>MDTE01006963.1_pt1 | contig 23520 bp, 15 predicted proteins | sample 811231 | NCBI WGS metagenome assembly MDTE01 (sample SAMN05326651, study PRJNA326480) | marine metagenome | isolation source: seawater | place: Indian Ocean: Red Sea | collected 2010 | reverse complement strand
TCATCGCAACGCGCCATTAAACGCCTCGACGAAGGCATCCGCATCCCCCACGCGCGCAGCCTCCGACGCCGCATCCTCCCCCTTCGCGGACTCTTCGTTAATCGCCACCGCCGCGAGCCCCCCGTCGTCGATACCCCCGACCCACGACACCCTCGCGGCTCCGCCGCCCGACGTCTCCACAACCGCGGACAGCGGCTCGAGCCACGCGCCGACGCCGAGCTCGGGACGGAGGCGCCCGACGAACGCGTGCAGCGCCACGACGCGGTGTGCGTCGCCGCACGCCGCCCCCGGAGAGAAATCCCCGTCCGGGTAATCCACGGCGACGACGACGCCGTCGTCCTCGACGGCGATGGACGCGACCCCACCGCGACTCGCGCCGGAGGCGCCGTCGTCCCATTCCGCGCGCGCCGCGCCGCCTTCGCCTCGGGTCCCGCGGACGGACGGCGCGCGCGGAAGGCCTCGCACCGTCAGACGCACCCCGTCGACGCCCCTGAGGAGCACCTCGCACGCCGCCGCCGGCTCGGCGCCCCAGGGCCCATCCCCGAGCTTCGCCGAGAACGCGACGATGGACGACCCGTCGCTCGCCATCCGAGCGTCGATGAAACGCAAACCGCGAGAGCTGAGCCACGACGTCACCGTCGCCCTCTGCGCGACGACCCTCTGCGACTTCACCGCCGCGCCGATGGCGTCGACGACGGCGTCGAAAGAGTCAAAGGGGAACGAACCGTCCTCGCCGGATTTGCGTTTCTTGGCGTCCAAGAGCGCGGAACCGTCGGGCGCGAGCGGCGCGACGGACGCCACCGAGGGAGCCAAAGCCGGGTGCGCCCGGGGCGCGTGCACCAGCGCCAGCCTCGCGACGCCGCCGGCGGCGGCCGCGTTTCCCCCGCCGGCTGCGGCTGTGCCCTTTTTCTTGGCCGACTTTTTAGCCGACTTTCCGGGCGATTTCGCCGCCCCAGACGGTTCGCCGTCGCGCGTCACGAAAACCCCGACGTAGACGCCGCCCGAGGCGGGGGGAACGATCGCGAGAGCCGCGGGCGCGACGCTGTTCGCCCACCCCTTCATCGAGCGCGGCGCCGGGTGCGTGCAGACGCCCGCCGCTAGCGCCGCGTCGCGCAGGTCTCGCTCCTCCGCGTATCGCCTCAGGGTGGGCAGGAGCCCGCGCAGAGCCGGGATCCCCCCGACGCACGCCGCGTGCTCGACGCTCGCCGCGGACCCGGACGAGGCGATGGACGCGACGCCGCAGACGCGGAGCTCGCCACCCCTCTTCCCGCACGTCACCTGCACGGACGTGCCCGCGTCCGTGAGACGCAGGCGAATCGCCGGGCGCTTCGCCGTCGCCCAGCCGTCCTCGTCGGCGTCCCCGGGGTTGACGGCGTCCTCGACGAGGACGCCCTCGACGCCGGCGGCGTCGCACGCGGGCCCCAACTCCTCGAGCACCTGCCGGAGCCTCGTCGCCGCCGCCGCGCGTATCCCGTCCGCGAGGACCTCCTTGATGTCCACGCTCGCGGTGCTAAACGGTAACTCGAAGGTTTCGACGCCGCCGCCCGGGTCGGAGGAGGTCGCGGTCGGGACGAGCGCCCTGGCGGCGATCGCGCCCGACGAGCTGTCCTTGTCGTCGGCTCTGACGTACGTGAGCTCGACCCTCGGCAACGTCCCCGCCGCCACGGCGGCGTCCACGGCGGCGGCGTTGCCGAGGCCGACCTCCACGCTGCCCACGTCCACCCCCGCCATGCGCGAGCCGGACGCCTTGACCTCCCCGGAGAGGCCAGGGAGCCAGAACCACATGCGGATTCCCTCGCCGGCGCCGCGAACCCTCCTCCTGGTCGTTTCGCCGGATTCCTTCTCGCCGTCGTCCTTCTCCTCGCTCTCCGCCCGCTTGGCCTCGGCTTTACCCATGATCTGCTCGGTGCGTATCGCGCCGCCGTGCCAGGCGCCGCCGCCTCGCGCAACCTTCTTCGACTGGTTCATCACCGTCATCGCGCACAGTCGCAGCGCTATGTCGTGGCACACGTAGTGCAACCCCGCGAGGCCTTGGGCGCCCCCCTCGACGAGCTCGGGCGGCGCCGGCGGCGGCGGCGACATCCCCGCCATCCTCGCGGTGGCGCGCTCGCCCAGGATCTTCACCTCCGTCTTGGTGAGCGGGAACACTCGCGCGTGCGCCGCGCGGCCCTCGTCCTCGTCCGCGTCGATCATCTCCCCCGCGAGCATCTCGATCGAGACGACGAGCCAACCGCCGAGTTTCGGCGGCGGCGGCGGGTCGGCGCCGTCGTCATCCCCGCCCCCCTCCTCCTTCTCCCCGCCCCCCTCCTCCTTCTCCTCCTTCTCGGGGGGCGGGGGCAACGGCGGCGGCCCGCCCAGCGTGAGCGTCGCGCGGTACTCCCCGGGCACCCCCACGACGCACTCCCCGTTCCGTACGGAGAACACCCTCATGGCTTTGGGCACGGTCCCGCGTTCCCGTTCGTCGACGAGCAACCCGCGGATCTCGACGTCGAAACGTCGGCATCGCTCGTCGCGCACCCTGATGAGCTCGGGGTCCGTCTCGGAGGGCACGGGTTTGGGCGCGACGTCCGCGATAGCCCTGGGCAGGTTCGAGTACTTGCCGTTGCAGAGGACGTCGAGGGCGCCCGGGGTGTCGTACAGCGGTCCCGCCGCCCAGTCCATCTGCTGCCGGAGCCCGTACAGCCGATCCGCCGCGTCGGCGAAGGCCGCGTCGTGCTGCCTGAGCTGCCCCATCATGTCCCCGCACTTGACCGCGATCTGAGCGGCCCTGTTCTTGGGCGCCCACTCGACGAGCACGTGCAGCCGCGTCAGCCGCTGGCGCAGGTTGTGGAGGTACCGCATCAGCTCGCGCTTCCTGTCCAACTCGGGCTGCCCGGGCAGGTTGGTGCAGAGCCTCTGCAGATCGGTATACGCGACGTGCACGAGACGCTCCACCAACTCCGACTGTCCGACCGTGCGGGTATGGCGCGGGAGACCGTCCAGCGACATGTTGCCTCGGTTCGAAACGACCCCGCGGCCCCTGCGCCCCGACCGAGTGGCCTTCGGGGAGGGGGCAACCCTAACAACAGATCGCGAGCTCGTGTCCCAGACTTTCCACAACGTTTTTTCAGTTCGAGCCAGGGTGAATCGAGGAAAATCGTGCCTCAAAGTTGTAGACCCAAAAGCCAAAAGTTGTAGACTCAAAAGCCAAGAGTTGTAGACCTGAAAATATTCCACCTTTCCACAACGTTCTAAAAGTTCTTCGGCGGAAGCGGCGGTTATGGAAAAAGAAGATCTTTCGATCGCGCGCTCCGCTCCATTGGAAAGCGCACCGGGGCACGCACGCACCGACAGATCGAGCACATCGAATCGACCAGTTCGGACAGATAACCGACACGATGGACGGCTACGACGACGCGAACGACATGATGAACCCCCACAACGGCCTGCCCATGGGCGGCATGGACGGCTTCGACGATGACGAAATCGAGTACCCCGATCTCGACGTTGACGAGGAGGCCGACGTCTCCACCGCCAAGGACGGCGGTGTGATCAAGAAGGTCCTCGCCAAGGGCACCGGCGACGAGCGGCCCGATAAAGGCGATGAGGTCGTCGTCCACTACACCGGCACCCTCCTCGACGGCACCAAGTTCGACAGCAGCGTCGATCGCGGCGATCCCTTCAAGTTCCGCCTCGGCCTCGGCCAGGTCATCAAGGGCTGGGACCAGGGCGTCGCGTCCATGAAGAAGGGCGAGAAGGCCATCCTCACCTGCAAACCCGACTACGCCTACGGCGAGCGCGGCTCCCCGCCCACCATCCCCGCCAACTCCACCCTCAAGTTCGAGGTTGAGCTCTTCTCCTGGAAATCCGACAAGGATCTCTACGGCGACGGCGGATGCGTCCGCGCCAAGGTGCTCGAGAAGTCCGGCGCCTTCGGATTCCCGATGGACAAGCACGAGGTGACCGTCAAGTACAGCGCGTGCGCGCCCGACACCGACGTCGCGGGCGCGGGCGACGAGATCGTCCCCGCCACCGAGGTCACCTTCGCCATCGGCGCCGACGAGGCCCCGTTCAAGGGCCTCGAGAAGGCGGTGACGAAGATGAAGGAGGGCGAGACGTGCCTGTTTCGGATGAAGAACGTCCCCGGCGGGTACCAGTACTGCGAGGGTCTCAACGCGCAGGCTGCGGACGTCACCGTGACCCTGGAGGTGCACCAGCCCGTCGATTCCATCTGCAACAATGAGGGCACCAAGAAGACCACTGTCGACGGCGAGGGCTACGACCACCCCAACGACGGCAGCAAGTGCGTCGTGTCCTACACCATCACCCCCGCGGACGGCGGCGCCGCCATTGAGACCAAGGAGGATTTCGAGTTCGAACTCGGCCTCGAGATCCTCTCCGAGGGGCTCGAGGAGGTCGTCTTGAAGATGAAGAAGAGCGAGACGGCCGAGTGCGTCATCCCCAGCGACTGGAACACCTACGGGCAGAAGGTCAAGGCTGTGGTCACCCTCAAGAGCTTCGAAAAGGAAAAGGAGAGCTGGAGTATGGACACCGAGGAGAAGATCGCCACCGCCGAGAAGGTCAAGAACGTGGGTAACGACGCGTACAAGGGCGGCAAGCTCGGCCTCGCCGCCAAGAAGTACCTGAAGGCGCTCCAGTACATTGAGTACGACCAGAGCTTTGCCGACGAGGAAAAGGCGCGGACCAAGAAAATCAAGCTCTCCCTCTACCTCAACGGCGCCGCCGTGGCCATCAAGCAGAAGGACTGGTCCAAGGCCGTCACCGACTCCACCAAGGCCCTCAACAGCGAGCGGGGTAACGAGAAGGCTCTCTACCGCCGCGCGCAGGCGTCGTGCGAACTCGAGGAATACGACGAGGCTGAGCGCGACATCAAGGAGCTCCTCGAGAAGGACGAGAACCACAAAGAGGCCAAGGCTCTGCTCGCGAAGGTGAAGAGGTGCAAGGTTGCCCAGGCGAAGAAGGACGCCAAGGTGTTCGGCGGGATGTTCTCCAAGCTCGGCGGTTTGTACAAGGACGAGCCGAAGGCTGACGTCAAGGCTGAAGGCGGCGAGCTCAAGGAGCCCATCGACATCGGCGGCGGGTTCTCCATGGAGGAAGTCAAGGACGACGGTGAGCCCAACGCGGCTCTCGACAACGTGTGATGAGCGTGCGGCAGTGCTTCGTGTTAATCTTAGTTCGTCGTCTCGCTCCGTCTGTTATGTAACGTGAGTTCAACGCGTCGATTCGTTCATTTCGTTCATTTCTGGGGCGTGCACAGGTCCACAGTCTCCGGCTGGGACGGCGTCGCGGCCTTCTTGGGGCTCAAACACTCGAACAGAGTCGCCTGCCTGGCCTTTTTCGTCGGCGAGAACAACGGTGACCTCGACGCGGGCGACGCCGGGGCACCCCCGGGCGGCCCCTTCTGAGATAAAACAGGCGCCGGTTGTTCCCGCGCCGACGACTTTGGCGGCGTTCGCAGGTCCACGACGCTCACCGCCGACGATTTGGGTCGAGCCGGGGAGGCGAGGCCCTCGTCTCCCTCCTCCTCCGTCGCGACGAACGACAGCTTCTTCTTCGCATCCAGCCTCCTCACCGCCCCCGGGTCCGGTCTGAGACCCGCGCCCAGTATCTCGTCCGAGTCCGAGTCGTGCGCCGAGTCATCCCCGACTTCGGACGACGGCTTCCGCTTCGACGCGGGCGTGCGGGGGGTGGGGGTGCTCGCGGGGGGTGCCGCGGGGGGTGCCGTCGGCCGGCGCTGGGAGAAGAAGGAGGTGATGTCGTGCTGATCCGGGGAACGCGTCTTGGTCCCTCGCACCGTCTTTGGGGTTTTCCTCGGCGTCGTTGGCTTGGACTTGGCCTTGGCCGGAGTGGATGGCGCCGACGTAGCCTTGGAACCCCCGGCGTCGAACCTGGCCACGAGATGCGGGCACGTCTCGCGCACCAGCGACATGCGCACGCTCCTCCTCTGCGCCAGAGCCTTCAGGAACGCCAGGTCGTCGCCCCGTTCATGGAAGTTCGGGGGAAGTACGCCCGTCCCGCCCTTCGGCGCCGACTCCCCGGCGGCCGGGTCGCCAGTCGCCGCCCTCTGCCACGCCGCCCAGTGCGCGGGATCCGCGGAGTTGACCTCGAGCAGGTACCTCCACGGGGGTGCCTTGTTGTTCCCGGACGTCTTCGCGATCCGTTCCACCACGAACTCGACGCCCCGGCGCCGCAGCAGCTCCCACCGCCGGCCCGGGTCGCTTGCCAAAGAAGCGTCCCCACCAACCCTTCGAAGCAACCTTCGCGCCGCCTTCATGTCCCACTCGACCAGCACCGGGAGCAGCTTCTCGCGCGTGCGCCGCGGTTCCCACTGGCAGTACGTCTCCATGAGCGCCTGAAGCCGCGCGACGTCCGGCCTGCGCCTCCATCGCATCTTCCGAAACGAGTCAAACCCGTCGTCCCCGTCGTCGTTCTCGTCGACGACCCACTCGACGTCGGAAGCCTCGCGCAACGCCTCCTCCGCGTCCCTCGCCTGAGCCGCGTACCCCCGCGCGGCGTCCCGAAAGCTCCGTGCGTACCCGTCCGTGGCGTTCGCGCGCTCGCGAACCTTGTGCAACCACCGCTCGTCCGCTCGCGCGTGGAACGGGCACTCGCACTCGCCGTCTCGTTCGACGCATCCCTTCTCGGTGCCGCACAAGCGGCATCCGCGGACGTGGGACTTGATCTTGCCCTTCCCGCAACCGTCGTGCTTGCAACGCACGCATCCCGTGCACTTGTCGAGCGCCTCGATCGTCGGGTCCGGTGGGGCCGCGAGGAACCGGTCGAGGCGCTCGGGTAAGGTTCGATCGCGTCGGTCCCGTCCCGCGGCTCCCGCGAGTGCCCGGCGTCGAGCCTCGTCCTTCGCGAGCGCCTTGACGACCAGCAGCGCCTTCGTGCCGCCCACGTTCTTGGCGCCGGTGAGGTCGTAGTCGCCGCCGGTGAGGAGGGCGAGGGCGGTGAGCGCGGGTGCGACGTGCTCCACGTCATCGCCGAGCATCAGCCTCTTCCCCACGTCGGCGGCTTCCACTCGCTCCATGAATAAGTCGCGCTGATCGTGGTGCGAGAGCCTCAGCGTCTTGAACACCGTCCTCGCGCCGAAGAGCAGGGAGTCCCCGTCGCTGGTCACGCACCCGTCGACGATCCCCATGCTATCCATGACCGCGCACGTGGCCTCCGCCTCGCCCGGGGCCTCCACCCCGGGTAGCCCCAGCGCGCGAAGCACCTCGAGCGCAACCTCCCCGCATCTCCCGAAGGCGCCTCCACCGCCTCCGGCGTGGGCTCCCCATCTGGCCCGGAGCGCGCCGAGCTTTTGCCAGGGCGCCTGGCCGTCGATGACGCCGACGGGGACGCATCCGTGCCTGAGGTAGTTCAGCGCGCGCTCGAAGACGATCTTGGCCGTCTTGGACGCGTCCGGATCATCGAAGCCCAGGTCCTCGTTGTACACTTCGTCCAGAGCTTGCTGGGTACATGCCTGGAGGATCCAAAGGCTCAGGTCAACGGCGAGAGCCTTGCCGTCGACGGATTCGCGGATGATCCTCTGCGCGTCCGGGTCATTCTCGTCCGACCCGTCGACCCTGACGATGGCGCCCTCTTCGTCCAGCAGCTTCCTGCGAATGGGGACGGAGGGAAGGGTGACGGAAAGTCAGCGGAGAATCCGACAGTTTTCCCGTCACGAGCGGGGCGGATGTTGCATTCCCCTTCGTGGGGTGCATCGAAGCGGGACGCGGTGTCGGGTTCGGGAGGGGCGGGGACCGCGGGCGCGCACCATAGGTTCGCGATGCCCATCGCGATTCACCCACTTTTTCACCGTCGGTCAACCTACGTCACCCGGGGGCTCGGGGACGCGAGTCCCTCTGGCGCGGGGGACGTGCGAGATTTGGCGGGGTGCCAAAATTTCTCCATGCGGAGAGAAAAGGAAGTCGCTGCCGTCTGCTGGAACCGTGGATAGCGGATCAAATCTGACGTGTCCTCCTCCTCACTTCCCCCGGCACCCCGCCCCGGACACCCGACACGAACCGACGTAAGCGATGGGAGGAGCCGCATCCAAGCCCGAGGACATCCTCAAGGTGGTCGACACCCCGGTAAACTACCAGCCCCCGCTCGAGGTCAACGGCGCCAACACGATGGTGTACTTCGACATCCAGCTGGGCCGATACGGGGACGCCACGAAACTCGGCCGTATCGTGATGGAGCTCAAGGACGACGTCACGCCCAAGACGGCCGAGAACTTCAAGCAGCTGTGCCTCGCGGGAGAGGGCGCCGGCTACAAGGGCAGCCGATTCCACCGCGTCATCCCCAGCTTCATGTGAGTGTCCACGGACCTGCGAATCCGATCGAAAACCTGACGCGATCCTCCCCACAATATCCCTCCAACTGAACAGGTGCCAGGGCGGTGACTTCACGAACGACAACGGCACGGGCGGTCGCTCCATCTACGGCAGGACCTTTCCCGACGAGAACTTCACCCTCCCCCACACGGGCCCCGGCATCCTCTCCATGGCCAACGCGGGCCCCAACACCAACGGATCGCAGTTCTTCCTCTGCACCGTCGCCACCCCTTTCCTCAACGGCAAGCACACCGTCTTCGGTCAGGTCGTGGAGGGATACAACGTCATCAAGGCAATCGAAGCGTGCGGATCCCGCTCGGGAGACACCAGCGCCGACGTCATCATCGGCGACTGCGGCGTCGTGGCGTCCGCCAAGGGCTCCGCCAAGGGCGGTCGCAAGATGACCACCGGCACCCGGGGCTATCACACCGCGGCGGCGGCGGCTGCGAGCGCTCGATTCTCCGCGCGCGCTCGAGTCGGTGGTATCATGCGCGTCGCGCCCCGTGCCGCGCGCGCGGTGCCCCGCGTGGGACGCGCCATCTCGGTCATGTCCAGAGCTCTCGTCGCGTGAAGCGCTTTTTCTGAGGTTAGCGTCGCGATGAATGAATGAAAATTTACTCTAAAATTTCATCGTGGTTGACGACTCCACGCGACACCTTACCCGCCTCACAGCCCGGGGACCACGTCGAGACCCACTCGCTTGAAGAACCCCGCGACCGCATCCACGTCCACGGGCGCTCCCGCGAGCGTCCCCAGCGGCTCGCGCATCTCCGCGGATCCCACCCAAGCCTCGGTCCACGGTCCCCCGCCAACCTCCACAGCCGCCGTGTCCGACTGGACACCGTCCAGGATGCACCTCCCGCGCCCCTTCCCCGCACCCCCGTCGCCCCAGCTCCAGCTCCCGCCCCCGCTCCCGCTCCTGCTCCCGCCCTCGTCGTCGCCCCCGTTCCACGTCGCCGCCGCGTCCCGCTCCCACAGCGATACCCTCATCGAACCCCTAAACGACTCGCGGCACAGCGGCGCCATCCCGGCGCCGGCGTCGTCCATCGGCGCCCGCAACACGGTCGTCCCGCCCACCACGTCGTCCGTCGGGGCGATCCAACCGGCGATCTCCACCTCGTGCGTCGGGGTCACGCCGCGAACCGTCCACCGACCCCACGGGGAGACCGACCACGTCAAATCCGCGGCTTCGAAGCCCTCCCCGGCGACGGGGACAAAAGGGAAAAAACCACCCCCCGGCGCGTGAATCGTAATCGCCGCCACCTCCTCCCGCACCCCGGGAAGGATGACCACGCCTCGGTTACCCCCCGTCGCGGTGACGCTCAAACCCGGTCGGGCGCGGAAGGAGTTGCACTGGAGCCAGAACCACCTGCTTGGAAAACCCGCGCCGCCCCAGTTCTTTTCCGAGTACGCCGGCGCTTTGGCGAATTCGACCCGAGCGCCATTCGTCTCGATCCAACCGGTCGCCAGGCCGTGCGCCATGGTGATCTGATAGTGCGGTTCGAACACCGGGAGAGACGACAGCCACCCCGCGGTGGACGTCGCCCTCCCGCGGTCGCCGTATCCGGCGACGGGCTCGACGGTGAAGTCCCACCGCACCTCGGACGCGAGTTTCTCGGGGGGCCACACGGAAGGATCGTTGACCTCGTCCCCGAGACGCAGCCTGCCGCGATGGACCCTCCCGCCGCAGGCCACCTCGTAGAAATCCGGACCGCCCTCAGCGTGTGCGTAGTCCATGCGCAGGGCGAGCTCGTGCGGCGCCGCGGTGAACCTCTCCACGTCGTGGGATTCGCGCCAGATGTACTTCCCTCCCGGCGTGCACACCTGCGCGCCCGCGCCCCGTCGCTCGCTCCGACGCAAGTCCGGGTCGTAGACGTGGTAGATGAGGCTGAGGTTGTCGCGGATCTCCGGAAGAGTGACGCGAAAGTACCATCCCTCGAAGAACGGCCTCGGGAAGCCCTCGATGCGATGGTACCCAGAGTGGGGAGTCCTCGTGTTTGGGGACCCAGCTCCGTCTCCAGAGTCTCGGGCGACTGATCCTCCCGCGCTCGCCTCGGGGTCGACGGACGACGCGCGCGGCGGCCGGGCACGCCGGTTTCTGGTCCGAAGGCTCGACCCCGCGCTCGGCACGTGAGCCTGGACGCTCCAGGCGCGGGCGGACGCCATATCGGTCGACACCGGAGGTGAAGGCGCGCCCGTGCTGTCTGCGTTGTTGACTGGACGCGCCAAACGCTTTTTTGGAGGCGACACGAGCTGGCGACACGTCGGCACCCGAGACTTTATCGCCTTGGACACTCCACCCCGCACTCCGCCGACAATGGCGGCGCGCATGTTCTCCGGCGAGGCCCTCGCGGATCTCCGCGCGGCGTTCTCCCGTCGGTCTTCGACCCGAGCTCGTCGCGGCCGCGGGGCGTCGGTGATCGTCGCCGGTAAGCCCAAGGCGAAGAACAAGGATACGGGAAGAGCCATCCACTTCCGAACCGGTCCCGAGCGGTTCAACGCGGGGTCGCAGGTGGGCGAGGCACCTCGAGGCGGCAAGGGAAAGGGCAAGACCACGCGGTCCCAGCGCACGAACAAGGTGTACAAGCAGTACCTCAGCGGCAGGCCGACCGTGGACGACGTGGAGAGGGCGTCGCGGGGCGATCGCACGAAGGCCATGGGGGTCGTCGAGAGGGAGGCGCCGTACCGGCTCACGCGGGACGAGAGGGAGGCGTGGGACCGCGCCAAACGCCGAGGCGGCGACAACGGGAAGGGATACGGCGGTGGAGGCGTACTTGAGATGCGGAGCACCCAGCGCGACCCGCTCGCGCCCCACAGGCACCCGCTCGTGAACACCCACCGCCTCTACTGCGACGCCAAGCAGGCGCTTTTCGTCTTGGTCGAGCAGGACAACGAGGGACGGGACGAGATCGTGTGCGACCTGTCCACGCTCAGGCTGGAGCGCGACGCCGAGTGCAGGGCGCGGCTGGTGGCCTTGGCGGCGACGATGGAGCCCGGGATCGTCGTCGATGACGCGTGCGGGGACGAGGAACCGATCGAGTCGCAGGCGAGGTACGTGGCGGCGATGGAACGCGACAGACTCGACGGACTCTCCGGATCCTATCCATCGACGATGACCGACCCGCCCTCGGATTCGGGCTCGGACGGTGACGCGTCGTCACCGGCCGCGGCGGCGCCGTCCGAGGAGACGCTGGCCGCGGCGAGGGACGCGGTGGACGCGCTGGGCGAGGAGATCAGATCCCTCAAGGACGGCGGGGCGCTCAACTCTGACCCGGAGGTGGCCCGTCGCGTCGCCAAACTTTTGGAGCTGAAGGCCGAGCTTCGCGCGCTGGAGGACGCCGCGGAGGCGGCGACACCCGAGGCGATCGAGGCGTCGATACGGGACGAGCGGGAGGCGAGGGAGAGGGCCGCAGAGGAGGCGCGTCGATCGTTGGCCGAGTCGCCGATATACGCGCTGCCCGAGCGATACCTCAGGTTCAAGTGCCCGGATCGACCGACGGCGAAGGCGCTCGCCAAGGCGCTCGCGCAGGAGGACCTGCTCGCGCTCGCGCTCGAGCCCGCGTGATGGACCGTCCACTTCGGCTGATATCACGATGGCTAAGATTATCTACTCCGTTCGTCGTTCGTTTAAGCTATCGGCGAGTGCCTTAAACTGAAACGGTCCCCCGGTTTTGCCCGCGACGCCCGGCGGCTTCGTCGGCCACTGCCAATCCTCCCGCCCGACCCCCAACCGCACACCCTCCGCCCCTCCCTCGGGCTTCCACCACACCGCCTCGTTCGCGCCGTCGCAAGGCAGCCGTTCCCGCCTCGTCCCCGTCGCCCGTCCCGCGATGTGCTCCACCAGCGCCTCCGTGGTTCTCGCCACCCTACCGCTCGCGTCCAACCTGTTCGGGTACCTGCTCGGGAAGACGCAACACGGCACCACCGCCCACGGCTTACCCATGACCAGCCCGCAGTCCACGATCGCGCCCGTGGCCTGATCGGGGTGTAAGCCCACGAGCGCGGAGCAGTCGCGGATCAACGCCGCGGTGGATTCGTCCGACATGAGCCGCTCGTCGAATAAAGCCTTGACGTGCGCCGCGCTCTTCTCGGGGGCGAACGTGGACCACTCCCGCCGCAGCTGCCTCGCCAGCGGCGACGCGAGCGACCACTCGTCGTCGATCGCGGCGCCGTTCGCCGCGCGCGACGCGAGCAGGCGCGCGTGCCGGCTCGTGAGCCGCACGCCGCCGCCGCGAGGGTCCACGACGGTGCACGGTATCCCGAACCGAACCGACAGCTGAAACGCCAAGTCCCCGGATCCGCCGGCAACGTCCACGACGCCGCGGCCCTCGCGCAGGGTATCGCGGCCGAACTCGCGCACCAGGAGCGCCGCGAAGTGAACGGCGCGGGTGTCCTTCCTCGCTTTTTGTCTTTTCTTCCCCGTCGATGCCCGCGGGGTCTCGTCGACTCGTGGCGCCGCGGTCCACGTCGTCCAACCGTCGTCGTCGTCGTCGTCGTCAGTGCTCGTCGGTACCCTCGTTCGGAGGCGCGTCGGGTGATAGCACACCCCGGGGGATTCCCCCGCGTCCCCGACGGGCTCCAATCTCTCCTCGGTGAAATCGATCAGCTCCACCACGACGTTCCGAGGAGGGCGCGTGGGGGTGTCCGGGGATGGGTTGGACGCGTACGGCGAGCCGGGTAGGTGGAGGGCATTGCACACGTCGCCCAGGAGGTCCCTGTCCCAACCATCCTTCGCGTTGAGCACCACGTCGACGACGAGGGAGGACGAACCCGCGTTCCCATCGTCCCCAGCCGACGTCCCCGGCGCATCGTCGCACTCGGGCGCCAGGGTGAACGCGGCGAAATGCTTTGAGAAGGCTGCGCCGTGGGCGACTGTGCCCCTCATCGTACGCTCGACATGTGACCGGCCAAGGTGTGTCAAAACTCCGCGTCCGCGCGCTGCTGCGCGTGTTGGCGTTGGGTCCAGGCAAAGGCAGCTTATTATCACAAGAAAATCTCGGGGCTAAAACTCTTTACATCGCGGATGCCACCTCAACCTTCTTAATGTTCTTCACGCCCTGCATGAAGAGCTTCTTCCTGATGGCCGGGAAGTCGTTGACGTCCAAGCCGAGGTCGTCCTGGATCTCCACAACCTCCTGCGAACCGTCGTCGTGGATCACCAGCACCCGAAGGTTGGCGGTGTTCTCGTATTGGCCCTCGCCGCCGGAGATGTGCCACGCGTTGCGGATCATGAGCTCAAAGTAGTCGTCGTTGTCGATGCTCGCGCTGACGTCCTGGTAGTACTCGATGAACTCATCGAGGTGGACGGAGCCGCTGCGGTCCCTGTCCCAGACCTTGGCGAACTCTTGGAAGGCCTGGTCCGGGGTGAGAATGCCGTTGATGACGTCCGGGTTCTCCGAGACGTCGTAGATGCCCATGAGGTCCTCCATGGTGACAACGCCGTCGCCGGTCTTATCCAGCTGTCCGAAGGCCAGCTTCACGAGGTTCTTGCGACGCTGGTTCATCTTACCGCGGAGCGCCCTGAGGAACTCGTCGAACACGACGTTGCCGTCCCCGTCCTTGTCGAAGTGGAGCATGATCTGCTCGACCTCGTTCCTCTCCACCTCGACGCCCTGATCCCTGAGGCCGTACAGGAGCTCTTCAGGCTCGATCTTGCCGTTGCCGCTGTCGTCCATGATGCGGAATGACCTGCCGAGGCTACGGATTCCGTTCAACCCGCCGCGCTTGGCGATCTGCGCGCGGATGTTTTCCAGCATCCGGCGCGACTCCTTCTGCGCCAAAGGGTGGGGCTGGACCTCGAACACGCCGTTAATCAGCTCGGAGTAGGAGACTTGCTCGTCGCCGTTGGCGTCGTAGCGGTCGAAGAGCGCCCTGATTTCTGCCTTGGGCGCATCGCCGAGGTTCATCTCGGTCAGCGCGGCGTCGAATTCGCCGAAGTCGAGGGTGCCGGAGTTGTTCTTGTCGTAGTACTTGAACCTCTTCTCGATTTCCGCGGTCTGCTTCTTCATGTCCGCGTAGCCGGTGAGGACCTCGAACCGGTTGCGGAGGAGCTTCTGCAGATGGTCCGCCTTGTCGTCATCCGTCACCTTGGGGAATCTGTGACGATCATCGGGCTCCATCTCGTAGAGGGTGGCCATCTTGGTATCGAGGCGCTCGTTCGATAATGGCTTGCCGACTGCAATTCTGCAATTCAGTACCCTTTTTTGGTCAAAGGTTTTCTGCGAAGGCTTGCGAAGCGGCGCGGCCGCCCTTCGATCAAATTGGATGCGGCGAATCCGTCGTCTGTTTTTGTTTGGATGCGAACCGGATTTCTGTCGTGCGATTTCCCAAATTACGCAAATAGCCCGAAATGCCGCACGACGGCCGAGACGAATGACAGGAACGAAAGCTGAATATTGTTTGCAGAAAAATTGACCAATCAGAAAATTGACCAATCAGAAAACCGGAAACTCCGATGATCTGTGCGGGAAGAGATCCGTATCATCGCATCGGTGGTTTTATCCTCGTCGGAACCCGAGAGGTGCGCGGTGCGGCAGTGTTCCCGGGCGCAGCGTGAGCCGGCGCCGTCGAGGGCGGGAACCGAGAAACACGCGCGTGGGGGTTTAGTCCTCATCGTGCGTTCGCACCACCGCATGAGCGCGGCGGGAGCGATCATGAGCGCGGCGAGCGCCTCGCGGATCGGCGTTGTTGCGCGAAATACCCCGGGGGATACGATGATGCGGGCGCGATCGCGCTGCGCCGCGTCGGCGTCGACCCGCGCGGCCAGGTCGCAGGGGTTGGGCGGTAACGACAAGAAGGGGCGGGCAGATGCCACGAAGTCCACCCGCGCGCGAAGCGCAACCGGGGAGGGCTCCGGGGCGACGGCGGAGGCTTCGTCCTCCACCGATGGGGTTGCTGCCGCGCCGGGGACTTCCTCCGCGGGTTCGAATTCGCACGCGACGAGGACTCGCGCCATCAAAAACGGCGAGTTCTTCATCCCGTCGATGCCACCCGCGCAGATGGAGGAGCAGTTCCTCACGGGAACGAACGCCGAGCGCGCGCACTGGTTCCCCGTCGCATTCGCCGCGGGGCTGGACGAGACCACCATGATCCCGTTCGACCTCTTCAACGTCCCGTGGGTCATGTTCCGCGACGCCGACGGCAACGCGGGATGCATAAAGGACGAATGCGCGCACAGGGCGTGCCCACTGAGCCTGGGCAAGCTGGTGAACGGCAAGCCGCAGTGCCCCTACCACGGATGGGAGTACACCAGCGGGGGCGAGTGCGTCAAGATGCCGTCGATAAAGAAGATGCTCCCGGGGGTGTACGTCGATGCCGCGCCGGTGGTGGAGCGCGACGGCTTCCTCTACCTCTGGGCGGGGAAGTGGGAGCCCGGTATCGAGGATGAGGTTCTCGCGAAAGTGCATCGGCGGCGGTCGCTGGCGCCGCCCGAGGGGTTCACGCCGATGGCGGAGGTGACGGTGGACATCCCGATGGAGGCGGAGGAGGCGCTGTCGCGGCTGATGGCGCCGGGCGGGCGGACCTCGCGGACGGCGACGGTGAGCTTCGACGTCGTGGACGCGAAACGGATAAGCGACTCGGTCTTTCCCAAGATCGTCGCCAACGTCCTGCGCGGCTTGCGCAAGCCCGTGCCCAGGACGGCGACGTTCCTGCCCGCGTGCGTGCTCGACTCCACCGTGGGTTTGGAGGACGGTCCGGGCGACTGGAACGTCCACCAGATGCACGTGGTGCTCCCGGCGAGGCCAGGGCGGTGTAGGCTGTTGTTCCGCCTCTCCGTGGACTTCGTCGCGGTGCCGGATCTCGCGCGGGCCATCGGCGGGGAGGTGTGGGCCAATCTGGCGCAGATGGTGCTGAAGGAGCAGCTGGAGGGTGTGCGGGCGAGCGGCGTGGACGACGTGGAAAGGTACCAGGAGTGGAAGGTGTCCGTGTCCGGGGATTTCGACTGACGAGCTCGTGATGAGTGTTAAGCTCATCTAGTAGCTAGTAGGTCGTGTGTACTACATCGATGATAATTTTGATTTCAACGCTTTGGCGAATCAGCCGGCTTCAAACTATCGCGTCGCTCGCCGCCCCGAATCCTCCTTCGCGTTGGCAAACTCGCGAAGCCTGGGCACCAGCGCGCTCCCCAGCGCGATCTGCATGGGGTGATACATCAGCGCCGGTAGACAGAACCACACCAGCTCCGGTGAGCCCTCGAACAGAGCCTTTATCAGGGGCAGACCGAACGCCAGAGTCTTCTGCGAACCCATGTACACGGCGCTCACCGCGTCCCGATTCGCCAGTCCAAACGCCCTCGCCGCGGCCAGTATGGAAGCCTTGTACCCGAGCAGTACGACGCTCAACACCACGAACAAAGAGGTCAGCTCGCTCGCCGGCACGCCGAACCCGCTCTTGAACGTGTTACAAAAGGTATTCCAGATAATCGCGAGGATGATGCAGTCGCTGGTCAGCTTCAGCCGTGACTTGAACGGCTTTGAGGACAGAACCTCCCCGATCGCGGGTATCGCCCTCAGGCCCATGCCGACGACCACCGGCACCAACACCTGCGACGTGAGCTTCGTCACCGCCGCGTACGGCGACCCGACGGACGCGCAGTCCGCCCCGAGGTACATGAATATCAGCGCGGGCGTGATGAAAATCCCCGCCAAGTTGCTGAACACGGCGTGGAAGAGCGACACCGCCACGTTCCCTTCCGCGGCGTTCGTCAGCGCCACTCCGCTGCCTATGGTCGTTGGCAAACACGCGAGCACCACGAGCCCGTCCACCAGCCTCGGCGTGAGGACCCCGACGGCTTTGAGCGCGGGACCGAGGACGTACGCAGTCGCCGCCGCGGGAAAGCCGAACACGAACGCATGTATGAGCGCGTTGGCGCGGACGTTGGTGACCGCCTTCTTCAGCTCGGTCAAGGGGAGGTTGAGGCCGGATATGAGGAACATGACGCGGATCATGACCTGATTCACGGTGAACTCCGGCCGCACGGGCCCGCCCGTGGCCCCGACGCCCGGGGCTAGGTAGGCCAGCGCCACGCCGGAGAGCATGCCGACGAGGAAATAGTTGGCGACGAGGAAGCGGACCGTCCGCGTCCGAAGGGAGGGTTCATCGGAGGAGGGCGCCGGGGATGGCGAGGAAGCGGGTCCGTCGCCCTCGCTCGGGGACACCGCCGCGCCCGGCGCGGCGTACGACCTCGCGAGCTCGCCCCTTCGACCCCGAACTCCGGGCGTCATCACGCTCGTCGGCACCGGGCCTTCAGGGAACGTCGCCCCGATGGATGCGCTGGGCCGAGATGGGGCGGGACATCTCGCCGCCCGGATCGTGCATTTAGCCCTCCCATCGCCCCGGCACACCGCCGTCGGCGCCGCGAGCGAAGATACCCTCGTGTTGACGTGCATCGGCCCCACGCGAATGGTGCCAGTTGTCAGCTGGAAAAGAAGATAGCACAAGTGCGAACTCACATTGATCCAACGAGCAAGGAGGACGAGGGGCTATGGGTCGGATCAAGGATTACTTCATCGAGCAGGGTCTCGGCCCGAAGGACATACCCGTGGCGTTCGTGTTCCACGAGGTCATCAGCGTCGCCTTCGCCGCGTCCACTTGGGTGGCGTGCTACGGAATCCAGCCCAGCGCCACGATCTGCAGGCCACTTGCTAAGCTCCCCATCGCGGCCAAAGCCGCGGGTGCCTTCGAAAAGGCGCTCGCGTTCTCCGACGCCAAGGTGGGCAAGATGACCTGGTTGAAGAAGGTACCCATTGTCAAGAACGCGGCGCCCAGGAGGCTCACCGTCTCGCTTGCCGAGTCCCTCATGTTTCGAGGAGCGATCAAGCCCATAACGTTTGGAGGGAAGCTGTATCTCTCCTACAAGTTCGTGCAGTGGACCAAGACTCTGGGCAAGGAGAAAGAGGCGGAGGTCGACATCAAGGGCGGGAAAAAGGCAAAGAAGAGGACGGCGTGCCTCAGCTTGGCGCTCCCGATGCCCGGCGAGTCGAGGGTTAGCTTAGCGTGATGGGAGACAAGTCACACGACCTTTGTGCCAAAGGAATAAATTGCGCCCGCCGCTCAGTTTGAACCGCGCTCGGACCGTCGACCCAGTGTCCCCCCCTTCACCTGTCAGGACATCGCGACGAAGTCCAACGCCGTCGCAAGAGGTCACCTTCGGAGGGCGCGTCAAACCCTGAAAGAAGAGCCCAGGGGAGGCGCCGAGAGCGTTCAAAATGCGCAGGTCCGCCTCGAATGCCGAGTCGGACGGCGGGGGCGGGGGTTGGCAGGCAGGCGGCGGCAGCGGCCCTTTGACCAGCGCCCCGCCTGCGAGCAGCGACGACCTCGTCCTGCTGCTGAGCGTCTCCATCATCTCCGCGTGCTGCCTGTGCTGGTTCCTCGAGCATCTCGACTACCTCCTCCGCCCGCTGGTGTTCGCCGTCGGGCTATCGCTCATCCTCCGCCCGTTCGTGGACTTCGCGTCCGACTGGCGCTACCAGCAGGCCAAGCTTCGGCGGTGGAACGTGCAGACGCCGTGGCACCCGCGCGTGGTCGTCGTGCCCCGCGCCCTCGCCCTCATTCTCGCGCTGTCACTGGTGATGCTCGTCAGCGCGACATTCTTCTGGGCGCTGTACCTGAGCGAGCAGTGGATAGCGTTCCACTGGAAGGACAAGAGCTGGAACGATCGGTTCATCGACAGGGTCAACGACCTCGCGGACTTCACCGACCGCATCGCGCTGCGGCTCCTCAAGCGCGACGACTTCGCGCTCGCGTCGTGGCACACGCTCCAGTCGCGCGTCGAGTCGACGCTGAAGGACGAGACGTTTTGGACTCAGTTTGCCAATAACCTCTTCGGATACCTCGGGGACGCGGCGGTGACCATGTTCTACGTCCTGTTCCTGCTGGCGCCGCCGCGAGTTCCCACGCGGCTGCGTTCGCAGATCGCGCGACGGATACACGGCGCGGTGAAGAAGTTCGTCCTGATCATGGTGGCGCTGAGCGCCGTCCGAGCCGCGTTGGTCGGGACGCTGATATGCGCGTGCGGGGTACCGGGCTCGCTCGCCGGGTCCATCGCCATCGTGTCCTTCTGGCTCTTCTTCATCCCCAACCTCGGAAGCGTCGTCGCCACCGCCATCCCGCTGCCGCTCATCGTGCTCCTCCCGGACCTGTCAGCCGCCCAGCGGTGGTGCGCGCTCTTCGTGCCCGCGTTTGGATCCTTCATCGTCGGCGACGTTCTCGGGCCGACGGTGTACCGCCGGGGTTTGGGTTTGAACGAGGTGGTGATCCTGTTGAGCCTCGTGTTCTGGTTCTCGGTGTGGGGCGGGATCGGGGCGGTGTTGGCGGTGCCGATCATGTGCGCGGTGCGCATCTCGCTGGAGGAGATTCCGCATCGGGGCACGCACGCGCTGGCAAGGATGATGGCGCCGGTGACGCCGTGGCGCGCGGTGGACCGGATGGACAACGACGACGTGTCGGACACGGCGAGTGACGTCACGGGGGGCGATGTGGACGACGACGCGCGGAGGAGGAGCTCGAGGGCGATGCGGTATCGGGGCAGGCGGTTCGAGGATTTTGAAGATTCTCAGACGTCGCCGCCGCGGGGTTGGCTGCTGTGGGCGTACGACTCCGTGACGCGTTCGGGGCTGTTCAGTTCGAATCGCGGGGCGGTGCGAGGGGGGAACGCTCCGGATGCGGGAGACGACGGGGTCGAGGAGGGACCGAGGGAACCGCTGCTGCCGCCGAGCCAGGCGCCGCCGCCCCGAGCTCGGGCGCCCGGACTCGGGAGCACGATGTGACGAGCCGAATCGAGACGCGACGTTCCTGTCGCTACCTAATGAACCTCACGGCCCCCAGTGGTGCTTCTTGTATATGTACTCCACGACCCATCCCATGACCGCCGCGTTGATGTACGTGACCGCCAGAAAGTACGCGGCGACGTCGACCGAATACTTGATTGACGCGTGTTCGATTACTATCCCGTGACCAGCTCCGATGATCCAGAAAATCTGGGCCGCGAAGAGGGGCGTGACCGGGGGTTTGCAGTCCAGGATCCAGTACGCGCACACGAACATGAACGACGACACGAACGGCGCGAAACCCGCGACGTAAGCCATCCCGATGGTGTCGAGCTTGCGGAAGGTCTTGCTCGTGTTGAGCTCCACCATCGCGTTCCGCCCGAATGGTACGAACTTCAAGACGTTCTGGCACACCGCCCCGGCGACCATCTGCGCCAAACCCGCGGAAATGACGACGAGGATCAAGACGGGTGTCGTTGGGAACGCACCCATCGCCGCTGAATAGATCTTTGTGGGTCCCGGGGGGAACACATACGACATGTCGCCGCTGTGAGGGCGCCCAGCTGACGAGTTTGTTAGTTTGACCTGTCCGGGGCACGAAATTTTGAGGATCGAGCTCATCAAGACCTCTCGGAACACGTTCCACCTCATCAAACCGAGCCTCGAGCTGACCGAACCTGCCAGCTGCGCGGACGGCCGAGTCTCGGAATTTGGCCACGTCGCCACTTCTCCTCGACGCGGATAGTTGCCGATGGCGACCGTTCGCGCGGTATGCCCCGGCGCCGGGGCTCGCGCCATCGCCAGACCGTCCTCCTCGAGGCTCTCGTCGGTCAGGCTTCCCGCCACGGCGGCCGGACCCCCCCGCGCGCGGTCTCGGCCCCGGGGAACTAGTTCGACAAGATTGCGGGCGTGGCCGAAGTGGCTTCAACCGTCGGAGCCTGCTCCCGCGGAGCCGCCCAAGGCGGATCCCCTGCCTCCGACGCCCACCTCTAAGGCCACCATCGACGCGTTATGTGACATCCTAGGAGAGCAATGCGAGGACGAGGAGGCCAAGCGGGCGGCCGAGGAGGCTGAGGCCGACAGGGTCAGGGCTGAGCGCGCGGCTGCGATCGAGGCTGAGAAATCGCGCAAGGGGGAGAGGCTCAAGGCTTTCCGCGCGGTGTCCACCAGTACTCTCCGCCTGCAGCAGCTTCAGATGGTGTTCCTGGACCTTCCCATCCTTCCCACCGCCCTCCACGACCTCATCCTCGGTTCCGACGCCAAAGCCGGCAAGCGCGGTGCCACCATCGCCGACCTCCCCGTCGTCGACTGGTTCGACGTCACCCTCCCATCCGACGGCAAGCGGAACGCGGACGTCCTCGTCGGCGAAAAGCCAAAACGGGACATTCCCGAGGGCCGGAACAAGGGCGACAAGACCCCCAAAGGCGAAAACACCTCTGACGGGTCGGTTCGGGCCTCCGTCGCGTCCCTCATCGGCGTCGACGACCTCACGCCCGAGTACGTCGACTACGACGGCGAGGCACTCCCGGGTGAGTTTTCCATCCCGGTGGTGCCGTACCCGTTCGTGTGCCACCCCGGGTCGCAGGTCCGGCTGAACCTGTTCGAACCAAGGTGGCTGACGCTGTTCGCCAAGCTCATGCGGGACCCGGCGGAGACGGTGTCGGACACGAGGCCGCTGGTGCTGGAGGGGGCGCGAGAGAACGCCAACCGGATCGACCTCAGCAGGAACGAGTACGTCCGCGCGTACGAGGAGGGCAACGACGAGGACTTCGACATCGTCCCCGGGTCCGGACGGATGGACGAGTCGCCGTTCGTGGGTACAGAGCGGTTCGGTGCGCTGTACCGCAGGGCGGACGGCAAGGTGGCGGGCGTGGGCACGGCCATGCGGCTCGTCGCGCACGACGTGGTGGTCAACGGCAAACTCCTCAGCGTGTACGCCAGGGGCGAGACCCGATTCAGGGTTCTGAGGATCAGGCAGGTGAACCCCTACCTCGTCGTCGACGCCGTGCCCCTCGAGGATGAGGGCGCTGCCACGTCGGCATCAGACGAATCGGACACCGCCGCGTCGGCATCGGCGTCCGGGTCTGGCGAATTCGGCGGCGACGCGGCGTACGCGACAAACGTGGGCGGATCGATGGATTCCAACGAGGCGGACGTGGCGGCGTCTGATTCGTCGAAAACCGCGACCGCGCTGGCGTCGTGCATGGACCGACTCATCGTCGCGGACCCGTACTACTCCGAGGCGGTGGGTCTGGGCGAGGCGTGGAACATGGACAAGTCCCTCAAGAGGAGCGTCGGGGCGATGAATGAATTCGACGTGGCTAACGCGGTTCTTTACGCCAAGCCGGAAGCGGCGCTCAGGGTGCTCGCGAGCGGCAGCAGTGACCAGCGAAAAGAGGCCGTGTTGAACGCGGTGCGGGGTATGGAAGCGGCGCTGGCGGCGGGACTGACGCCGAGGAAGGCGAGGTTGCTTCGATCGCTCGGGGCGATGGCGGTGATCTTCTCCATTGGATTTGGCATTGCGTCTGTTCGACAAATAATTGATGTTTACCTTGGGGACGGAGGCGGCGCGCCTCCTCCAATGTTATGAGGGATTGGTTATCCGTTGGTTATGATCTTCAGCGCGCGCGCACGCGCGCTCGTATTGTATGCTTTGTGAATCAAGAGTAATATCATTACTGCATGGCTAACGTGTGTATTTTTCTCAACCTCTTCGCTGCCGCGGGACCCGCCGAGCGAGCTCCCCGACCAAGGACTCGAGCTCCCCCAGCTGCTCCTCGACCGCGCTCAGAGGCATCGCCCCACCACGGGCGCCCATCGCCTCGACGCGGGTGCTCATCGCCATCGCGTCCTCCAGCGACGCCCTCTTCAGCTCCCGAAGCGACTCCCTCGCGACGGCTTCGCGCCGCGTCGACTCCGCCAGCGCCGCCTTCAGCGCGTCCCGTTCCGTCGCGAGCCTTCCAATCTCCCCGCGCATCGCCTCGTTCGCCCGCGCGAGCTCATCCACGGCCTCGGCGACGTTGGGCGGAACCGGGACGCCGAACGCGGTGGCGGTCGTCCCGCGCGTCCCCGTCGAAAACCCAGCACTCCCCGTCCCACCCGCGCGAGAAGTCTTGTCGAGCGACGCGCCCAGCGCGACTCTCACCTTGGCGGCGCCCCTGAGGGACGAGGCAGCCTCGCGCATCGCCGACGCCGCCGCCGCGACGTCCTCTTCCTTCTCATCCTCCTCGCCGCTCGACGGGGAGTCGGGGAAGAGACCGGGACCGCGCGAGGCGACGGCTTTTTCTCGAAGCGCGCGGTTTTCTTCCGCGGCGGCGGCGAGGGACGCGCGAGCCTCGGCGAGCTGCCCGACCAGCTCCGCCTTGTCGTGCCTGTCCATCTCGACGTCGAACTCGCCGTAGTCCTCGTTCAGCTTGGCGAGTCGCTCG
>MDTE01156356.1_pt1 | contig 23536 bp, 41 predicted proteins | sample 811231 | NCBI WGS metagenome assembly MDTE01 (sample SAMN05326651, study PRJNA326480) | marine metagenome | isolation source: seawater | place: Indian Ocean: Red Sea | collected 2010 | reverse complement strand
TCTCGTGGTGTTGATACTGGTGGTGCAGGAGACCAAGGAATTATGGTTGGTTATGCTTGTGATGAGAATGATGAATATGTTCCTGAAGAATATAGATTAGCAAGAAGTTTATGTAGACATCTGTATAATAAATTTCCATACGATGGCAAAACTCAAGTAACCACACGAGGTGATAGAAATCTTTTCGTGGTAACTTCATTTCAGAATACAGATAGAATTACACTACATAAAGAAGTTAGTGAATGGTTAAAGACTGAGGATTATGGATTAATGATTACACATGCCAATCCTGCTGGTGATTGGGAACAAGGTGGATTCGATGCAGATGCTGGATTGACTGGTAGAAAATTAGTTGTAGATAATTATGGTCCCAGAGTGCCGATTGGTGGTGGGGCTTATAGTGGGAAAGACCCGAGTAAGGTTGATAGAAGTGCAGCCTATATGGCAAGACATATTGCGGTAGAAGAATTAAAAAGAAAAGGTTTGAAAGAATGTTATGTTTATTTGAGTTATGCAATCGGTGAGAAAGAACCATTACAAATGACTGTTCATACTCCTGATAAGATTGATAATACTTGGGATATTCCAAGTCATTATCCAGTCTATCCAAATGAGATAATTGAATATTTAAAATTAAAGAAACCTATTTATTATAAGACATCTGAATGGGGTGCTTATGGAAATGGTTTTGAATGGGATAAGTGATGTATGTAGGTAGATTTAGTGGTGATTATAAAAACATTTTAAATGTTAAATATCCAGATTCAGAATCTGCAATAAAGTATTTTGAAGGTCAAGATGAAATAAATAAAAATAAAGAGAAATATTATGATTGGGGTTATGTAGAAGAGAATACCAAATTTTCACAAATATATGATGATGTGCCAAAAGAATGTTATGACATAACCAAATTAACTGGATTAGATAATACCGCAGTTGCATTATTTAAACAACCAGTTGGACAAGTTAATCCATGGCATTATGATACTAATTCATATTTAGTATCAAAGTATGGTATTGAAGATAAAACAAAAATTTATAGATATCTTATATTTTTAGAAGATTGGGATATCGGACAAATATTACAAATAGATAATGAAGTTGTATCGAATTGGAAACAAGGTGATTGTTATACTTGGGAATATGGAACATATCATCTATCAATGAATGGTGGTAGAAAAACAAAATATACAATGCAGATAACAGGAGTTGAAACAGAAGATTCTTTACACTTAAAAGGGAGTGGTGTATGGACATTTTAATAACAGGTTCAACAGGAAAAATTGGTTGGGCACTAAAAAATAAAATACGAGAACTTAAACCAGAGTGGAATGTTCTTGAGTTCAAAAGAACACCTGATTCAGATTTAAAGAATGAATCTGATATTGTTCGTAAATTTTTAGAATATAATCCTGATGTTGTAGTTCATCTTGCAGTAACGAGAAATCCAATGGAGATACCAAGAATTAGAGATGTAGAAACTATGGCTACAGATACAAAAATGTTATTTGATTTATTAAGATATAGTCGTAATACAAAAAGATTTTTATATGCATCTTCCTGTGCAGTATATGGTTTTGAACCAACTGATTCAATTGAACCAGACTTTGTTGCTGGTAATATTATACATTTAATAGAACACGAAGCTTATTCAGATGGATATAGTTGTGTTAATCTTTCAACGAATAATTATCCTACATCAATGGAAATTAATCCATACCTACACGAAAAAGAACACACCGTCATCAATGGTGTTAGTAAATATATTAATGAACATATCTTAAAATGTTGGAGTAGAGAAAATAATATTCCAGCAATAAGTATGAGAATTTTTCCAGTCAAAAAGGGGTAGAAATGTTTTACTTTGTTTTTGAACATTTTGAAAAACCAAATTGTGATGGACAATTTAGTGTTAATAATTCTGAATTAAGACATGGATGTCGTGATGGTCAGTTTCGATATTGTCATATAGATGAAGTTGATAATCAAGATGTAAATTATATTTATCCAATAGAAATTGCTGGTGGTTTGATGCATGGATTACAGACGGTAAAATTTTCTGATAAGGTTTTGAATCTATATAAAAAAGGTAAATTAAAATTTCTTATTAACTATAGTCATGAATTTAAATTAGATAGTATAGGTAAGAATGATACTGTCGAAACAATTTGGGATACATTTTATAAAACTATTCTTAAACAAAATATTAAACCTTCTGATATTATTTTTTTCTTAGGACAAACAAATACACTTACTAATTATCCAGAATTGAAGAAGTATGGATTTATTTTTAAATTCAATGATGCTGTAATATATTCATCAGCAGAAAAAGCTTTTTATATGGAGAAGATGTTTGTTAAGAATGGTGATATTTCAAAGAATGATTTTAAAGGTAAATTCAAAAATGGTTTGGGTTATAAATCAGAATTTATAAAATTAAGTGAGATAGATAGAAAAAGAAGTAAACGATTTATGACAATGAATAAAGGTGTTCAGTATGACCATAGAATAACTTTAGGTTCTTTTTTAGAATGGAAAAATTTATGGGATGATTTTTATGCAAGTTTTTTATTTACAGATTTAGTTAAATCAGCATTTGCATCAAGATTAATTAAAACAAATGATAAAGAATATGATGCTGGGATACTAAAACATTCTGGTAACTTTTATGATAAAATAGGAACAATAGAAATTGATACACAAAATGTAGAATGTAAAGAACATTGGGATGGTGGTTATGAAGGTGGTAGACATTATAAAAAAGAATGTTTTATAGATTCTTATATTCATGTTGCAACTGAAACTATGTTCTTAAAAAATGAGTTGTTTGTTACTGATAAAGTTTTTCATGCCGTATTACAATATCAACCATTTATAGTTTTATCTTGTTATAGATTTTTAAAACACTTAAAAACATATGGGTTCAAAACATTTCATCCATTTATTGATGAGAGTTATGATGAAATAGAAGATGATGGTGAAAGAATAAAAGCAATATTTGAAGAGATACTCAAGATAAAAGAAAAACCACTTGATGAAATTCACGAGTGGTATATTAGTATAAAGGATATATTAGCACATAACAGAAAATTATTTTTAAGTTATGGTGATAATCATTGGTTAAGATGTTGGACAAAACACATAGTGGAGATATATAATGATTGATGTTTTATTAATACATACAAATGCATCTGGAAAGATTTATCAATCTTTAAATAAAGTATCTCAAATTGAACCACCAGTATGGGCTTTAATGTTAGCAGGTAATTTACAAAAGAATAATTACGAGGTTCAGATATTAGATGCTGAGGCAGATGGATTAACTCCTGAAGAAACTGTCGATGAAATATTAAAGAGAAAAGCTAAACTTAATTGTTTTGTTGTTTATGGTCAACAACCATCAGCATCTACACAAAATATGCAAGGTGTTCATGATGTATTAGAAGTGTTGGATAATAAAATAATAACTATGTTACTTGGTTTATATCCATCAGCACTACCAGAAAAAACAATGAAGGATGAGAAGTGCACTTTTGTTTGTAAGGGTGAAGGACCATTCACCATACATAATTTATTACAAGATGTAAAACTAAAAGATGTTCCAGGATTGTGGTATAGAGATGGTGATGATATTGTTGGTAATCCAACTGCACAATTAATACCACAAGGTTCTTTGGAAAAAGAATTTCCAAGATTGCCATGGGAACTTTTAGATATGGAAAAATATAGAACTGCTAATTGGCACTCTATGACAAACAATAATATAACACAACCATTTGCATCTATATACACAAGTTTGGGTTGTCCTTATAGATGTAGTTTTTGTTGTATCAATGCACCATTTGAAAAACATACATTTAGATATTGGGCACCTGAACATATAATTGAAGAGTTTGATGTATTACATAAAATGGGAATAAAGAATATTAAAATAGCTGATGAGATGTTTGTTTTGAATAAAAAACATTTTCTAAAAATATGTGAGTTGATTATTGAGAGAGGTTATGATTTTAATATATGGGCTTACTCACGAATAGATACAGTCAAAGAAGAATATTTAAAAACATTAAAAAAGGCTGGAGTAAATTGGTTAGCACTTGGAATAGAAAGTGGTAATAGAAAAGTTAGATTAGAAGTAACAAAAGGAAAATTTACTGAAGTAGATATAAATGATATTGTAAAGAAAATACAAGACCATGGTATAAGTGTTGTTGGTAATTTTATTTTTGGACTACCAAATGATACATTAGAAACTATGCAAGAAACTTATGATATGGCTAAAGAATTAAAATGTGAATGGACAAGTATGTATTCAGCCATGGCATATCCAGGTTCGGCATTACATTCTCAATTTGACGAAAAAGATTTACCTGATTCTTATACAGGATACTCACAACATTCTTTTGATTGTAAACCTACACCTACTGAATATTTATCAGCAGCAGAAGTGTTAAAGTTTAGAGATAATGCTTTTAATAACTTATATCGTGATAAAGAATATGTTGATTTTTTGAGAGAAAGATTTGGTCAAGGTACGATAGATGAATTAAATAAAATATTAGAACACAAGTTGAAGAGGAAATTATTATGATGGAATTAGTATTATTATGGTTATTTGGTATATGGTTAACCTATGTAGTAATTAAGGAGAAAATAAGATTATGAGTGAATATGGAACGGCATCAGAATTAGATAAGAAGATATTAATCGTTTGTGCACTTGAAGTAGAAACACAAGGTGAGTTAGAAGATTACGAAGTTCTTTATACAGGAGTTGGTAAAGTGAATGCAACATATGCATTAACAACACACTTTGGTAAGTATGGTTCATACATACCTTATGATTTAGTTATTAATTATGGAACTGCTGGTAGTCGTAAAATTAAAAAGAAAACATTGGTTGATTGTACAAAGTTTGTTCAGAGAGATATGGATGTAACAGGTCTTGGATTTATGAGAGGTGAAACACCATTTGAAGATGATATACCATTGATGTTAGATTTTGGTATTACCGAATATAATAATATTAAGAGAAGAGCAACTTGTGGTAGTGGTGATTCTTTCGTAGAAGATAGAACACAATACTATGGTGAAGTTGTTGATATGGAAGCATATGCATTAGCAAAGGTTTGTCATATAAGAAAAGTTCCATTTGTATCATTCAAGTATATTACTGATGGTGCAGATGAACAAGCTCACGAAGATTGGGAAGCAAATCTTGCTGATGGAATTGTGGAATTTAAAGAAAAGGTTTTAAGTGGGATACCAAAATAGTTGAAAAGTTATATAATATATCTTCCATCATCAAAGGTTAGTGTTCAATCTTCAAAAGAAGTTATGGATAGTGCTATAAAATTTGGTAATATAAAACCTGAATTGTGGGAAGGTGTGCATCGTGATGGTTCATTTAGAAAAATGTATAACAAAGGATTGAGATTAAGAAACTCTAATAAATGGGAAAGAAATGCTTATCTTGATTGTATAGTTGGATGTTTCATGAGTCATTTTTCTTTATGGGAAGAATCAGTTAGAACCAATGAACGAATTATGATATTAGAACACGATGCAATTTTTATGAATGAATATAAAGATGTATATTATGATGGTATATTAAATATTGGTAAGCCACTTTGGGGTGATTGGTATAATGATTTCTCAGATGGTGTTGTAGTTAGAGATTTAAGTAAATGTACAAAACCACATTATGAAGATGCTGTTATAGATAAACCAGAGTATTGTCAATGTGAAAGAAACTGGATAATAGGTGCACATAGTTACATAGTAACACCAAGTGTATCTAAGAAATTAATAGAACAAGCTACCGCGGGCGGGATTGTTCCTACGGATATTTTTTTACAAACAGAACATTTTCCTATTGCAGATTATTTACCTTATTGTGCTCGACAACATCAACACTTCACTACAATACAAAAAGACCATAAAGGTGAAGAGTGGTGGGAAGCTACAACATCACAATTTGATGAATGGATATCAGGAGAAGATGCATGGATTTAAGATATAAAAAAATGTTATTTAATCCTAATGCATATTTGGATTTAAAAGATAATAAAGTTATATTTCCATTTAGTCCAGAATGGGGGAGATTAGTTAGATGGCAACAAGATAATCCTAAGATGGCTAAACAAATGGTAAAGGATTGTAAAGCACAAGAGAAGGCTCAATTGATTGATAAGAAGTGGATGGCACCAGATATAAAAGTTATGGATGGTATTTCACATTATACTTGGAAGTATGAAGATGGAACTATACAATGTGAACAAGAAATGAAAGGAACTTTACCACATGGTAATAAAATAAATTATGATGAACATGGTGTAATAATTACAGATGAGAATTTTAGAAGTGGATTTAAACATGGTGAACAAAAGTTTTATTATACTGATGGTAGATTACAAGGTGTAGAAAGTTTTAGAAATGGAACAAAAGATGGTGATTGGTTTACATATCATCATGATGGTTCAAAAGAAACTTATAAACAATATCAAGATGATAATATAATATATGAATGTAGATATAGACAATATCACAAATATAGACCAAGTAGAAAACCACAAGTAATACAAGAGAAGAATTATAAAGATGGTAACTTAGATGGTAAGTTTTTAGATTGTTTTGTTACTGGAACAAAAAGAGCTTCAGGTAATATGAAAGATGGTGAAATGGATGGTAAGTGGAAATTTTATAAAATGGATGGTAAGTTAGATATGGAGTTAACATTTGAAGAAGGAAGAGTAGTATGAATGAGTTTCCTAAAATAAGTTTTGTAATACCATTCTGTACAATAGAAAAGGAAGAACAATTATTATTGGATGAGAAAGAACATAATCATTTTATACAAACTGATAGTTATTCGATTGCAGATTCAACGAATAGAGTTTTATTGAATATTGAAAAGAATTGTAAACAAGATTATGAGATTATAGTTGTAGATAATAGTAATACATTTAATAAATTTTTAAAACAAGATGATTACAAATATTTAAGAGTTATAAAGGGATTACAAAATTTATACGAATCTAATGTTCTTAGAAGTGGACTCATACAATCACATCAAGATGGTAGAATGGTTCAGAAGATGATGGGTAATATGACTATGTGGACTTCATTAGCATTCCATCAAGGAATACAATCTGCAGATGGTGAATATATTGTATTACAACATAATGATTTATATTATCATAATGATTTTTTTGATATGTTAATTGAAGATTTAAATAAATATGCTTACATATCAGTTGATAATAAAAAGGTTTGGTTATCTACATATTTAAAGTATCCAGAACTACAAGATTATGAAAGAGAATTAAAATATGATTTTCATGGTAGACCACCAAAGATATCGCCAGAAGATGGTGGATATGTTAAAACAGAGTTTGGGTTTTCTGATGCATATTTCTTTATGTGTAAAAAATCTTTCTTTGATGATTATGATGTTGATTGGAAATATGGTGATTCCAATCATGGTGCAACTTTAAAGTGTTTGGAATTAAATTTACCATATAAACATCTGGGACCTTATTATGATAATCCAAACTTTAAAACACCTAAAGGATTACATACATATCAATATGGTAGTATAGATTTTTGCACACATTTAAAAGGTGGTATATCAGAAAATAAATTGTCTAATGAATTATATCGTAGAGAGGTAGATGAATGGCTATCGAAACTATAAAAAAATATTTTAGAAGTTATCAGTATTGGGATAGAAAAGATTATGGTGTAGTTGTAAAGTTTTCTTGGAGAAGAGGTAATACACTTGAAATTGATGTTAATGATGAATTAAATAATATTGATATGAATCCACTTGTAGATTATCTTGTAGATAAGGAATATGAAAATGTATTATTGGTAATGAGAACTAAGTTTGAAGCTGGTAATGATAATGATATACCAAATAGAACTACATATAAAACACTTAAAAATGAATTAGAAAATAATTTTATTAAGGTGTTTGATTTTTACCAACAACCATGGCCTGAACCAGTTCCTATGTTTGATTTACCAAAAAATACTTTTACATTAAGATTTGGATTTGATGAGGCTTCTGAAATAGATAAGTTAGCTGTAGAGAGAAATGAATTTAAGATAGATGTTGAATATGATGGACATTGTGTATTATTACAAAATGATATTGTGGAGTTAAAAGGTGAAAGCTGAAAAAGATGATTTTGTATATGTAAATGTTAGTGGTAATTTAATACAATGTATTTGTCATAAAGAATCACAACAACAACGAGTTATAGATAGAATGATTAAACCAGGTAATTGTGTATTTGAAGGTTATGAAGTGTGGGAAGGTGATAAGGTTATTTTAACATTTAGGTTATTAGATTATCCTGATATAAAACCGAGTAAGAATTAATGTGGGTTCATCATAAACATAAATTTATATTTATTCATGTTCCTAAAACTGGTGGAACAAGTGTTCGTAATAGTTTTCCATTTGAACAATATGGAGTAATATCAAGAGGTAATATTTACCCACATGATGCTGCAAGTGTAGTTTATAAAAGACATGGTTCAAGAATTTGGAATAAATATTTTAAATTTGCATTCGTAAGAAATCCATATAGTAGATTGTGTAGTTATTATTTTTATCATAGGTCAAATCGTTATAGACCTGGACCTAAACATTCACAAGGTAAAGAGATAGCAAAAATAAATACATTTAAGAAATGGGCAATACAAGGTATAAATGCAAATATACAATATAAACAAGGAACATCAGCAGTAGGACAAGGTTGGTGGTCACAGATACCACAACATTATTATCTTGATAGAGAATTAGATTTTATTGGAAGATATGAAAACCTACAAAATGATTTCGATTACGCGTGTGAGAAGATAGGAATTGAACCATATGAATTACCACATTATAATAAATCAGAACCACCATATAAATGGAAAGAACTTTATGATGATGAATTAATGGAATTGGTGTATGATTTTTATTGTGATGATTTCAGAATTTTCGGATATGAAAAAACTATATAGAATTTCGCCCTTTGGATACCTACCTACAATAATATATAGTAGAAAAATATAAAAAAATAACAACTTTTTTAAAAAAAGACTTGACTTATATATGCTTTTATTCGTAGCGTCAGATATGAATTGTGATAAATGTAAAAAGATTAAAGCAGTAGTCAAGTATAAAAATGGTAAATATTGTACTTGGTATTGTGCAAAAAAATAATTTAAAAAAAGTGAAAAAAAGACTTGACTTATATGTATTTTTATTAGTATATTTAGGTATATGAAAAAGGGAAAAAATTTGAAAGATACAAAAATTAAACATTTTAATCCTATGGCTCTTCGTGAGAAATATGATTCTTCATACAAAAAGAAATCAAATCCGTTCTCATCGTTTTGGGCTGATAATTCTTGGGAAACTCGTAGAACGAGTATTTTAGATTTAGATAATGATATAGATGAGAATGGTGAAATTGTTAAACCAAAAAAACCTGGTGTTGACCATATTAAACTTGCTTCTTATCGTAGGGCTATTTCAAACTTTGTAACTATCGTTACTAACAAATCTGATATTCCTGTTAGATTCCAAAGTAATGATGATTCTTATACTGATGGTAAAAGAGTTGTTATTGGTTCTAAGATTGATGAAAAGAATTTTGACCCTGTTGTTGGGTTGGCTCTTCATGAAGGTTCTCACATTAAACTTTCTGATTTCGAATTTTTAAGAAATCTTGAAAACAATATTCCTGAAGAATTTTTTCTTAAAGGTGAGAAAGTTGGTTTCGGTAGATATGATGTTAGAACTCATATTAAAAATTTATTAAACTATGTTGAAGATAGAAGAATTGATAATTATGTTTTCACTTCTTCACCTGGTTATAAAGGTTACTATCATTCAATGTATGATAAGTATTTTCATTCTAAAGTAATTGATAAGGCTCTACTTACTGATTCACACACATCATTAGATTGGGATTCATATATAATGAGAATCTTAAATCTAACTAATAAGAATCGTAGGTTAGATGTTCTTCCTGATTTAGATAAAATTTATAAAACAATCTTCGGTGGTGGAAGAGTTAAAAAACTTAATTCTACTGAAGAGGCTTTCAATGTTGCTCTTGAAGTTTACTCATTGATTCTAAACAATCTTCCAGAAATTGAGTTTGATGAAAATGGTAATCCAATTGATACTTCTGGTATGAGTGGGATAGAGCACGATGGAGATAATGGTTCACCAACAGATGGCGAGAGTGGTGGAACTACTATGAGTGATGATGAGTTTGATTCACTTTTAGATTCTCTTGAAACTTCTGATTCAATGAGTGGTGGTTCAGGTGGTGAAAATTCAATTCAGATTCCAAGTTCTTCTGATTCAAATTACTCGGCTAGTGGAACTGATGAAAAAGGTAAACCAATTCAATTATCTGATAGACAAAGAAAACAATTGATGAACGCTATTGAGAAACAAAAAGATTTTAATAATGGTGATACCAAAAAAGTTGGTAAGTTAACCAAGAAAGATTCGGCCATTGTAAAGACTATGGAAGAGGCTGGTGTTGAGAAAGTTACCGCTGGTGAAGGTATTGGTTCTGATGAATATGATTACAGAACTGGTGAGTATCTTCCTGGTAAAGGTGTTGATGTTATTTATGTTAAGAAACTTACTCAAACTATGATTGATGAATCATTATTCCCAAGTGTTATTCGTGGTCAATCACACTATTACAGAACTGATGAAAGTGTTGTTGCTAAAGGTGTTTCACTTGGAACTAAGTTAGGTAGAAAACTTCAAGTTCGTGGAGAATCAAGAGATTTAAAATGGAACAGATTAGATAGTGGAAAGATTGATAAAAGATTAATCGCTGAGTTAGGTTTTGGAAACGAGAGAGTTTTCTCAACCACTTTCGTTGATAAGTATTCAGATGCTTTCTTACATATCTCGGTTGATGCTTCTGGTTCGATGGGTGGAGATAAGTGGAATCAAACAATGATTACTACTATTGCTCTTATCAAGGCTATCGATATGATTCAAGGTTTAGATGTGATGGTTAGTTTCAGAAGTACTCATGATACTAATAGATACGGAAGAGGAAATTCTTGTTCACCACTTATTTTAGTGGCTTATGATTCAAGAGTTGATAAGTTTTCAAAAGTAAAGAAAATGTTTCCTAACATTTATCCTGGTGGAACTACACCTGAGGGATTATGTTTCGAGGCTATTATGAAAGATATTCTTCCTACTACAAATACTCGTGATTCGTATTTCTTGAATATTTCTGATGGGATGCCAATGTTCAGTAATAGTTCAATTAATTACTATCATCAAGATGCTGTTAATCACACTAAGAGACAAGTTGATGAGTTTAGAAAGATGGGTGTTAAAGTTCTTTCTTACTTTGTTAGTGATTCAAGTTATGGTAGAGAAGATAGTGTGAAAGATTTCAAAAGAATGTATGGTAAAGATGCTGAGATGATTGACTTGAGTTCGGTTGTTCAAATCTCAAAAACAATGAATGATAAGTTCTTGGAAAAATAAATTATGAAATGGTTATATAATACTCTAATAAATAAATATAATCCAATGTGTAATTGTGGCTGGAATATGAAATTATGGAAAGATTCAATGTTTCATATGGAGTGGAAATGTATTTGGAAAAAATGTGGTTGGGGAACATTTCAAGATGCTAATGGTAAGTTACATTGGTGGAAAAATTAATTTAAAAAAAGTGAAAAAAAGACTTGACTTGTATAGTATTTATGTTGTATATTTAGGTATAAATAATGAGTGAAAAATTAACAAAAGAAAAGGAAATAAAAAATATGGATAATAATTCAGTAATAGTTCGCATTGAGAAATCGGGAAACCGATACAATGCTTGGGATGCCGATGGTAAGAAATGGACATCCGATATTACTACTGGTGCTCGTAAAAAAGCCTTCAATAATGGAATGGCTCTTGAGCGTAGGATTAATAAATCTGGTGGTAAATATTGGTGGGCTGTTCCGATGAGTGAATTCGAAGCTTCTTCGGCTCCTGTATTTGATGTATCTTCCGTAGAAGTTCCTGAGGAACATGGTGAAATTTTAAATTTCATTCATGGTTCTTATTCACTAAAACCTAAAGGTTTGGTGATGAAGGAATTGAAATGGAAATACTTAATTCGTTCTGCCGTTCGTGGTAAGAACATTTTAATGACTGGTCCTGCTGGTTGTGGTAAAACCATGGCTGCTAAATCTTTGGTTAACGCCTTAGATAGACCTGACTTCTATTTTAATATGGGTTCTACTCAAGACCCAAGAGCCACTCTGATTGGTAATGTTCACTTCGATAAGAAGAAAGGAACTTACTTTTCAGAATCACTTTTTGTAAAGGCTATTCAAACACCAAACGCTGTGATTCTTCTTGATGAGTTATCAAGGGCTCACCCAGATGCTTGGAATATTTTGATGACCGTTTTAGATAATGGACAGAGATATCTTAGGTTGGATGAGGCTTCAGGACAGGAAACAATTCCAGTTGCTGAGGGAGTTACTTTTGTGGCTACCGCTAACATTGGTAATGAATACACTTCTACCAGAGTTATGGATAAGGCTTTGATGGACAGATTCACTATCGTTGAGATGGATGTTCTGACTGATGAAGAAGAGTTCGGATTACTAACTTATATGTTTCCCCATGTAGACCCTGAGTTGTTGAAGGCTGTTTCTGAGATTGCTCACACTACGAGAATGGAATCAAAATCTGATTCAGGTAAAGTTACGACTGGTGTTTCTACCAGAACTTCTGTTGAGATGGCTGGTTTGATTTATGATGGTTTCGGAATTGATGAGGCTTCTGAAGTAAGTATCTATCCACAATTCGCTGATGATGGTGGGATGGATAGTGAAAGAACTTTTGTGAAACAGCTTGTTCAAAAGTATGTTTCTGATGGTTCTTCTGAAGACTTGTTCAATGAGGATGAAGAAAATTCAGATGATTCAGACTTCTAATTAAGAAGTCTTGGGTGGGATGGTTTTTTATTTCCTTTCTTTTCCGTCCCACCTAAAAAATATTGTAATAAGGAAAGTGAACTTGATACTTATAATTGTAATGATGGAGTATTAATGAAAGAGATTATTAAAAAAGTTTTAAATAGACATAGTGATAATCAACCAAACTTGGCATCTGAAAGTGCCAGAGATATGTTGGCAACTGAAATATCTGCCGTATTAATTTCTGAACTTTCTGATACTGATAGTGTTGATGAATGGGAAGCAAAAGAATTACCACCTGTGCTCGATGATGTATTAATTGGTGAACAATTAGAAATCTGGCCAGAAGATAGAAAGTGGATTTATGAAAGTCCAGATGGTGGAAAAACAATAACTAAAAGACCACAAGGCGGTGGGATAGAATTAAGGCGACCGGCTAAGTTAAATTAATGGAATTAGAATATTCAAATTATCTTGTCCTTGCATCTCATGCACCAAAATTAAATGGGGATTATTCATCTTGGATTAATTTTAAAGAAGTGATAAATATCTTGGAAAATATGTTGGCAAAACAACAAACTACATATTTATATAAAGAGAACTTTTATCAGAGTGATTTAAAGTTAAGTGAGATACAATCCATATTAAAGTGTGTAGAAGAAATTAAGTATTCGAAAATTTTAGATAAAACTAAAAATATAGCAAACCAAGTTGGGTTGTTAAGAATTTAGAGAAATTTTATTTCTCTTGGTTACATAAATAACAGGAGAAATAAGATGGCAAAAAAACTTGATACTCGTGAATACGAGGCAGAGTTAGTAAAAGTTTTAGATGGAGATACTATCGATTGTTATATCGATTTAGGATTTGATTTAAAAATTAAAAAAAGAGTTAGATACATGGGTATTGATACCTGGGAATCAAGAACAAGAGATTTAGAAGAAAAGGCAAAAGGTTTATTAGCCAAAGCTCGTAATAAAGAATTATTAGAGGGTGGAAGTTTTAAAATAATCTCACATGGAACAGGTAAGTTTGGTAGAGTTCTTGGTGAGGTATTTGTATCACCTGATTTTGTTGGTGAACATATTACTGAGTGTATTTCTAATCCTGATAGTAAAATTGATTTATCACATGATGGTTGGGTAAGTGTAAATGATATTCTAATTGAAGAAGGTCATGCTTATGATTATCATGGTGGAACTAAAAAAGATTTCAAAGCTGAAGCAGCTAAGGAAATAAAAAATGAGAAAATCGAGAAAGAAAAAGATTTTGTTGACAAACCGTCCGAAGAAGGACCAGATGCAATATAAAATTGTTGTTCCCTATGCAACGGAAACAACTACAATGAGTTATAAACAAATGACATGGAGTAAATAATGGATGATGTAAAAATCATATATTTTAGTGCCAAGTGGTGTGGGCCTTGTAAAGCCTATAAACCATTAATGGAAAGTTTGGAACAGGCAGGTTATCCAATCTATTTTGAAGATGTGGATGAAGACCCTATTCTGGCAGAAAGTCATCATGTTCGTTCAGTACCTACAATTAAAATTTTAAAAAATGATAGTGTGGTAGAAACGATGGTTGGTGTTCAAGACCCAGAAATATTAACTGCTAAGTTTCAACTTTACTACCCGTTAGATACCAGCAGTGAAGGCTAAGGTATTATTCGATTATCCTACTATTGAAGGGATGATACATAAGGATACAATCATCAAATGTGATGAACAATTGTTTGAATCAAAACAACATGATGAGAAGGTTAAAGGAACGGATGATATGGGTAAGATAGTTTGGATACCAAAAAAATTATTGAAAAAAATTTGATTTTTCGGCAATAAGTATATATTTATTATTGAATAAAGGATTCGACGCTCGAATGAGGTCGATATGAAGAGATGGATATTGATGTCAATGTGAATCAATATTCAGTTAGACTAACAAGTTAACAAAGGAGAAATAAAATGACTAAAGTTACTTTTCACAAAGGTGGCTTCCCTGTAATCGATAGGGAAGATTTTTTAACCCCGTTTGATAAAATGTTTGACCAAATCGTGTCAACACAATTTCCAGATATAACAAAATCAGTTGGAGTAAATCCATACTCTGGCACGGCTTATCCAAAAGTCAATGTATATGAATACGATGACAAAGTTGGAGTTGTAGCTGAGATTCCAGGACTCGACAAGAAACAATTAAGTGTTGATGTTGAAGAAGGTATCTTAACTATCTCTGGAGATAAACATAGTTCTTTTGATGCTGAGGGTGCTAAAGTAATTCGTAGAGAATTAAAGCAGTCTTCATTCAAAAGACAATTTGAATTAGGTGATATGTTGGATGGTGAAAACATTTCAGCTAATTTCAAAGATGGGATTCTTTCAGTTTCTATTCCAAAGATAGAACCAGAAAAACCGAAAAAACATTCTGTTAAGATTGGATAATTCTTATAAAAGAATTTATCACAATCGGAGAGGATAGGTTTCAAATACTTGGGACGGTATCGGTTAAATCTGGTTACACTCCAGAACAATTAAAAGGTATGTGGGGATTGGCTGATGCCGTCTTGAGAAGAGATGATACATTTTATATATGTATGAAACTTATTGAAGCAGAATTTGAAGATATAAATCAAGAAACATAATTGAGGTGATTTCTTTGTTTACCCGAAAGGGTTTTGTTGTTTTCCATGTGGGTGAAAAGGTTTCGGATTAGTGACCGAACAAAAGTCCTTGCGGGTAGTATTGGCAGATACAAATATATTTGTTCATATATATCACCTACAATGATAAGTTCCGATGGGAACTTTAGTAGAGTCAAAGCAAAGCCAACAGGAGATGACCCTAACACAAGTATCATCGGTAGCTACTACAAGTTAGGCTGGGTTGTAGACCAGAGGTGGTAGTTACGAATTGAGATTTTTTGATATAGCAAAAAGTCGGAAGAATTTGAAATAAGTAACGGAATACTACGCAAATACAATATTTATTGAATATGAATAATGTCAACGAGTTAAAACGAAAAAAAATTAGACACAAGTTACGATATCTACAAACTGAATTAGAAGAAACTAAAATTATATATAAACAATGTTTGGAAAAGTTTAATGCAGACTTTTCTTCTTATCTTTCAGGAGGCACACCAACACCAACAACTAAACCTGAAAAAGACCCATTTGAAAAGATACAAACAGAAGTTGAAGAAGATACTTTCAGAAAGGTTTATCGTAAGGTGGCTGGTAAAACACATCCTGATAAAAAGGATGGAGATGAAGATAAATTTAAAAAGGCTAATGAAGCTAATAGAAATAAAGATTTTGGTGCATTGTTAGAAATGGCAGATGAAATGGATTTAGAAGTACCAATCGATGATGAGATGATTATCGAAATAGAAAAACAAATACAGGCTATTATAGATACAACAACGAAGATTAAAACTACATGGGCATGGACTTGGATACATATAGATAAGGGTTCAAAAGATAATTTTCGTAAGTTTATTTTGCAACAATTAGGGATATAGCCGATATTTATTAATAAGTAAAAATATAAAGGTTGATATGAGAAGAAAAAATCAAGTATTAGACTCGATTTCTTCTATACAAGATGAGCTAGGAAGATTGTTTGAAAGAATACCACAGGATGTAGATGAAAGATTCGAACTATGGTTACGAATTATTCGTGGTATTGAAAAACAACTTGATAATTTAGAAAATCTTGTAGAGTTAGAAGAAGAAGAATAAACAGGAGAACTACATGGAACGCTCAAATAATTTCCACATATACTTGGGAATTGCGGCATTACTTATAGCTGGAAGTGCTGCATTCTTTTCAGTATTCGGTTTAAGTAAATTATTTGCAGGAGCAGCATTAAGTGTAATCATCATGGCGGGTTCATTAGAATTCGGTAAGTTGGTTACTGCTGCATTTTTGTATAGATATTGGGATAAAGTTAATCTATTCCAAAAAACTTATTTAATGACTGCGGTAGTAACATTAGTATTAATCACAAGTGCAGGTATCTTTGGATATCTATCAAATGCCTATCAAGGTGCAACAGTCAGTTTCGAAAAACAATCTAATCAATTATTTGCATATGAAGATAGGTTAGAACAATTACAAGAAGATAAAGTATTTTTAAAAGATGAGTTAGATGTTCAGGTTAAAGATTTACCTGATAACTATATCACTGCAAAAAGAAAACTAAGAGAAGAATATAATCCACGAATTCAATCAGTTAACGATGAGATACTTAGAGTTAAAAGTGAAATTGGTGATTTGAAAGTTCAATTGGTTGAGACTGGTGTGGATGTAGGCCCAGCAATTTATTTGGCCAGAACATTTGAAACAGATGTTGATACAGTCGTTAAGTTCTTTATCTTTATTCTTATCTTTGTGTTTGACCCATTAGCTGTGATGTTAGTTATAGCTTTTAACCAAGCACTTATACTTAGAGAACAAGAAAAACCTGAATTAGCAAAAGTTGTAAGAAAAAAATCTTGGTGGAAGTTTTGGGAAATGTATGATGATGAAAAACCAAAACCTGAACCAGAACCTATTGCAATATATTCATCTGAACCAGAGATAGAGGAAGAAGAGGACGAAGAAATAACTTCTGAAAAAGAATTAAGAAGACCACTAAAAGGTGGTGTTAAGACTTAATATATATTCTATTTATTAGTAAGAACCCAGAGTTTATAATAACAACAATCAAAAGGGGAAGTTACTATGGCTAGAAAACCAAAAGTAGAAACAATAACAAAGGTTGTAAGTAATCAAGATTGTCAAAACAAACGACAAGCACTCTCTCAAATGAAACGAATCAAATGGAATTTAGAATTCAAGAATAAGAATCAACAATATTTTTGGGATACTATTAATTCTAATACTATTACATTTTGTATTGGCCCGGCTGGATGTGGTAAAACATATGTGGCAACTTATTGGGCATTACAACATTTAGTAGATAAGAATTCTAAATATGATGGTATTATTATTACTAAACCAATGGTAGAAGTTGATGGCGAAAAGATGGGATATTTACCAGGTAATATTGATGAGAAAACCGAACCATTTATGCAATCAGTATATTATAATATGGAACAGATTGTAGGTAAACGAAGATTGGATGTACTGAGAGCGGCTGGAATAATTAAAGTTATTCCATTAGCTTATATGAGAGGATTAACATTAGAAAATAAAATAGTATTAATGGATGAAGCACAGAATGCGACAGTTCCACAAATCAAAACTTTTCTTACAAGAATAGGAATGGGTTCTAAATATATTGTAAGTGGAGATTTAATGCAAAGTGATTTAAGGGCTAAACATAATGCTTTAGAGGATAGTATTAGAAGATTTACTGGTGTTTATGGTGTAGGATTTAGTAAATTTGAAATGATGGATGTAGTAAGACATCCTATTGTACCTGAATTATTAACAAGGTATGAAAGTAAATTTACACTATCAGATAAGTCGGCTGAAGTAACTTTAAGTGAATGGTTAAATCAACCAACATATGAAGTCCCTAAATATAACCCATATTCTGCGTGGAGAATCAATTAAAAAAAAGTTAAAAAAAGACTTGACTCATATACTAATTCTTTTGTATATTCATCTATGAATAAAAGGAAAAATATTATGAACAAGAAAACAGTCATATTTGACCTTGATGGTACTCTTGCTAACATCGATGTTAGGAGAGATAAATCTACCAAACCTAATGGTAAGTTAGACTGGGATTTATTCGCAGCTCCTACATCCATTATGGATTGGGATACACCAAACCATCCAGTCATTAAAATGGCTCAAATGTTTCACAAGGATGGATTCAGGGTTGTAATCTTTAGTGGTAGAAACGATAGAAGCTTTCATGCTACCAGAGACTGGTTGAAGATTCACGATGTGCCTCACGACCTTTTGGTAATGAGACCTGACAAGTTTAAAGACAAATCGTGGCCAATCGCCGATGGTAATCCTGCCACTCCCGATATGAGATTTATGCCAGATGATATCTTGAAGAAAAAGATGTTGGATACTTTTGTAGATATTGATGATGTATTTTTGGTTGTAGATGATAGAAATAAAGTTGTTGATATGTGGAGAAGTTTGGGATTGAATACCTTTCAAGTTGCTCCAGGAGATTTTTAAGTTGAACGGAGCAACTAAAAAGGTTAATTATGTATTTGATAAGATGGATAAAGATGTCCAAGAAAGTATTAAATTTTTAATTAATTTGCTTCAAGTTAAACGAGAAGAAAAAAAAATTGAAAAAAAGTGAAAAAAAGACTTGACTTTTACAAATATTTGTTTTATCTTATTAACATTATTTAAAGGAATATTATATGAAATTGATATTATATAGAATTGCAGAATTTTTAACAGCCGTATGGATGTTTATAGTTTTTTACATTTTCATGGTGGTAGGTAATATTTAATATATGGAACTACTTGATTTAATAATCGAAAAGTTTGATGGTGTTCTCATTGATGATTATGGATGGGAACATTATAAAATAAAGGGTAAGGATTACGATATTCGTTTTGACCCATCAAGGATTGAATGGGCATGTGATTGTATGGCATTTAAATTTAGACATAAGTTTAAAAAGAAATATTGTAAACATATTGAAGAAATACAAAGTAATAAATTGGCACAACGCAGTGGCCGTGCAGGTGCCAGAGTGGTCTAATGGGGTGGTTTGCAAAACCATTATTCGCTGGTTCGAATCCAGTCCTGCACTCAAAACTTAGGAAATAAAATGAGAATTAGAGATTTAGTAAATAGATTGGAAAAGATTGAGAGTAAAGCAGATGGTGAAGTTCAAGAAATGTGTTCAACATTAATTGATGACTTGATTGAATTTGATATTCATATGGAAAAAAATATGAAAGGAATTACTCGAAAGATAGAAGAAGATTTTATGGAAATGTTAATGACGGAAGGAATCAAATCAGGTTCGATTGGAGAAGCGTAGTGGATGGAATAATACATTTTTTAAAACATTTAATTGGATTGTGTGGTGAGGCACATCCAAGTTTAATAGTATCAGGCGGGGCTTTATTTACAGCCGTAGGTATTTACTATAAACAAATTTTATTTTATATAAAGGATTTAATATCATAAATAAAGGAAAAACAAAGGAGTTATAAGCGTGAGTAAGTTCGAAGACAATGGTGGTTATTATATCGATGGAGTTCCGTATATGGATTGTAAATATACAGGTGAACCAGTTCGTAATGTAAGCACTGATGTGAAATATGTAATCGGCCCAAAAGCTTTACAGGCTAAGATGTATAAAAAGTTTCCAGAAAGTATGGATGTAGCTTTTAAACCATCTTACAAACCTACAGGTCGTCCAGCAGGATGGCATTGGATGGCTGAGTTCGTGGATAAAGATGGTAATGTATTTCATAAGGGTGTAGAACAACCAAAACTTAAAGGAACACTTCCACCTACTAAGGTTAAGAAACCTAAGAAGAAAGCTAAACGAAGAACTCGTGATGAAATCTTAGTTGCTAAACATAAAGAAAAAATGGCAGCTCAACGAAAACAAAAACGAGAGTTGGCTAAAGAGTTGAAGAAACAACAAGATTTTCTTAATCATAAAACGGGGGATAAGTGAGTAAACAAATGACAAAAAAAGAATGGTTGTCAGAAATGGTATTTAGGGATACCTATGGCAGACTCCCTAATCTTTCAGATGTTCCAATGACAATGATGACTCGTAAAGAATCATTTGAGAAACAAGGTGGAACGAAAAAAGAGATTGATGAATTTTGGAAAGAAAATAAACATAAATACAAAAGGAGTCATTAATGGCTAAAAAGAAAAAAGGTCAGTTCGACCATTACAAGAAATGGACAACTGATGAGGGTTACATATTTGTAGCAGAAACCAAAGAAGATGCTTTGGATTACTTGAAACATATGGAACATACCAATTTAGGTAAACTAAAAGAGGTGAAAGAATGAGAGGACAACCATATATTTATCCTATCCAAACTCAAAAGATGAGAAAGAAGAATGAAGACCCAAGATTGAGAGTTAGTGATATGATACAGGGAGCCGAGAGGTTAGAAGATGAATCATACGAAGATTATAAAGTTCGTATGAAAGTTGAAAACAAAATGGTAAGAGATTATCTAAAGGGATATATAATTGAGAGGAAATAATGTTTGAATTTTTTGTAGTTGTATTACTATTCTATATTGCAATAAAGTTGTATGATATAGATAATGAAAATAGAAATAGACCAAGGTTTTAATGAAAAAAGTTATAAATTGTTTTAAAGAACATAATCCTTTAATAAATAAAAAACTTAGAAAGGTATCAGTTGATGAAGGACTTAAAATTGCCGAGATTTTATTCTCTACACTCGCTAAGAGGAAAGATGGAATTGGTCTTGCGGCTAACCAGGTGGGTATTGATGCTCGGGTTGCTGTGGTTAATGTTAGGGAGCCCCTTATTCTAATTAATCCTGTTATAAAAGAACAATGGGATGAGATAGATTATTATGAGGGTTGTTTAAGTTATCCAAAGAAAGGCGTTAATACCAAACGATATTCTAATGTTATTGTTAAAACAGAACAAGAGGAAAGTGGATGGTATTTTAGTGGAGCAGAATCTACACAAGAAGCACGAGGTAGTTGGGAACAAAAAGGAAAAGAAGAAGACCAAGAATTAAGATTGTTAGAAGCTGTATGTGTTCAACACGAGATAGACCACTTAAATGGTATTGTATGTATGGATAGAAAAATTGATACAACCTATCGAGCAGGAAAGAAATTTGGTAGAAACGAAAAGGTTATGATTACCGATGGTAACGAAGCAAAAGAATTAAAATGGAAAAAAGCAAAACCACTTATAGATAGTGGTCAATGGGAACTATATATTCGTGGCTAAGAAAAAGAAATCAATATACGATTCAGGAACTACAAAGGGTAGTGCACCAAGAACTTCGGATAGAAAAAGATACGAAGATAATTGGGAAAAAATTTTCGGTAAGAAAAAGGAGAAAAAGAAAAATGATAAACAAGACAATTGAATTAACAGGTGAATATCCAAGTGATTTTACACCAACAACAAATGTCATGGAAATACAAAAGTTCTTTAGAGCTTTTGGACTTGAAGATGCCAGAATGTTGGGTGGTGCTAAATACATTTATCAAAATGACCATCCAGAAGATTTAATAGTATTTAATGCTAATGTAATTATGAAGGATGTAGGTAAAGTTTGGTATGGAGATTTAAATCTTACAGAGGATTATAATGTGTTAAGAGAAATTGCCCAAAGCTTAAATACAGAATTATATGTATTGTGGGAAAGTGATGGAAGATTTGGAGAAGAAAATAAACCAATAAGTGAGTTGATTAAAAAAGCTGTATGGAATACAAGTGAAGATAATCCAACTATGGAATGGTATAGAAATAAAATGAAAAAAGAAAGGGGGAGTAAATGATGTTTAGAAAAGGTAGACCGAGTAATAAACGACCAGTTGTAGAACCTTATAGAAGAAAGTGTGCTACTTGTGGTAAAGTTCGTTTGGTAAAACATAGGAAACAAACAATACCAACAGCTGCATCTGAATATAAGATTCCAACTTATAATAAGAATGCAACACACAAAAAGAGAACTGAAGTTCCAGGAGTTGTTACGGAACACTATTGTTCTATTGAATGTGCTGGTGATAGTTTTATTAACACCTATACAGAAGATGATTTTCTTAGATGAGAAATCTTTTAGTATTACTAATAGTATTCGGTTGTTCATCCACAAATTTTTGGCAAACTAAAGATGAACCTATCTTCAGAAGATATACTGATGTTGAGGGTGTAGACCATTTGTGGAAAATCAATATGGATACTTTAGAGTTTCCACGAGATAATCAGTTGTTAAATCAGAATTGCTGGTATCATGGTGGTGATACAAAATATGGTGGTGAAAGTATTAAATTAATAATAAAGGATGGTGTAAAACATTATATCATCAGAAGAGTGTATCCACACGAAGTAGATTTCGTGAAAGGATATTATGATAGTCGATTAAACAATAAGGAGTTATAAATGACATATTATGAAACACAGGTTATATTTACAGAAGAAATACCAACAAAGAATGGAGTCAAAGAAAAAAAGACTCGTAGAAATTTTTTAGTTGAATGTGATTCAGTAAGTGTAGCAGAAGCAAAAGTAAATGAAACACTAAAGGATTCACCTTATCCATTTGAAGTTAAAGTGGCTAAAGAATCTAAGATTGTCGAGGTAATTGATTAATGAAAAGAAAAGCACAAGTGGTATTTGATACCATTGAAACCATATTATTACTTACAGCAGGATTCTTAATATTAAAAGTAATGATGGGATTCTCTGAAGGTATGTATGCTTGGGCAGATTTACATAGAATGATGAGAGGATATTAATATGGATTTAACATGGTTCTATTTTATTTGTTTTCTTTCTGCAACAATATTGTGGAAAGACCACAATGGAACATTGGAAGATTCTTTAAATAAGTTTGAAGAACGAATTGGTATAAGAACAGAACTACCACCTGATTCAACAGAGAAT
>MDTE01008386.1_pt1 | contig 23537 bp, 20 predicted proteins | sample 811231 | NCBI WGS metagenome assembly MDTE01 (sample SAMN05326651, study PRJNA326480) | marine metagenome | isolation source: seawater | place: Indian Ocean: Red Sea | collected 2010 | reverse complement strand
TGGTACAGCATATGATTTTATTCTATGTTTCAAGTAAAAAAAATAAATAGTATCAAAATTTTGGATATTTTTTTATGAAACTTCAATTTTAATAACACGAAAAAATTCGCGCAAGCAGCCACACAATAAATGGTCACATGATTGTCGTGAAGTAAAACCTAATTAAGGGAGATCTTAAGTATGGCCGAAGAGCCAAATTCGTTTTTTCAGGGCTGGCAAGATGACGGGCATGTAAAAATGTACGACTGGTTTTCCTATTTCCCGACACCGCTATTTTTGAAACAGTTTGAATATTTTAATGAACTCCGGTTGCTCAAAGAATACTTCCAAAAACATAACATGGAAGAACAAAAAATCTATGAGATTGGCTGCGCAACAGGTGAACTTTTCCGGTATTTGAATACAAAGAAATATCGTTGCAAATATCATGGTTTTGATGTTTCCGAAAATGCCCTCCGTGCTGCAAAAGAAAAATATCCAAAGGGAAATTTTTCTCGGATACAAGAAAATACAAGGCAGGTCTTTGAGCGTTTTGGTCAGGCAGATGTTGTCTTTAGTCGCGACGTTATTCAGCACCAAACCGATGTATGGGGATTCTTGGATTCATTGATTGAATTGACAAGACATTCATTAATCATGCGAATAAGAACGCGAGATGCGGGAGCAACCTGCCTCGACCCTGAATTGTCCTGTCAAGCCCATTATGGGAAGTACTGGATGCCGTACATTGTTATTAACACCGATGAACTCTGCGAACATGTCGGCAAATTTAGTGAAGTTAAAAAAATAAATATTCTAAATAGCTATGGGATTTTAGGGGGTGACAATAAACGATTTGTCCCAAAAGAGCTGTATTTTTCGGAAGCTGGAACCGCAGAAACAAGTATTTTGATTGAAAAGGGACCAAGGGAAGGAAAAAATATTGAAATCACCTCTATTACCCGGTCAGACAAATTACGTCTGTCGCTTTTTGAAAGAGCATGGCTGAAACTGTGGTTGATGAAAAACAGGCCGACTTAAAGCATTTATAGTTTTTCTAAATCGCACTTTGGAAGTTTCTGATTTCCTGCATGCTTTTAATTACGATAAATCACCTAACCCATATTCGGCAGGGTTGCTGTTACGAAAGACCAGTCCACTAAGTGGTTATTTTAACGGCGCATTATTAGGCTTTACTTAGGGACGTTTCAATTTTACCATTGGGCATACCAATTATAAAAACTGTTAGTTTACGGGGAAGTTAGATTGATTGTGGAACTTTGCAATTTGGGACATTTGTTATTTTGCCTCCCCCCCAATCAACTGAATTTTTACTGAATCAATGACCAAACCCACAGTTGAAATTAACGGGAGAAACTACAATTGGCCGCGAAAGCCTGTCGTCGTGATCTGTATAGACGGAGGAGATCCGGCATACATGGATCACGGGTTTTCAGCAGGCATTCTGCCGACCGTCGAGAAGTTCAAGAGCAATGGTTTGTATACTGTTGTCGATGGGTCAATGCCTAGCTTTACCTGCCCCAACAATATGTCAATCATAACTGGAACAAGACCAAATGTTCACGGAATATCTGGAAATTTCTATCTTGACCGGAAGACCAATCAGCCTGTTGTAATGACAGGACCGGAACTCCTGCGGGCAGACACAATCCTTAGTAAATTCTCTAAACTTGGCGCTAAGGTCGTTTCAATAACCTCGAAGGATAAACTGCGTAATCAACTACAAAAAGATATGGACATCTCGGGAGGATCAGTAAGTTTTTCAGCTCAGTATGCAGACCAGTGCACAGTCAAAAGTAATGGAATTGAGAATGTCCTTGATTATGTCGGACAACCCAAACCCGACATGTACTCCGCAGAGCTTTCCCTTTTCGTTTTGGATGCGGGAATAAAACTTCTCCATGACCGACGCCCAGACATCCTATATCTCTCATTAACTGACTTTATTCAGCATGGTCATGCGCCTGGGGATCCTGTAGCGGATCAGTTTTATATCGACCTGGACAATCGGATTAAGCGTCTAGTGGAGCTTGGGGCAGTGGTCGGTTTGATTGCAGACCATGGGATGAATGATAAAGCAGACGATCAAGGTGAAGCAAATGTTATATGGTTGCAGGACATCCTTGATCAAGCAATAGGTGAGAACCAGTGTAAAGTCATTTGCCCTATAGCTGACGCTTTTGTTGGTCACCATGGCTCACTTGGCGGCTTCGTTCGGGTCTATTGTGATTCCGGTGCCTTGCATGACCCAATAATTGAAGTTGTCAACGACATTCCAGGAATCGAAAAAGTTTGGACAGCCCATGAGGTAAGCAAGAAATTAGACCAGCCTCTTGACCGGGAAGGCGATGTAGCTGTTTTGGGTGACCTTAGAACAGTCATCGGAGGCAAAAAAGTCGACCATGATTTGTCCGCTCTTAAAGGGGTCCGCCTTCGGACACATGGCAGCCTCCACGAGGCCAAGGTTCCGTTTGTAGTAAGCGAACCTATTTCAAGCGAGTATTATGAGCGTGCCTTTGCTTCAACTCTTGGAAGCGAGGATATTTTTGACTATGTCATCAATGGGATTGAATGATGCACAATACGGACTCAAATAAAATCGGCCGAGCGGTGGTTTATACAGCACCAAATAAACCGTTTGAAATTAGAGAATATCCAGTGCGTGATGTAAAGCCAGGCGAAGTTCTCATCCGCATAACCATGTCAACTATCTGCCGCTCAGACATTCACTCCTATCTTGGACACCGGCCCAATCCATGCCCCGGTATCCTTGGTCACGAAATAATTGGGGTCATTGAACAGTTAGGCAATCAGGTTAGGATGGACCTGCGCGGCGAAAAATTATCTATAAATGATCGAGTGACGTGGACAGAATTTTTCTATTCCGGTGAATCTTATTATCGGGATGTCCATAATATGCCCCAAAAATCCCCAGGGCTTAGAAAGTATGGGCATGACCTCGTAGAAGAAGACCCGCATTTTTTAGGTGGTTTTGCTGATTATTGTTACATCTTGCCTGGCACAGGCATTCTCAAATTACCCGATGATATCACGGATGAAGAGGCAACGCCTTTAAACTGTGGTGTTGCTACTATGATTTCAGTAACTGAAGCAGCAAAAATCAACATTGGAGATAGTGTTATTATCCAAGGACTAGGATTATTAGGGCTTTATGGTTGTGCAATTGCAAAATCTCGCGGTGCCCGCCTTGTTGTTGGCCTGGATGCCGTACCAAATCGCCTTGCAACAGCTAAAAATTTTGGTGCTGATCATACCCTTGATATAAGCAAGCTAACTACTGATGAATGTATCGCTGAGGTACGTAGCCTTTGCAAACCTGATGGCGCTGATGTTGGAATTGAGGTTTGCGGACATGCGGACGCTGTCCCGACCGGCCTTCGGATGCTGCGTACCGGAGGTAGTTATATAATTGGAGGATTAGTTACTCCAGACTCTAATTTTACAGTAGACGGCAATCAATTGTTAAAGAACTGGATTACCTTGCGAGGAATTCATAATTATCACCCGCGTCACTTGATTGAAGCCCTGGATTTTGTAATGACAAATAGAGGTCGTTTTCCCTTTGGAAAAATCGTAGATTCCAAATTTTCCCTGGAACAACTTGACGAAGCATTCAAAAAGGCCGCCGAAAGAAGCGTTTTGCGTGCTGCAATCGTCCCATGACTGCTCCACCAAATCTAGAGTTTTCGGCAAAAGGTCTTTTTATTGACGGCAAATGGCAAGATCCAACGCATGGCGAAGTTTTTGGAACAATCAACCCTTCCAATGGTGACAACCTTGGCGATGTCCCTCTTGCCAGGTCTGCCGACGTTGACCGAGCGGTTGCTGCTGCCAAATCAGCCTTTCCTGGGTGGAGCCGCACATCGATCAAAGAACGTGGATCGATACTGAGGCAGCTCGCCGACAAGATGATGGAACATCGCCATGAATTAGGACTGATGGATTGTCTTGACTCGGGAAATGCATTGGACGGCATGAAGGGCGATGTCGATTGGGCAGCTGAAACACTCTATTTTTTCGCGGGCCTCCTTACCGAAATCAAGGGAAATACTTCATCCCAAAAATCGGGTCACCTGAATTTTACCCACCGGCAACCCTACGGAGTTGTAGCAAAAATCAACCCTTTTAACCACCCCGTCCGATTTTGCGCTGAAAAATCAGCGGCAGCATTGGCTGCGGGAAATACGGTTGTTGTTAAGGCTTCTGAACAAGCTCCTCTTTCAAGCCTCCGTTTTGCCGAATTATGTGATGGAATACTGCCACCAGGTGTTATAAATGTTCTCACCGGAGACGGGGCTACAGGCTCTAAAATGGTTCAACACCCAGATGTATCAAGAATAGGTTTTGTGGGTTCAGTTAATACCGGAAGGATTATAGCTAAGGAAGCAGCTGAAGGCTTGAAACCTGTAACACTGGAGTTAGGGGGTAAAAACCCTATCATCATTTTCCCTGATGCTGACCCAGAAAATGCAGCACGAGCCGCAATCAAAGGTATGAATATGAATCGACAAGGACAATCCTGCTCTTCCACCTCTAGGGTCTTGGTTCATGAGGATATACATAGGGAAGTTTCAAAAGAACTTGTAAAACAGTCAGAAGCCTTACCGATAGGGTTTCCATGGATCAGAGAAAATGAACTAGGGCCCGTGATTTCTCAAAGTCAGTTTGAGCGTGTTATGACCTTTATTAAAGCTGGAAAGACTGAGGGCGCATCGCTTCTTACTGGTGGGGAAAAACCCAAGAATTCAACCTTAGACAATGGTTTTTTTGTATGCCCAACCGTATTTGATGAAGTTACCGAGGAAATGCGAATTGGAAAAGAGGAAATCTTTGGGCCAGTAATATCGATTATGAAATGGAATAATTTTGATGAAATGATCAAGCTTGCAAATGGACTGATTTATGGCCTTACTGCTTCGATTGTTACAAACAATTTAAAGCAGGCTATGGAAACAGCAGAAGCAATTGAAGCTGGCTATGTCTGGATTAACTCCGCTGGTCGCTATCTTGGTGCTCCCTATGGCGGGTGGAAACAAAGCGGCCTGGGGCAGGAAGAATCCATTGAAGAATTACTAAGCTATACGCAAATTAAAAATGTTAATATGCGTTGGTAAATTTTCATAACTGATAATGGCTAAGGGGGCTAATTCTGATCAGTGAGCCCACAACACCAAATAAAGAATTAGCTTTTTTAAAATTAGCTATGAGTCCTTTTTTCAATTTGTCTGTTATTGGCTGAAACAAAGAATTCATGGTACTATAACATCGAGGAATAATAGGACAATCTAAGTTAAGACTTCTTGTTTTCTTCCTGATATTATTTTGCTGCTTTAGGAGGTATGAGTTTTGGCAAGCATTACATTAAGCGGCATTACAAAAGTTTTTGGAAATTCTAGAGTTCTCAATACGACTAACCTCGAGGTTGCCGATGGGGAGTTTCTAACGCTCGTGGGGCCTTCAGGATGTGGGAAATCAACCACATTAAGGATTATTGCAGGACTTGAGAACCAAACAACCGGCAATGTAATGATCGCTGGAAAGAAGGTGAACGATCTGAGACCAAGTCGCCGTAACCTGGCAATGGTCTTTCAATCCTATGCACTTTATCCTCACTTGACAGTGCGCCAAAATCTAGAAATTCCACTTAAGCTAAGAGATTTATCCTTCGCTGAAAGAATTCCCCTTATTTGGTCCTGCATCCCTGGGGCTCGTGAAAAATTAGATAAGATTGGTAAAGCAGTTAATGAGATAGCTGCAACACTAAAAATCGCGCATTTACTTGATCGAAAACCCGGTCAACTGTCCGGAGGACAACGACAGAGAGTTGCGCTTGGTCGCGCAATGGTCCGAAAGCCTGCTGCTTTTTTAATGGATGAACCACTCTCGAACCTTGATGCAGGACTCCGTGTGCATATGCGAGCCGAACTAGCTGGTTTACATCGAAGTCTGAAAACAACCTTCATATATGTTACACATGATCAGGCTGAAGCATTGACCATGTCTGACCGGATGGCGGTGATGATAGATGGTGATATTCTTCAAGTTGGTGCCCCTGATGACGTTTACAATGATCCAAAAAACATTCGTGTGGCAGAGTTCGTTGGCAGCCCAAAGATCAACATCTTGCCAGGCAGGACTGATCCTTCAGGCGCTTTATCGTGTCTTAATGTCAACCTTTCGCGACGCCTCAGAGAATCGGTTACCGGCGACGTCTCTATAGGACTCCGTCCGGAGCACCTCTCTTTACAGAAGAAAAATTCCGAGAATTGTTTTTTGGGGCACCTTACATATAAAGAAAACCTTGGCTCTGACGTCTTTCTCTACGTTACTATAAATGACGAGGCTCACCAAGTTATTGCACGGGCAACACCTTTTGAAGGTCACGATGTAGCCATTGGCGATGACGTCCGGCTTTACCTAGCGCCCGACAAAGTTATTGTTTTCAGCACTGACGGCAATCGGCTTCAGCTCGTTTAAATGATGGGACTGCATAACACTTATGACTAGCTCTCGCACTCACATTGCATTTGTAGCACCCGCAATAATTTTAATGTTGGTAATCTTGATTTTTCCAGTGTTTGTTGCCGCCACACTTTCCTTCACAGACTATAGCCTAGGCAATACAACTTTCAACTGGGTTAGCTGGGAAAACTATGAAGCCCTTTTAAAGCGCTCAAGTTACAAAAAAATGTTCTCGGCCTCCCTTACTTACGTTTTCATTGTTGTCCCCTTTTCTGTAGTTCTAGGGCTCGGCTCGGCCTTGCTGTTATCCTCATTGCGCTTTGGCAGTGAAATTTACAAGACTATTTTCTTTTTGCCCGTAATGGCAACCCTCCTCGCAATGGCTATTGCATGGGAGTTTACCGTCGACCCAATTATCGGTGTTGCAAACGCAACACTTAAAAGCGGCTGTGAAGTCAAATGGTTTTATTCTTTGATGACAGGTTCGTGGATAGGAGATGAGCCTCTTGATAGCTGGTATGGGTTAGGCTGTGTCGAAGGAATGCCAAATTGGCTTGGTGATAGAAAACTAGCCTTAGGCACAATTTCATTTATTGGTGTCTGGCAGGCATTTGGGTTTAATATGGTCCTTTATTTAGCGGGGCTGACCGCTGTGCCGAGAGAGCTGTATAATGCAGCTCAGATGGATGGTGCAGATACTGCCTGGAAACGCTTTAGGCTTGTGACGTGGCCAATGCTTGGCCCAAGCCATGTATTTGTTGTCACCATTACTTCAATTCGTTCTTTTCAGGTATTTGACACGGTGGAAGCGCTCACGCAGGGAGGGCCGAGCAAAGCAACGTATGTAATGGTTTACGCAATGTTTGAAAAGGGAATAAAGCAAAATCTGGTGGGTGTTGGGTCCGCTATTACCATTATCTTTCTCGCATTTGTTTTAATACTTACCCTCACCCAGGTTTATTTCGTAAATCGGAGAGTACACTACTCATGAACAAATCAGAAAATTGGTATAGTGAATTCTCAAAACACGTGATTTTGCTTTTTGGCACCATAATTGTCATTTTACCATTCTATCTAATGCTCTCCTTTTCTTTTAAATCTCCAGCAGAAATTCAAAGTATTTCCGGCGGATTCTTTGGCAACCAAGCCCTGATGACAGATAATCGCTGTGTAAAAGCCGGGAAATCAAAGGAAGCTTGTACAATGCGCCCAGTTATATACAATTATAGCGCAGCATTTAGTGAAGCACCCCTTTTACGCTATCTGCTCAACGGTGTAATTGTAACCCTGTCAATTTTCTTTATTCAAGTAATCGTTGCGCTCCCTTGCGCATATGCTTTGGCCAAATTAAAGTTCTGGGGCCGTGATGTCGTTTTTGGTCTAGTGATTTTTTGCCTTTTAATTCCAGTCCACGCCATAGCGCTTCCTCTTTATCTGATGTTGGCAAAAGTTGGCTTGACCAATACTTATGCTTCACTCGTGATACCCTGGACAATATCAGTATTCGGTATATTTCTGATGCGACAATTTTTTAAAACTGTTCCAGATGATCTGATTGATGCTGCGCGAATGGATGGGATGAGTGAGTTTAGTATTGTATGGACAGTAATGCTACCCACTGCTATCCCCGCTCTTTTAGCTTTTGGTATTTTTTCAGTAGTCGCCCATTGGAATGATTATTTTTGGCCTCGAGTAGTTATCACGGGGGATCGCGACTTAATGACCCCACCACTTGGCCTTCGAATGTTCAAATCTGACATGGATGGAAATGAATACGGGCCAATGATGGCTGCAGCAACAGTAATAGTTGCCCCTCTCGTGGTCGCTTTCTTATTGGCACAGCGGCGATTTATTGAGGGAATCACACTCACTGGAATGAAATAGAGTTTTCCTTATAATTGAAATATTTTTGTTATGCTATTGTATTTAAAACGCGATCAAATTAAGTTTATCTGTCTGTTCAGTATTTAGTAATAATTATTCTTTTAAAAATAAATTACTGATTCAAGATAGCAAAAAGGATCAGCTAACATTTCTGGTTGGTCAAACAAGTCAACTCCAAGGAGGAAAGATTATGCAATTGAAACGGACTCTACTTGCTCTAACCGTTGGAGTCGCAGCAGTATTTAGCTTCCAAGCAAAAGCCGTAACAATCGAGGTGGCCTATCCGTACTCTGCACTATTTGATACAACCTTCCAGCGGATGATGCCTCTATTTAAAAAAGCTCATCCCGATATTGAAGTTAAGTTCCGAGCTACCTATGACAATTATGAGGACGCTGCAAACACTATCCTCCGGGAAGCCGTGGCAGACAAGCTGCCTGATGTCACTTTGCAGGGGCTAAATCGCCAAGCCCTATTTGTAGAGAAAGGCATTGCAAAATCCCTTGAGCCATTTATAGCAAAAGAGAAGAATTTTTCCAAAGACGGGTATCATAAAGCGATGCTTGATTTAGGGACGTTTAATGGAAAAGTCTATGGGCTGCCCTTTTCAGTTTCGCTCCCCGTTGGTTACTATAACATGGATGCTTTCAAGAAAGCCGGGATCACGTCCCACCCAAAAACCTGGGATGATGTTGTAGCGTATTGCGATAAACTTAGAAAAGTTGGCTATGATAACCCGCTATTTTGGGGATGGAACGTTACCGGAAACTGGTTTTTTCAAGCACTGCTCTGGAGCCAAGGCACTCCGATAATCAAGAACGGAAAAGTTAATTTTGATGGCCCAGAAGGGTTAAAGGCGCTTGAAACTATGAAGAAACTGTTCCGCGGCTGCAAAATGAAAAACCTAAAAGCTGGTGATGCCGGCAAGCCATTTAATGCTGGCAAAGTAGCCATGTTTTTCTGGTCCACTTCAGCAGTTGGAGCAATTGAACGGGCAAAAGGTGACTTTGTAATGGAAACAGGGTTGTACCCAGGCATGGGAAGCCCGCCAAAAGGTCTACCCGCTGGCGGAAATTCAGCCATGTTTGTCTCCACTTCTAAAGATCCAGCAAGGGTTGAAGCAGCATGGAAGTTTCTGAAGTTTATTACATCGGGTGTAGGAGCAGCTCAAGTGGCAGAAACGACCGGATACATGCCTCCAAACAAAGCAGCAAATGAAATGCTTGATGAATTTTATAAAAAGAATCCAAATAAACTTACTGCGGTTAAGCAGGCAGGCCTTCTACGAGACTGGATTGCATATCCTGGCGACAAAGGGTTGGCGATCACTCAAGTGATCTATGATATGCTTGAATCGATTGTGACGGGTGAATCAGATGACATGAAGGAACTTCAAGCAGAGATGGTCGCTGAAGTCAGTGCAATGCTTCCAAAGTAAAGAAATATAGGACCATTCTCTGTTTAAGATTAACCAGGTGGCTGCAAACTAATTGCAGTCACCTTTTTTGTGACTTTGATAATTTTGTTGATTTGCACCTGCACATAAATGACATGCCGTATTAATTTTTTTTTCCAATAAATATAATTCGTCTCTCCGATTGGCAACCCTAACTGGCAGTTCACCCCTAATACAGTCACAACTCTTCTACAGAATATCCTGTATTAAGTCTTGATTTAATTGATTTTATAATGATTTGGGAGATAGAGAGATCATTTTTATGATATCTTTGTAAAGCCACCTTTCTTCAATTAGTTCTAACCCGGCCGTTTCTGCATATTGCTCTGTCCTTTGATCAAACGCTGCACCATAAATATGCTTCACCCACGGTTCCCAGAGCTTCATGATAAAGCGCCGAAACGGGTTTTGTGAAATTGAATATTCTAATATGCGGATAATCCCGCTAGCCTGGCAAACTCGTCGCAATTCCTTAAGAGCAAAAACCTGCTGCGACTCTTCAAGCACACAAAACAGGAAGGTTGCAACTACATTATCGAAAGTATCGTCAGGAAAATTCAGCCCTGTTACATTCATTTCTTTCAACGTGACTGATATACCAAGCTTTCTTTGGCGAATTCTGGCACGATGTAACATTGCAGGACTGAGATCAATACCGGTAACTTTGCTGTCTTTCGGGTAAAATGGAAAATTTCTTCCCGTCCCTACTCCGGCGTCAAGCAGGCTTCCAGATAAGCCATCAAACACAATTTTACGTAAAGATTTGTAGCGACTATGCTCAAACGGTAGATCTAGTATATCGTAAAACATGGCTACACGATTATATACTTTTATCTTTCTGTTTATTTGACCCATCGTATCACTCGTAATTTACCTATTAGTAACCCACCATGGAGTGTACTGGCCGATTTGTTTTACCGATGAGAACATCTGATCCGGCTTGAAAACTTTTTCTTTTCATAAATTCACCTATAGTCATTTTTGTCCCAGGCAATAATTTCCTGTGTTAACCCGAACAATGTACCGCCTCAAGCCGGGATGTGACAAACTATCAAAGAACATTGTTGTATTTCACGCCCAGTATTCTGGAACTCTTATTAATAATTAGGAATGTCGAATTACTCTATATTTCTCAACTTATTGTCGAATGAAAATACATAAGGTCGGGTTTTTTTATAAGGTTTCTTTAAATGGGTTTCACTGTGCAAAGGCCACAGACCGGACCGGTTTGACTGCCTCCCCATTCCGTATTCTTCGAAACTAAGAGTAAATGACAGTTCTTTTTCTATGCTCAATTAACTGGGTTCTGGGCTTCTCCGCACTAAGGAATGGATTGTTATCCAATCGAATAATCTTATCGTCTTCTATTTCTTTTCTTCATCAGTAACTGGGTTTATCAACGTGCCAATCATCGAAATTTCAACTTCAGCCACATCCCCTGGTTTAAGAAATACTGGGGGATTTCTCTTAAACCCAACACCGCCAGGCGTTCCTGTTACAAGAATATCTCCAGCTTCCCAAGGCAGCGCACGCGAAACATAGGATATCAGGGTAGGAATATCAAAAATTAGCTGTTTTAGACTAGCTCTTTGCATCTCTTTACCATTTAGCCGCATAACTATATTCATTTTTTTATAATCAGGAATTTCATCAGCAGTGACCATCCAAGGTCCAAATGCGCCTGTATGCAGAAAATTTTTACCCATGGCAAACTGGCTCGTGTGACCTTGCCAGTCCCGAATAGTACCCTCATTATAGCATGCATAACCGGCAATATGGCTTAGCGCGTTTTCCGGATCAATATGACGCCCGCCACCACCCAAAATAACTGCCATTTCCGCCTCAAAATCAAAATGTTCCGAAACAATCGGACGAATCATTGGTTCACGATGACCTACTTGGCTCGCTGGATATCGATGAAATATGCAAGGATATTCTCCGACAGTACGTCCTGTTTCGTTAACATGATCAAAATAGTTTAAACCAACACAAATAATCTTTCCTGGATTTGGTATAACTGGAAGAAATGATATTTCTTCACTTTTAATGCCAGGAAGGTGGCGACCTGCGAACTCACCTGCATCCTCAATCAAATTTCTTCCAATTAACTCCTTCAGTGTTTTTGCTTCATCGATTTGATTAGTTAAATCTATGATTCCTTCATCATTAATGGCGCCAAAGCCTTGTTTTCCATTTTTTTCAAACGACACAATTTTCATAAAATTCCCCTGGTTAAGGTTTTAGTGTATGCCCTAACTAAGCTGCTTTAATCTACCAAACATATGGTGAGCTTCGTAGTTATTAAGTCTAGTATTTTGTGTGTAGTATAAAGCGTCCTTGCATCCTATGTCCTACTACTTAGTATTTAAAAGTAATTTGCCTTCAGTATTGCCACAAAAGAAGGTATAATGTGCTGTTTCGATACAAGATAACCTGTAAGGTGCACAGCGGGTTATTGGTTCGATAAAGCTCTAACTACCTAATTGTGATTTTTTTCAAGTACGTTAAAATACCAAGGGTCAAAAATATTAGCTCTTTATCAGATTTCTTACACTTTCAATGATGGCTCGTAACGAGCAATTAAAAATTTTATTCAAATAGAATTTTACCCAGTTAGTATATCTACAAAAATTAGAGTGCAAAACTGAATTGATTGAAAATCCTACTGTATTACGCTATTCAAAAAATTTTGAACCCCTTTTTAGCCGGCATCCAATTAGGCATGGACATTGTGGTTTTTAGTAAAAAAATTCGATGGGTAATACCCGTTGTTATTATCCTCAGCAAAACAATTGTTATTCCAGAGGACGGATTGGCATTGCCCTCTTGTCCATTTGACCGCGACCCGATTACTTCCCCTTGGTCAGAATGTCACAGTACTTATACATATAAAAATGGAAATAAATATGAGGGTGATTGGAAGAATGACCAATATCACGGATTAGGGACTTTAACTGATTCTATTGGAAACAGATATTTTGGCCAATTTAAAAGCGGAAAATTCCATGGGCATGGAACCGCTCATTTTGCCAATGGGAATACCTACGTTGGTGAATTTAAAAATGATAAGTTCAATGGGCAGGGCACCTATACCTTTGCTGACGGACGGAAAGATATAGGGGAGTGGAAAGATGATAAGATGCATGGCAAAGTTATTCGATACTTCGCAAACGGTACTGTCGGTGAGGAGGGTATTTTTGAAAATGGGTTGCTCAAATATTTTCAAAATGTAACCCTTGAAGTTAGAGAGAGGATCCAACCAATCTCGCCAAAAAAAGAATTTTCTCCCAATCTGAAGCAAAACGTACAAACCCTAATAAAAACAAAACGATGCCCAAAATGCAATCTACAAGGGGCATACCTCCAGAGAATTGACTTATCAGGGGCAGATCTTCGAGGTGCCAATCTTACAGGGGCGCACTTAAAATATGCAAAGTTGAAAGGAGCTAACCTTTCAAATGCAAACTTGCAAGAAAGCGAAGGGGGCAGTCTCGACCTCCGAGGATGTAATCTCCAAGGTGCAACGCTTGAAAAGGTGAATTTCGAGGGAGCTAATTTACGTAATGCCAACCTTAGAGGTGCAAGCCTCGCCAGAGGGAACTTTCGTTACGCTAGTTTTCAAAAAACTAATCTTATGCATTCCAATCTGGAAGAAGGTAATTTTCGCTACGCTAATTTTCAGGAAGCCAATCTCATAGAATCCAATCTCCAAGGAACAAGCTTTTTGGATTCTATATTTGTTGCGACTACCCTCCACATCGAAGATCGAGAGAAAGTGGAGTCTCAAGGTGCTATTTCCTTCTGGTTAAAAAAAATTAATTTAGACCGGCATGAAATTGTTGATGAACCAACTATCAACTTTAAAGATTTACCTAAATGCGCTGATCACAAGGCCCACGATACTTGGACAAATTGTGTTGGCACCCAAACCTTTTCTAATGGATGTAAATTTGTGGGAAAATTTAAAGACGGTACCTTTCATGGAATTGGCGATGCCAGTTGTCCAGACGGAGTGAGAATAATCGGCGAATATAAGAAAAATAACCTCGTCAAAGGATCATGGCTCTATGCGAATGGCGATAAATATATCGGCGAATTTAAAGATTTTGAGCATCATGGAACGGGGGTCTATATACATGCTGAAGGGACCAGATATGATGGGCAGTTTAAGGACGGAAAACCTTATGGGCAATTTGTTGTAAGCGAGGCGGATGGTGGGAAGTATTTTGGGCCATTGATCGGGGGCTCTGGTGGAACGGTTATGAAAGCTCATGGCAAAGGAGCAATGATTTCAAAAAACGGGGTGATTGCCATCGGAGATTTTAAAGAGCACAAATTAGATGGTTCTGGAATTTTACTCTTAAAGAAGGAAAAACTATTCTATGAGAAAGAACACATCGGGTTTGGAAGAGCAAAATACGTTGGAGAGTTCAGAAACAACAAACCACAAGGGAGTGGGAGTCTGACCTACCCCGATGGAAACAAATACATTGGGGCATTTAAGAATTTCAAGAAGCATGGCAATGGGACTTTCTTCTTTTCAAAAACCAAGAAGATAGGAAACGGCTTATTGCGATTAGAGGCTGAAGGAACAAAAGTTTTCAGCAAGGCGTTTGCAAATGAATACACGACAATTCTGCGAACGGGGTATCTAAAAGGTGCATGGAAAAATAATATTTTTTTTAGCAGCGCTTCCACTGAAAAAATAACTATTGATACTTTTGGTAACAACCAAGACAGGAGATAGTTATTGTAAGTCGATATACAGGTAGAAACATTATCCATCTAATTTTTCCGTATAAGCTTTAACCTGTATTTATGCCTTACGGAAAAAATGTTTTGGTTGCAAATCATTTCCGCTCGTAGTAGTTGTTGCGTGTGGTTCTACCCAATCGATAGAACGGGAAGATGAAAAGGGAATGCGGTGAGGTGTACCCATCAGGGCCCAAAACCGTAGCTGCCCCCGCAACTGTGAGCGCGTGCCCCCCCAAAAACCACTGGCATTGCTGGGAAGGTTGGGGTTAGGTAAAAAGCGCGAGCCAGGAGACCTGCCACTTGGACTAAAACTTCAAGGATTTGTCGGGTGTGACAAACAGGAGGTATTGTATGAAGCACGCTTTATTTAATATTATATCAAGTATTTTTATTCTTCTCCCCTCAATTGCTTTTGCTCACCATCCCCTTGCGGGGATGCCGATGGTAAGTTTTTCGGACGGTATTCTCTCAGGGGTTGGCCATCCACTGCTTGGCTTTGACCATCTTTTTTTTGTTGCCCTTGTTGGCGTTGTGGCATTATTTACAGGGCAAAGATATTTATCCCCAGTGGCGTATATAACAGCAATGCTAATTGGCTGTATGATGATGGTCACCGGGATTGAACTGCCTGTCAAAGAAGCGATGGTCGGCTTATCTCTTCTTGGACTGGGAGCTCTTGTTTTATCAGGCCAAACACCAAGTTTTTTTCCTGCCCTCCTTACTTTTTTTGTCTTCGGTCTCTTCCATGGCTCAGCATTTGGCGATGCAATCGCTGCTCAGGAAGCTAGCGTAAGCAACCATGTATTGACGGGTTACCTACTAGGCTTGGGTGTAATCCAATATGTAATTGCCCTTACCGCAGGCTGGGTACATTTACACGTTTTGCGGGCAACTGGACCATGCTTTATGAATACGCGCCTTGTTGGAGCAGTAGTTGCTGGTATAGGGCTTTTTCTGACAATTGAAAACCTTGAGGCATTTTTCTTTAACTCAATGGGCTGGGTTACTTAAGATTTAGAAAAAGCGGTTCTAACCTGCCAGAAAACCTATTTTTCAATTTTAGTTTTATAATTTAGCATACAGTTTTTTGTATACTTTGATAAAATTTGAGTGTCCTAAGCGTTAATCGTGGTTATGTAAAATCCATAATCACAAGCTAGTACACTGGAAAACTGAGTGTTAGAGTTGCAATAGTAAAGTAGAAATGTTTTGTATTAGCCTATGAAAATTCTCATCCTTCAGCATGCGCGCAGTGAACATTCAGGAAGCTTCCGAAATTTCTTAAAATTAGATAATCATACCTTTTTTTCAGTACATCTTGACGAAGGAGAAAAACTTCCCGACCTTAACAACTTTGATGCACTCTGGGTCCTTGGTGGTCCCATGGATGTCTGGGAGGAGGACAAATACCCATGGCTCTTGAAAGAAAAACTTTTTATACACAACGCCGTTAAAAACAACAAAATGCCCTTTTTAGGCCTATGCTTAGGCCACCAATTGTTAGCCGAAGCCCTCGAAGGAAAGTGCGGTAAGGGTCATACATCAGAAATTGGCGTCCAACATGTTGATCTAACAGTTGAAGGTGTAAAAGACCCACTCTTCAAGGGCATGCCCCAATCGCTAATTTGCCTCCAGTGGCATGGTGCTGAGGTTCAAGAAATCCCTGCAGGCGCTGCGAATCTCGCTACGTCAAAAGACTGTAAAATACAGGCAATGCGGTGGGGACAAAAGGCATATTCAGTTCAATTTCATATTGAGGTTGAAATTGATACAGTAAAGAACTGGTCCAAAATACCTACTTACCTTAAAGCCCTGCAATCTTCGTTGGGTGAAAATGGAGCAAAAAAACTACAAACTGACTGCGCAAGAAATATTCATACCTTTAATAGCCTAGCAAAACAGTTCTATGAAAACTGGATTTATGTAGCTAAAACATCTTGATTCTGCAGTTCCACGGGAATACTTGATGGAAAACTATAGAGAAGCCGAATTTGAATTTTGTACACTCCCGAAAACTACGCATGAGAAATTCTTATTTGAAAAATACCGAAGGATGTAACTGATGAAAAAAGCTTATTGGGTTGTAACTTATAGGGAAATTCTGGATCAAGAAAAGCTTGAGACTTATGCAAAAGATGCTGCCCCTGCGATAATGGAGGCAGGCGGTAAGTTTTTAGTTCGCGGGTTCCCAACGGAAACTTTTGAAAACGGCTTAAATCAACGGACGGTTGTTACAGAATTTAAAAATCTAGAAACCGCTATAAACGCCTACACAAGTGAAAAATATATAAAGGCATTGAAAAAATTAGATAATGGAGCAATTCGGGACATACGGATTGTAGAAGGCGCTGATTAATGGATATCAGTTCCTTCCCGTTGCTGTCATTTGTAACATATTATGAATTAGAGAAGCATATATGGACGAAATCCAACTATTCTTCCATCTCTTAGTTTATGGCAGATTAAAAAAAAACGCCGCACATAAAGAAGTTACATCAATTAATAAAAATTCATTATTCTAATGATGGTCAGAATATTTCTTGTCCGCAAATCTAATAACCAACACAGCCCCAGCAATTAAAAGTATAGAGATTGATTCATATAGCAGTGCGACAGTTTCCATCTCTTTATCTTGAAGAATTATGAATCGCGCTAATGCCGTCATCGCAATAAATAGTGTTAGTGTAATTGGAATTCTGCTGCTTTTGATGCTTACGCCAACCATCCCTAATATTTCCGCAAAAATAAACAATAACATCAAATCTGCCAGTTTGACTGTTCCGGACTGGGTTATACTCCACAGTTCTTGCCCCGTTGCAATTAGAGTGGCTATCCCGACAATACATAAAAGAACTATATCAGCAAATTTAACTATACCAGCTAATGTGTTTATACCGCTACTTTTTTGATCGTTCATTATTTTCTCCACTACCCAATAGCCTAGACAGTCAGATTCTTTCGCTTCGATAGTATAAAACCAAGAGCAACTTGAACAAACACTATATAAACTAGAAGCCACTAACAATATAAAAACACCACGTTAGTTATAGCAAGAGAAATACGAAATTGATCGAAACACTCACCCTAAATCTAGGCTAGTACTTGTTCATTAATATTTTTGCTAAAATCTTGACTTAGCAACATTGATGATTAAACCCGTAACATTTAAGTTGAAGGCTCATATTCTAATTATAGAATAGAATACACTGCCCTATGATACGAGAACAACAAGCAACAAAAGAAACTCTCATGACTAACTTCTTATCAGACAATGTTACGGTAGCATGCCCAGAAGTGATTGCAGGTGTCCTCGAAGCCAATAATACCCCTGCCCTGCCATATGGGGAAGACAGCTTATCGCTTGAGCTCAGTAAAGAGTTTTCTGAAGTTTTTGAAACTGAGGTTTCTGTATTCCCAGCAATAACTGGGACCGCGTCAAATGCCTTGGCTTTGGCCGCGTTGACACCATCTTATGGAAATATTTACTGCCACCGTTTTTCCCATATCAACACCGAAGAGTGTGGTGCACCAGAACTATTTACTGGAGGGGCAAAGTTAATTCCCGTACCTGGTAAGAACGGGAAAATAACAGTCAAAGATCTTGTTCCAGCTATTTCGGGAAGCGGTGATGTTCATCATACGCAGCCTTCAACGGTTAGCATAACGCAAGCCAGCGAAGCCGGGACTATATATAGAGTCGATCAAATTGCCGACATTTCAGAAACTGCACATGCACACGGGCTGCGTGTCCATATGGATGGAGCACGATTCGCCAATGCCTTGGTAAGGCTAGATCTAAGTCCCGCAGAAATTACATGGAAGGCAGGTGTTGACATATTGTCATTTGGAGCGACCAAGAACGGCTGCTTAGCAGCAGAGGCTATCATTTTTTTCAATCCCAAAGAGGTTAAAGACTTCCATTACCTTCATAAACGGTCAGGACAGCTTCTTTCCAAGATGAAATTTGTCTCAGCTCAGTTAAAGAGCTATCTGAAAAATGGGATCTGGCTTCGAAATGCCCGAAACGCAAATAAAATGGCCGACCGGCTTAGCAAAGGTCTTTCGGAACTTTCGGGCGTCAGGTTGGTATACCCAACAGAATCAAATGAAGTATTTGTTCATTTACCTGATCCTGTTATTGAAAAATTAAATGCCAGCGGAGTCCCAGTAAATACATTTCAATTTGACTGTTCAGCTGCACGGTTCGTCACAGCCTGGAATACAAAGCCACAAGAAGTCGATAGCCTTATTGCCACAGTACGAACCCACTCTGGAAAGACAAATTAAAAATGCCAAATCAACTGGATTCCAACTCGGAATTTGTTGGCCACCCAAATGTTTTCTTCAAAACCTCAAACCATTCTAGACCGACTCATGTTTTCTTCGCTATAGACCTTAGTGTGAGGGTGTTTCGCATATTAAATTGTGCTCCAACAAAAGAGCCGCCCAAAAGGGCGGCGTCAGTTGATAGGGAGGAAATTAATCAAAGAACTTTTTATGAATCGTGTTTTCGCTGCTAAATATAATCTCCTAGAGTTAAAAAAACATAAAGATTTCTTGATTTCCAAAAACGCAATATTTAACAGCTGTGCCAAACAACCCAACTTTCAAAGATCGTTGCTTTCAGGTAGACTATCATTTAACGCTAAGATTAGTACTGGGTTTAAACGATTATTAGCTAACGTATTCAGCATGGTTAACTAGAAAATGATCATTTATCTTTCTTTGTTAACACACTTCAATGCCTAAGGTAATGAGATTAAGCTTAAAAAAAGAAAAAAGCATATAGTTGCCTAACTTGTTTAATGGAAAAATAAAATGCTAAACGCGATAAGCTTTGGGACAGGGTTTTTGATTGGTGCAGTGATTATTGGTTTATTATTAACTATTAGGTTAAGATCTGAATCACGCTCACATTATATGAAAAATGCTAAGCTTGATGAGGAAAAACGGTCAAACAATGAAAAATCTGAACGCCTTGAAAAAATAGAACGAGACCTTGAAAAAAAATCGGACGACTTGATACATAAGATCAGTAGAATATCGAGTCTAGAAGAACAGCTAAAGCAAGAGAAAATAAGATCTGATGAAAAATTAACATTACTTGTTCAGGCAAAAGACACGTTAGCCAGTCAATTTAAGCTTCTAGCAAACGAAATATTTGAAGAAAAAGGAAAACTTTTTACAGAAAAAAATAAAGAAAGCTTAGAAACTGTTCTTAGCCCCCTAAAAGAAAACATTAACGGCTTCAAAAAAAAGGTTGAGGAAACTTATGTTGCAGAAACAAAGGAACGTGTCGTCTTAAAGGAAGAATTAAACAGACTTGCCCAGTTAAACCAACGCTTAGGAGACGAGGCTGAAAGTCTAACAAATGCACTGGCAGGCCAAAGTCAAACACAAGGTGCCTGGGGCGAAATGATTCTTGAGACACTTTTGGAGCAATCCGGGCTCGTAAAAGGGGTACATTATCAAACTCAACGTTCAGGAGAGGGGAGCGAAGGCCAGCGACTTAGGCCAGATGTAGTCATCCGGCTGCCCGAAGGAAAAGACGTCATTATCGATTCGAAAGTTTCGTTAACCGCTTACCGGCTATATTGCGATACAGCAAATAAAGAAGATAGCGATAAACACAAAAGCGCTCATGTGAGATCGGTCCGCACCCATGTAAAAGATCTCGCTAATAAGAATTACTGTGGCCTTACAGATATTAATGCTCTTGAATATGTTCTAATGTTTTTACCAATCGAAGGGGCATTCAGCCTAGCCGTTGAAGAAAACCATGATCTAGTCACGTTCGCATTGGGTGAAGGAGTTGTAATAGTTACCCCAACAACATTGTTGTTAGCACTTCGAACCATTGAGAATATCTGGCGATACGAAGCGCAATCCCAGAATGCAAAGGAAATAGCAACAAAAGCTGGTCAGCTCTATGACAAATTTGTTGGATTTTTAACAAATATACAAGAGATCGGCACACAAATTGACAAAGCAAAAGCCGCACAGGAGAGTGCATTAAACAAACTTTCGGAAGGAAGAGGAAACCTAATTAAGCGTGCGACAGAACTAAAAAAACTTGGAGCAAAGACAAACAAATCTCTTCCTAAGCCTTTAATAGAAGAATCAGATGTAACAACAGAGCCAAAAGAATTTTTGTGACCTAAAAACAGTTTGATTTTGGAAAAACGAAGAAAATGCTCTAAGATCAAATTAATTAATAACATCATAAAACGTCTAATATGGGGTGTTAAACCAGTGACCTTATCTCATAAGGATTTGCGAATAGATTTAGCCTGCTCTCTTCGGTGGGCAGACAAGCTCGGCCTGAACGAAGGAGTAAGCAATCACTTTTCCGTTGCAGTACCAAACGAAAAAGGGACTGTCCTGGGAAATCGATTTTTAGTTAACCCTTGTGGTTGGCACTGGTCAGAAATCACAGCATCTTCATTGGTTTTGTGCGACGAAAATGGAAACGTGCTTGAAGGAAATAACGAAGTTGAAAGATCAGCGTTCATTATCCACAGCCAAATTCATTTGGCAGCGCCGCACGCAAAAGTCATCATGCATACACATATGCCTTATGCAACTTCCTTGTCCATGCTGGAAAACACCAGGTTGGAAATGTGTGGACAGAGTGCTCTAATGTTCGATCAACGTATTGCTTATGACGATACTTATCTTGGGCTTGCCTTTGATCAAGCTGAAGGCAGTCGCATGGCATCAAAACTTGGAAACCATAGTATAATGTTTATGGCGAATCACGGTGTCACTGTCACCGGTCAAAATACTGCCGAGGCATTCACTGACTTGTATTACCTTGAACGAGCATCAATGTTCCAGGTCATAGCAAATTCAACTGGAAAAACTCTTCGCACAATACCAAAAGAAATACAAAAAAACACAAGAGAACAATTTTCTGAAGATCGCCCAAAAATGGCTGTCCGTTATTTCTCTGCGCTCAAACGTATGCTTGATGAAATAGACCCTGGTTATCGTTCTTGAAAATAACAAGAGATACTGGCTGGGCACTAGAAACAAATGGTCCCTCTTCACCTAAAAAAGATACTCAATCATATAATGAGATTAAGAAACTCGGTTGCTTATTAGCGTTATAGCTTCTTGCATGCAATTATTAGCACTCGATAAAACCCAAAACAAAATATACGGGCTTCATGAACAAAATAAGGGAACGACTAAAAATTATAGAATGCAATATTACTGAAATCCAGGTTGACGCTATAGTTAATGCCGCTAATGCAAGTCTGCTTGGTGGAGGTGGCGTTGATGGTGCAATTCATCGTGCAGCAGGACCGATGCTACTAGAAGAATGCAGGTCTATTGGCGGGTGCCCAACCGGTGAGGCCAGGATTACAGATGGGTACAATTTACCTGCAAGAAAAATTATTCATACTGTAGGCCCTGTCTGGAGTGGAGGTGATAACGATGAATACGAATTGTTATCGAGATGTTATACCTCAAGCCTTAGGATTGCTGTTACAAATAACATCTGTACAATAGCGTTCCCTGCCATATCAACTGGGGCGTTCAAATTTCCGTTAAGACCCGCAACACGTATAGCTATCAACACAGTCGCTGTATTTTTAGAAGGCACTAATCGTATTGCACAAGTATTTTTTTCTTGTTACGACCACACTTCACTAAACTCCTACCGAGCTGCTATAAAGGAATATTTTAAATGAGCTTTTTTATATGTTGGTAAAATTTTTAATCGCAACCAAGAAAACCATGTTCCCTTGTTAGCCTCCAAGAGGTTATTAATGCTATTAAAGTATGGATAAAAACCGTAGGCGACTCTGACGCATACAAGAAGCCTAGAAATGCTGTATTAAAAACACCGGCAAAATAATAAAGGCTTCCAACCAAAGGAATTACCTGCACTAATAATACTACTGCCAAGTGGATCCAAAATATAGAACGCGGTTTCACACCCCGGAAAACTCTTTTCACAATCCAAAGCCCAAATCCCGCACCCAATATGCCGGCTGCCGCTGCGCTAAAATAAGGAACGACTGGTTTAACCAGGCTCCCTTGCCCCGGTTGAACAGACAACCAATTGGCACAAAAAACTATTAAAAAGTATGCCCCTAGAAAACAGAGATACCCCCCAATATGGAAAAATATTGATTTGAGTACAGCCATCAATCTTCCAATACGACCGGTTGGCACACAGGCAAATTGATACATGCCAGTATAGAGCAAATAAAGCTGGAAAAACAGATAAAGTCTTTCCTATAAATTTTGATTTTTTCTAGCTGGCGTTGCAGCCCTTTGCGAGGAAGTATATTGCCTTTAGTCAGGACAATCACCCTAAACTGCCCCAAAATTTATCTCAACTCCTGTTTCAAATCATAGAAATATGATAAGATAGTTTTGATAACCCTGACTAAAAACTGCTTATACCCTTACAATGGGTGCTTAACTGGCAAAAAATTCTTAGGATCAAGGTCTCGATAATTCTGATGGCAAAAAGAATTTTCTTCAATGTATAAAATATTTACGATATCTTATTTGGGACTCCTTGGCATCTGCATTTTTATTTTCTCGCAAAATAGCGTCTTTTCTGCTGATTATAAAAAAGGGCTAACAGCTTTTAGGAATAAAGATTATGCTACTGCGTTTAGAGAATGGAAGCCGCTTGCTGAAAAAGGGAATGTAAAGGCTCAACATAATCTTGGGTGGATGTATAGAGATGGCAAAGGTGTTACCCAAAATTATAAAATAGCCTTCAAATGGTATAAAAAAGCTGCCGAAAAAGGTAACACTAAAGCTCAATTTAATCTCGGCTCCATGTATTATCAGGGTCGACCAGTTTCTCTGAATTATAAAACTGCGTTAAAGTGGTATTTATTAGCAGCCGAGAAGGGAGACCCAAATGCCCAAAATGATTTAGGCTTAATGTATGAAAATGGCGATGGAGTTCCAAAGGATTATAAGCTTGCGC
>MDTE01153939.1_pt1 | contig 23538 bp, 24 predicted proteins | sample 811231 | NCBI WGS metagenome assembly MDTE01 (sample SAMN05326651, study PRJNA326480) | marine metagenome | isolation source: seawater | place: Indian Ocean: Red Sea | collected 2010 | reverse complement strand
TCGGCTGCACCGAAACCGCTCGCACCCAGGGTCCGGACCGCGTGGTAATGGCTGAGCAGTACATACTTGATGGGTTTCTTCGTGACCTTGCGGATTTCCTTCACCACCCGTTTCGCCATAACGGGGGTTGCCTGCGCGTCCAAGACCAGGACACCGTCGTCGCCCACGATCACGCAGGAGTTGGGATCCCCCTCTGCAGTGTAGGCGTAGACGCCCTTGTCGAGCTTTTCGAACGTGATCTTCTTCGGTGCCAGATCGGCCGCACTCGCAAACGCCTTCGCCATGTCTCTTCCCTCGCATGCAACGGTTGTGAAACCGGTTGTAGCGTGTTTCAGGGATTGACGAAATCAGGCCTTGGAAGGAGACCGTAGAAGGGACAGCTAGGCGACGGGGGTCAGCCCGCCTCATCATCCATCTCTTTCAAAACCTTGGTCGCGGAACGGAACGCCTCCATACCGGCCGGCGCTCCGCAATACATGGTGACCTGCAAAAGCGCCTCGCGAACCTCTTCGCGCGTGAGGCCGTTGTTGATCGCACCACGCACATGGCCTTCGAACTCGTGCATCCGGCCCAGTGCGGCAAGCATGCCCAAGTTCAACAGGCTGCGCTGCTTTCGGGTCAGGCCGTCGCGTCCCCACACCGAACCCCAGCCCAGCTCAGTGATGAACTGCTCCATGAAATCGCGGTTGAAATCATCGAGGTTGGCCATCGAAGCATCGACACGTGCGTCCCCCATCACTTCGCGGCGGATACGTTCGCCGGTTTTGTAAAGTTCCTTGTCGATCATGATACCCCCGCTCTCTCAACTCTCGGCCGGAAACCGCTCGCGGTCGTGCGGCGCCCTGTAGACAGCCACGGGATCTTCCGGCCCGATCGGCACGATCCCGTTCGGATTGATCCGCTCGATGCCGTAATAGTTCTTTTTTGCGAAATCGAAACTGAAGGTCTCGGCGATTCTGGGGATCTGGTAGAGCTCGCGGGTGTAGTTCAGCAGGTTCGGATAGTCCGCGATGCGCCGGATGTTGCACTTGAACGCACCGACATAGCACGCGTCGAATCGGATCAGCGTGACCCACAGGCGCCAGTCGGCTTCGGTCAGCCGGTCGCCGACGAGATAGCGCTGGCGGCCAAGGCGTTCCTCGAGATTGTCGAGGGTGTCGAACAGCGCGATCACGGCTTCTTCGTAGGCTTCCTGGGACGAAGCGAAACCGGCGCGATACACGCCGTTGTTCAGGGTGTGATAGACGATTTCATTGATCTCATCGATCTCGGCCCGGAGGTCTTCCGGGTAGTAGTCTTCGGTGGCGTTGGTGAACGCCTCGAAGGCCGTATTGAACATCCGGATGATTTCCGACGATTCATTGTTCACCACCTGGCCGGTCTGCTTGTCCCAAAGGGTCGGAACCGTGACCTTGCCGGTGTAGTCGGCCTTCGATGCCGAATAGGCCTGATGCAGATGCTCGAACCCATTTACATGGTCTGGCACGCAGTCGGGATTGTCGGGATTGTCGGCGTAGGTCCAGCCCTGATCATGCCGTCCCGGCTGCGCTAGTGAGACCGAGATCGCACTGTCCAGCCCCTTGATCGTCCGGAAAATCAGCGCCCGATGCGCCCAGGGACAGGTGTGTGCGAGGTAGAGGTGATAGCGCCCCGGCTCGGCCTGGAAACCGCCCTCACCGGACGGGCCCGCACTGCCATCCGCCGTCACCCAGCTGCGAAACTGGCTTTCCTTGCGCTCGAACTTGCCGTCCTTGGCGACTTCGCGCGCCGTGGCATCGTTCTCGATCCACGATCCGTCGACCAACATTCCCATCGAATCTTCCTTTCCCGTGCCCGGTTCGGGCGCGGTTCATGTCTGCAAAGGTTTCTTCAGTTCGCTTTCCGGCACGCCGGCGTGAAGCTTGGCGGCGACCTCTTTCATATCGATCTCCACACCGATCGGTTCCCGGTCGAAGGCCCCGGTCGCGAACCACTCGTTGAGCGCGGCGATGGACTCGAAATTGTCGGTCTGCAGCTCAACGGCGTTTCCGTCCGGATCGCGATAATAGAGCGACGTCGTCGGACCGTGATTGATCTGCCGATAGGGGGCGATATCGAAGTCGTTGAGCCGCTCGAAAACGGTCACCAAGTCCGTCAGCGAGGAATAGGAATAGGCAAAATGTGCCAACCCGACCGTATCGGGCACTTTGTCGCCAATACCGTCACGCTCGATGATCGCCACCCGGTGATGTTCGTCGTCAAACGTCAAGAACGAAATCCCCTCGGAATCGCCCATGACCTGTGCGCCCAGCACCTTGCAATACCAGTCGGTCATCGTTGCGCGCTGCTTCGTGTAGAGCACGATATGCGCGAAATAGGCCGGACTAGGCACATTGTTGGGTTCCGGCACATGTGCAAACGCTTCGGACATCGGCATCCCTCCTCTGGCGGATCGAACTGGCGCGCAGAATAGCAGACACACGCCGGTTTCACAGGTTTGGGCTGATCAGTAGATAATCCATTCCTGCATGGAACCAAGGGGGCGATCCGGATATAACCGGCTCGCTATGGCACTGGATTCCGACACACTGGAACAACTCCTCGACACGATCCGTCGCTTAGTGCGCGACCGGCTGGTCCCGCTTGAGGCCGAGGTGTCCGCAAATGACGCAGTCCCGGCAGACGTGATCGCGGAAATGCGCGAGCTCGGATTCTTTGGCCTTTCCATTCCCGAAGAATATGGCGGGATCGGCCTGTCCATGACCGAGGAGGTCCTCGCCGTTCTCGAACTGGGCTGGACGTCGCCGGCCTTCCGTTCGGTGTTTGGCACCAATGTGGGGATCGGCTCCCAAGGTATCGTCATCGACGGCACGGACGAGCAAAAACAATCATGGCTACCCCGGCTTGCGAGCGGCGAGATCATTGCCTCTTTCGCGCTGACCGAACCCGAGGCGGGTTCCGACGCCGGCTCGTTGCGGACAACGGCGATCCGCGACGGAGATCACTATGTGCTCAACGGCTCGAAGCGCTACATCACAAATGCACCCCATGCCGGCATTTTCACGGTCATGGCGCGTACCGACCCGGAGACGCCCGGCGCGCGTGGCGTTTCCGCCTTCATTGTTGAGCGTGATTCTCCGGGGCTGTCGGTCGGGACGCCGGACAAGAAGATGGGCCAGCGGGGTGCCCATACCGCCGACGTGATTTTCGAGGATTGTCGCGTTCCGGCCGAGAACCTGATCGGCGGCGTGGAGGGACAGGGCTTCAAGACGGCCATGAAGGTGCTCGACCGCGGTCGGATTCACATGGGCGCCATCGCAACCGGCATGGCGGAAAGATTGATCGACGAAAGCGTACGCTACGCCAGCGAACGGCAGCAGTTCGGGAAGCCCATCGGCGAATTTCAGCTGATCCAGGCCATGCTCGCCGACAGCCGGACAGAAGCCTATGCCGGTCGCACCATGGTCCTAGACGCCGCGCGTCGGTTCGACGGTGGTGAGAACATCGCCATCGAGGCGGCATGCTGCAAACTCTATTGCACCGAAATGGTCGGCCGAGTGGCCGATCGCGCGGTTCAAATTTTCGGCGGTGCCGGCTACATGGCCGAATATCCCATCGAGCGTTTCTACCGTGACGTCCGGTTACTGCGCATCTACGAAGGAACATCACAGATCCAGCAGATCGTCATTGCGCGGAACATGCTGCGCGATGCCGCAAACGGCTGATCAATCATAACGAATCCAACCGGGGGTAATTGTGAAACTCATCAGTTTTAAAGTCGTCAATCGCGAATCCTGGGGCACCTACGCACCCGATGGCGGCATCATCGATCTCGGTGCCGAATTCGGCACATCGATTCCGACCTTGCGCGACTATCTGGCCGCTGACGATACGGCCAAGGCAAAGGTGGCAGAATATTTGGGTACCGGTTTCGGCGACAATTCGGGCAAGGCTTCGGATTTTCCGGCCAGCGGCATCACGTTGCTGGAACCGATCCGCGACCCGGCAAAGATTATCTGTGTCGGCTGGAACTATCGCGAGCACGCCAAGGAAGCTGGAATCGAGTTACCCGATCACCCGACATTGTTTGCCCGCTGGGCAAACAGCCATGTGCCCCACAAACATCCGATCCTGGCGCCAGCCGAATCCGAAATGTTCGACTATGAAGGCGAACTGGCCGCGATCATCGGGAAACCGGCGCGGCGCGTGTCGGAGGCCGATGCGTTGAGCTATGTGGGCGGTTACTCCATCTACAACGACGCCACGCTGCGCGACTATCAGCGTCACTCATCCCAGTACATGCCGGGTAAGAACTTCTACCAGTCCGGCGCATTCGGACCGTGCATGGTCACCGACGATGAAATTCCCGACCCGGCCGCCCTCACCCTGGAGACCCGCCTGAACGGCGAGGTCGTTCAGCATACGGGCATCAACGACCTGATCTTCTCGATCCCTGAGTTGATTGCCTATATTTCGAAATTCACCGAACTTGTGCCCGGCGACGTGATCGCCACCGGCACGCCGAGCGGTGCCGGCCTTGGCCGGACCCCACCACTGTGGATGAAGGCCGGTGACACGATCGAGGTCGAGGTCTCGAACGTCGGTGTGCTGACGAACCCGGTCGAGGTCGGCTAGTCCATGACGAGTGCGGCGCGCCCGGTGACCAGCCCCTGGTCGAGCCGGGTGTGTGCGGTCTCGGCGTCTTCCAGCTTGTAGGTCTCGGTCACCAAAGGCCAGACCTCGCCGCGTGCGCACAACTCAAGCGATTCAACGACTTGTTGGCGCGTGCAATAGCGGCTGCCCAGCAGTTCAAGCTCCTTGGCCAGCATGTGGGGCGCCGGCGCCATGAAGGGCTGGCAGGCGCCGCCGAGCGTGACGAACCGCCCATGGACCCCGAGGCTTCCGACTGCCTGCTCCTGGGTTGACTGGGTCGAGACATAATCGACCGCCACATCGACCCCGGCCCCATCGGTCAAATCCATAATCTCCTCAACGACGCGGTCGTTCGAAGCGTCGACGACCATGTCCGCACCCAGGTCCTGGCAAACCTTGAGCTTATCGGCCATCACGTCGACGGCGATGACGCGGGCGTGAGCCCATTTCGCCATCATGACCTGATGCACGCCCAACCCGCCGCCGGCACCGAACACCGCAACGGTGTCGGTCGGAGTGACGCGCGCGCGCGTCAACACCTTGTACGGCGTGGCGATCGCATCCGTGATCACGCCCACATCGGCCGGCTTGCCCTTCCAGTCGAGCGCCTCGGGCAACTTGATGAAGTTGCGGACCGGCAGCTTGATGTATTCCGCGTAGCCGCCATCCATCTGTCGGCCGATATAGCCCGCGTTGTGGGCTGAAACGGGATCGTGGCCAAGCCGGGTCCACTTGTCCTCGCCGTCGGTCAGATAGAAGTAGGATGTCACTGGATCGCCGACTTGCAGGCCGCCGGTCTCACCACCGGATCCCACCTCGACGATCTCGCCGGTGATTTCGTGTCCGATAATGATCGGGAATTCCGCCGCCGCACGCCCCGCGCGCACATGGTGGATCGTCAGGCCCGAACCGCAAGCCAGCACACGTGCAACGGCCTCACCGGGGCCCGGCTTCGGGTCGGGAACATCTTCGTACGAGAACGGTTCACCCGCCTTGTGCAGAACTTGCGCTTTCATGACTGTCTCTCCCCCTTTTTGCTTGTTGTCTACGCGGGTATCGAATCCGCATGAATGACGCAAGCCCTGTTTCGCTTGCGTCTCATCCTGCCATCTGGCACCCAGACAGAATGGCGCGGTTTATTGCAGGACGATTGTTCGGTTGGCCGGAGTTCGCCGAAGATGGCGATGATGTCTGGCTGGTTCACATCGAGGAGCCCACGTTTTTCCTCCGCGTGATCCATCGCCCGGAGGACCTGATCCCCACCGGGGAATTGACGGATCTGTACTTTCCGCTCGAAGACGATGGGCGCTTCGCCGTCGGCAATCTGATTTTCATGGAACCACGGCCGGTCGACCCTCGCGAAGTCGCACAGCTCGTCGCGCTGGCCATCAATTGCGTTCACGACGACGACCTCAAACAGCGTCTCGCCTTGACGAACCGGCCTTTCTCGCCGTCATCGGCCGAACTTCAGCCCGAAGACGTCCCCGTCGGATTCGTGGTGGGCGCGCTCCATGATTCGGAAACAGGTGCGATCGACGATGTTCCCTGGGTCGTCCATCTCGGCCCGCCACCTTTCGCCATGCGCGTGTGTGACCTGAACGACGAGGACCTGGAGCCGGACGACATATGGGCCAATGTCGGAGAGGGATATGCCCTTGCCCACCTGCACTGGCTGTCCAGCCTAGCAAGCGACAGGGACGACATTCGATTTCTGGCAGAGACGGCGGCAGGCATTGTGCGCGACGCCGTCGAGGACGTGATGCCCGAACTGCTGGCAACGTGAGCGTATACCCGGGTTAGCTGGCGATCTTGAGTTCTGGCAGGCGTTGTTTAAGAAGGTCGAGGGTCTGATCCACGATCTACGGCAGCCTGTCGGCCAGTTCGGATGCCTCGCGGGCATTGTCCTTACGGCAGGCTTTTTCGATGGCTCGCGCATGTTCGCACAGCCGCATGGCACCGTAGCTTCCGAAATTGCTTCTCATGTCATGCACTTCGCGCCGCATCATTTCCAGATCACCGTCCGCGTTGACGGCCGAAATCAGCGCCACTGTCGCCGGCGCCTCGGCGACTGTCATTGCCAGCATACCGTTGAGGGCTTCCTGTCCGATCGTCTCCTCGAGCTGGTCGAGAACCATGCGGTCCAAACATTCCGGCCCACCGTCTTCAACGATATCGGCCTCGTCTTCTGCGACCGTCGGCGCGACAGCGCCCGCCTTTGCCAGCGCCGCGAGCAGTTTGTTCTGGTCGATCGGCTTCGGAAGTTAGTCGTTCATTCCCACTGAAATACACGTCTCCCGATCTCCGATCAGTGCATTCGCCGTCATCGCGATGATGTAGATGTTCGACTGATCGGGGTCTTCAAGTTTGCGAATGCGGCGCGTGGCTTCGAGGCCGTCCATTCCTGCACCGCTCGCAACATTGAACGAGCCACGTTTGCCCCTTCCGAAATATCGGCAACAACTGGTGCCAATTGCTCGGAAGGTAGGGTTAACGTTATGAGGGACGGTCTAAAAAAGGCTTAACGAAATGCCCCGGCGTTCGGTATCCGGGTACTTTCCTGCGATTTCCGCAATCTATCTAAAGTGGTTGTTCAGCCAGCTGGTTAAACCACTGATCCACACACCCCCGTTCTCGCCGCAGGCGTAGGACGCGCCCAGATGGTCGCAGCCCGCCAAAACCAGGGTTTCGACGTCGCCACCGGCATTATACAACGCTCGCGCCATCTGTTCGGCCTGGGTGATGAGATGGGGAAAGTCCGCATCACCCCAGGAGAGGTAGAATGGCGGGGTGCGGGAAATCGTGTGAATCGGGCTGGCATCCCGGTCGTTGTCGGGATCTTCGCCCAGAAACCGGGGTCGCATGGGCATTCCGTTGCCCTCAGTGAAGTCGAACACCCCGGACACGGGCAATGCGCCCTTGATCACATCGTCCGGCAGGCCCAGCGGGCTTTGCCAATCTGACCGTACCGCCAGCCAGGCAGCATAGTGACCACCTGCCGAATGGCCGCCAATGACAATCCGGTCCGGGTCGCCGCCATGCTCGGCAATGTTGGCGTGTATCCACTGCACGGCCCGGGCCGCATCCTGAATGCCCGTCGGCCAGCTGACACTGGGCGCCAACCTGTAGCCGATACTGACGAAGGTAATACATGCCGCGGTCAGCGGTGGCGCCATGAACGCCATCCACTCCTTGTAGCCGTTGGTCCAGCCGCCGCCATGCATGAATGCAACCACGGTCGCGTTTGGCTCGGCTGCCGGAAACACCGCAACTTGCTGGTACGGATCGTCACCATACGCAAAGGACTGTCCGGTTACTCCGGCGCCCAGCTCCTGCACACGGACGTGATATTTTGCGCCGATCTCGGAGAACGGCTCCTGTTTCGGATATGCTGCAAGGTCGCGCAGGGCCATCAGCGCATCTCCCGCTCGACGATCATCTTCTCGTCGACGAACTTACCCCGCTCGATCACCACCTCATTGTCGAGGATGACGGTGCAATCGCGCATCGGCACATCGCAGTGTCCCTTCGTGTTGCGGCTTCCACCACCCTGGGTGTTGGGGCCCGTCGAGAACAGGAAATTGCCCGGGAAGACCCGCGCGGCCGCGTGCGAACGCTCCGGATCGTCACCGTTGAGCGCGATGTTGTACCAGCGGGCCTGCGGGTTCAGCCCCCAGCCCAGATGCGATACCGCATACGGATCGAGATCGTCATCCGCGACCTTGTTGTCATCGAGCCAGTCCTGCATGAGCTTGGCATCGAGGCCTCCCTCGACCTTCCGGATAAACCCGTCGCGAATCTCGAGCCGAACCTCGTCATGCACGTACCGGCAGTAGGGCAGAATAATGATATCGCCTGGCGCCATCACAACCGTGCCGTTGGCTGAGCCTTCGTTCGGGAAGGTATGGATGTGGCCAACACCCCATTGGTCGAAATGTCCCGGTTCGTCGGCGTAGCCCCACTGGCTCATCACCGGATACTCGCCGCATGAATAGGTCAGGTCCGTGCCGGCATCGCTCAGGACGCGCACTTCCTTGGTCTGTTGGTAGCGGCTCTCTGCGTACTTTACCGCCTCCTTCAGGCCCTTGGGTGCGAGCAGCGTCTCCAGGTCGTCCGGGGCATCGATGATCATCAGGAACCGGGTGCCGGTTGCCATCACCTCACGCAGCCAGCTCGTGAACAACGGAATATGAAGCGCCACGACAATATCGGCCGCCTTCATCGCGTCCATCAGGCCATTGGTTTTGCCAATCGTATCGACACCGACCTTTGTCCACGACGGCACCATGTTGACCCGCATCTCGTAGGCATCAGCCCCGAGTTCCTCGGCGGCCGCAAAACCAGCCTGGACATATTCCGGACGCGACGTCAGGTCCGACAGAAGGACCATGGTCTCCCCTTTCGTCACCCTGGACATAAGGAACTGTTTCATGAACAAGCCTGTCAGCTTGCCCGGATTGGTCTCCTGAAATCGCATCCCGCCTGGAATTCGCATGCTCTTCACTCCCGATCATGTCGGATTTCGTTTGTAGGCGGTAATGCTAGTCGATATGGTCGGCAAGTCAATAACGAATATAGTTCGGTTTTATGGCCCAGGTTAAGAAACAAGAAGTCCGCGATCACATTCTGAAGGGCGCAGAAAGTCTTTTCGCCGACAACGGATATGTCGGCACGACAATGGCGGCCATCGCGGCGGCATCGGGTGTCTCGAAATCAAACATCTATGTCTACTTTTCCTCCAAGCTCGAAATTCTTTGGGCCATCTCCAACCCATGGCTCCTCCAGCGTTTCGATGCCCTGGAAGCCGATGCGCACTCGATACCCGAAGTCGAGGAGCGCGTGCGGATGATCTTCCGTTTCCTGTGGTGCGAACTTCCTGCCGAGCGAAACGGGTTCGCGAACAACATGATGCAGGCACTGTCCACCACATCCGAAAGCGACGGATACAGCCGGGAACTGCTCGGATGGTGTGAAGAGCGGCTTGCGGAGATTCTCGGTGAAGCACTCGAGATACCCGAGCACGAACAAGGCGATATCCGCAGCCTCGCGCATATCGCCTTCATGGCGTTCGATGGTTTCGCTGTCGGACAGAATCTCGGGGTGCCCAACAATGCTTGCAGGCCGTCAGCCGACGCCATGTCCGGATTATTGATGCAACGCTTTCGCCAATAATCAATCGGCGCAATTCGCCGAGACAATGCGCGCCCAGTGTGGTGAGATAATTCTCTGATAATCAAAAAATGGATTCTTGGGGAGACGAACCATGATGCGGGCTTTCACCGAACAGAAAATGAAGCGCTTTGCCGAACAGCGCTGGATCCTAGATGCAATCATCTCGTCTGTCGGGATGGAGTGGGATCAGCCGCGGCTTGGCTACACCATGTTTCCGTGTGGGCCCGACGCCGTTGGTGATTTCCGCACGGTGGGCATGCGCACCAAGAAGTTCGCAGACATGCACCGCGAGTTTGCCGGCGCGGCCCGGCGGCGCGAAATCAAGGCAAAGGCCTTCGAGGCCGAGGATCGTCTGGTGTCCGCCCGCGAGAGCTACTTCATCGCGTCACTGCTCTATTCGGCCGCTCGCTGGCCGATCTTCGAGGCCAACGATCTGCACAAGGACTACAACCAGCGCATGGTCGATTGCTACGACAAGTATATCGAGTTTGCGCCGCGCCCGATCGAACGCGTCGAAATCCCCTTTGGCGATGGTGTCCTGCCGGGTTTCCTGGCACTGCCCCACGAACCGAAGGATGGCGAGAAGTTCCCCTGCGCCATCGGGATCGACGGCATGGACGGATCGAAGGAGATCATGTGCTCCATGTACGGCGACAAGATGCTCGAACGCGGCATGGCGAGTTTCGTCTATGACGGGCCCGGCCAGGGTGAATGCCCGGTCAACGGCGTTTATGTCACCAAGGACAATCATATGGAGGCGGCCCAGGCCGTCTACGACTGGCTGATCCAGCACCCGAATATCGACAAAGACCGCCTGGTCATCTTCGGGATCAGCTTCGGATCGTTCTTCGGTGCACAGGCCGCCGCCCAGCTGGGAGACAAGGTGAAAGGGGCAGCCCTGTCCTTCGTGTGTCACGAACCGGGCTGCTACACGATCTTCAACATGGCTGCGCCGACCTTCAAGCTCCGGTTCATGTTCATGGCCGACTATGACGACGAGGCCGAGTTCGACAACTTCATCAGCGAGTTCTCACTCGACCCGATCGTCGACCAGATTAAATGTCCCATCCTCGTCCAGGCCGGACAGGACGAGGAGCTCAGTCCGATTGAATGTTCCGAGGACTTCGTGAACAAGCTTTCGGTGCCGAAGAAGCTCGTCATGTACGAAGGCGAGCGCCACGCGATCGGCGGCGGATCGGCAGCCTATCTGGGGGAAAACTGGTACACGATGCTGGCCGACTGGTGCCTGGACCGGGTCAACGACAAGCCCGCACCGAGCGAATCCGTGCTGATCAATTCCCTGGGCCAGGTCGAGGCCACGCCCTACTGATATCGGCCCGGATCAAGCGAAGGCGCCTGAGAAGCCCGGTGCGACGCTTGTAGCGAAACGGCGCAGCGTGTCGTGCCGGATCTCGCGCGGCACGCCCACCGTCGCCGGGTGCACTATGATGTGGTTGAAGCCGATGTCGTGCAGGCGCTCGACCTGGCCTGCAACGGTCTTCGCACTGCCCACGAAATTGTGGGCCGAAAACTTGTCGATATTCTCCGGCTGCGACAGGGCGAGCAGATTCCCGAAATACCGGTTGAACTGCTCGTAGCCCTTGATGTCGGTCCACGGTTCGCTGTCCGCCTCGTAGTGAACGCTCTGCAACCGGAAGAACCGGGACAGGTGCGTCCGCGCCATGGCAAGGGCTTCCTCGTCGGTATCGGCCATCAGACAGTGCGCGACGACGGGCCGGCGACCCCCATCGGCAAAACCGACATTCGCGGCCCCTTCGTTCCAGCTCGCATACATCTTCTCGAGAATGTGGAACGGGAACTGGCAGATATTCAGCGGCGCCACCTTCATCTCGCCGGTCAGGCGCGCGCTTTCTGGGCTGCCGATGGCGCCGAACAGGTGAACCCGGTCGGGTTGCGGCACCGGCCGAATCTGGATGGTACGGCCGATCTTGAAATGCTCACCGTCATAGGTGAACGGCTCTCCCGACAGTCCGAGATCTATAATCTCCAGGCATTCACGCAACCGGCCCCGCGCGTCCTCCATGTTCACGTCAAAGGCGTCATATTCCATCTTCGCCGTACCCCGGCCGACCCCGATGAACAGGTCGCCGTCGACCAGGTTGCTGAGCATGGAGATTTCACCGAGCAGACGCAGCGGCTGATACCAGGGCGCCACCAGGACCGAGCTGCCAAGGCTCAGTCCGGGACAGTAGGCCGCGACATGGGACATGAAGACCAGCGGGCTCGGCGTCGGGAAATAGTCCGAAAAATGATGCTCAAGCATCCAGGCGCTGTCATAGCCCAATGACTGACCGAGCCGGCAATCCGCAATCACTTCCTGGTACAGGGCGGCATCGTCGAGATCGTCTCCACCTACCGGTGCGACGACGAAACCGAAGTTGAGATTGTCGGACATGAGCGTTATCGCGGCAGGCCGCGCTCCCTGCCGAAAAGCGTAGCACCGCCTCAAGGTGCGGACCAGAGACCCGACCCGGGCCGGGTTTCCATTGACGCGTGTGTCCGGTCTCGCCTTCAATGTGGGAAACAAAGGGGTAGAAGAGCCATGTATATCGATCCGCAGATCAAGACATTCATCGACGGCTTGGTCAAACTGGACATGCCGCACCCGGTCGAACTCGGCCTTGAGGCGACCCGCGATGGCTTCAGCCAGATGTGGCAGCAGGTCAACCCACCGTCGCGCGAACTCGCGAAGATCGAGGATATTCAGATCCCTGGCCCGGCCGGCGACATCCGCGCCAAGGTCTACACACCCAATGGCGACGGCCCCTTCCCGGTATTGGCATATTTTCACGGGGGCGGCTGCTGCATGATGGCGCCGGAGGATTATGACGGGACCAACACGGCCCTGGCCGAGGATGCCGGCTGTATCGTCGTCGTTCCCGCCTATCGGCGCGCACCCGAAAATCCCTTTCCCGCCCCGCTGGAAGATTGCTTCGCGACCTACACCTGGCTGCAGGCCAATGCCGGCGACATCGGCGGCGACCCCGCCCGGATCGCGATCGCCGGGGACAGTGGCGGCGGATATCTAACCGCGACCGTCGCCCAGGAAGCCAAGCGCAACGGCGCAGCCCAACCGCTCTTGCAAGTCCTGATCTACCCGATGACCGATATGGGCGGCTTGCCGCCGAGCCGGATCGAGGAGACCATGTTCCTCGATGACCGAACCCTGCAATGGGTGATCGGCATGCATGTGGGCGACAATCGGCTTGACCCGCGGGCGTCCCCCATCCTGGAGCCGGACGTCGCGGACCTGGCCCCGGCGGTCGTGATCGCGGCCCAGATTGATCCGCTCCGCGACGAAGGCAAGGCATATGCCTCGAAACTCCGCAATGCAGGGGTCCCGGTCCGGTACCACCTGTATGACGGGGTCGTGCACGGCTTCTTCAACATGGGTGGCTTCTGCGATCAGGGCAATGTCGCGGTTGCACAGGTCGCCGATGCACTCAGGGGCTGCTTCGCGAAGGATTAAGCCCGGCGCCCTACTCCGCCGCGTCTGCCAAACCCTCACCGGTCTGCGCCGCGAAGATCGAGGTGTAGCCGCCAGACCAGTCGGGCGGGATCTGACACGGGCGCGGATCATTCCACGCCCAGTGCGCCCGTTCACCGCGCACGACCACATAGACGCGGGGTGACGGATCGGGATGGGGCGTGTAGGCGAAGGCATCGCCTGCCGCGTAGGCATACAGGAAAAGCGCCCGGCCTTGTGCGCGCCGGCGCGGCGGCAACGCAAGGACATCATCGTGTTCCATCGTCGTCTCCCCGCCCGTCGGTCAGTCGAAGAACGCAAACACCCTGGTCTCGAGGCTCTCACGCGGCGCGGCATTCGCCGGTGCCGTCGGATCATCGAAGGACGTGTGCAGGGCGTAGCGCGCCCGGCCGTCGGTCTCGGTGTCGTAGTTCTTGATCAGGATGGCCTCGTCGGGCGTCATGCGCGGGAAATAGTACCAGTCATTCTTGTTGTCATAAGACGCATGGCGGGTCTGCCCGACACGGTTGTAGGCGCGTCGTTCCACGGTGTGCAGGTGCGCATCATCGACGCTGTCCCAGGTACACAGGGCCAGAGGCCACTCTTCGATCACCCCGGCGCGCGAGCGCCAGACATTGACGATGGCAAACCGCTTGGCCAACAGCGCTTCCGCCTCGTCGCCCATGACGTCTTCCACCCGCTTGCGGGCAGACCAGTCAGTGTAGTCGGTGTGGGCAGCGTTGGCGGGATCACGCGCATTGTGTGCCTCGCGCAGGCTCTGGGATGAAGATCTCCGTGTGTTGTCGAACACCAGGGCGCGGCTGGCCCCGGTCGCCTCGCGGACCAGCGCCTCAGCTTCGGCGTTGTAGACGCCCTCAAGCTGGGCATCGTCCTGGAAATCCGTCACCGCCGTCGTGTGCGCCACAAAGGCGAACCCTTCCCGGTCGAGTGAGAAATCGTTCGGAAGCAGCCGCGCATTGCTCACGGTCACCTTCTGAAATTCGCGCTCGCCTTCGAAATTCGTCCGCTCGCCCGGCACGTTCGACTGATAGAACACCGGAAGCTCTCCGGTGTTCACCAGATAACCGATCGGGGCCTCGATCGTTTCCGTCGACACTGACATGACGAGCTCCCTGCCTTCAGTATCCCGGCTCCTTAGGCGCTGCCGGGAAACACGCGCAAGCCGGGCTAGCCATCGAGTGCGGGATAGTCGATATAGCCTCCGGGTCCCGGCGTGTAGAACGTATCCATATTCCACTCGTTGAGTTCGGCACCCGTCTCGAACCGCTTCGGCAGGTCCGGGTTGGCAAGGAACATCTTCCCAAACGCCACCAGGTCCGCCTCGCCCGACGCAATCGCCGCATCCGCGCTCTCCGGCGTGTAACCGCCATTGCGGATCAACGTGCCCTCGAAGTTGCTCCGGCAAAGCTCCGTCACATCCTCCGGCACCTTGTGGCTCATATGCGGGAACGGTGTGACCACATGCAGATAGACCGGGTTCAGCGAGCGTAGCCCCTGCAGCAGCGCCGTATAGGTCTCCACCGGGTCCTCGTCCTTCACATCGTTGAATGTGTTACCCGGCGCAATCCGGATACCCACACGGTCCGCACCCATCACATCGGACAGCTGCTCCATGATCTCGATCGAAAACCGTGCCCGGTTGGCCGCCGAGCCGCCATACTCATCATCGCGCTGGTTCACATTCGGAGACAGGAACTGCATCGGCAGATATCCCTGCCCTGCATGCAGCTCGATCCCGTCGAAACCCGCACGCTTGGCGCACTCACCGGCATGCCGGAAGTCCGCAATCGTCGCCTTCACCTCTTCCGTCGTCAGGGCCTCGGGCACCAGATGGTCCTGCGGGCCCTCCTGCACCGTGAACATCTGGCCCGCCGCCTGCACTGCAGACGCCGACACGATCCGTCCGCCGCTCTTGTTCAGTGGGTGCGCAATACGGCCCGCATGCATTAGCTGACAGAAGATCCGGCCACCTTCCGCATGCACCGCATCCGTCACCAGCTTCCAGCCCGCCACCTGCTCGTCAGTGTGGAGGCCCGGCGTGCGGCAATAACCCTTGCCGTCCAGGCTCGGCTGGACGCCTTCCGTCACGATGAACGACGCGCTCGCGCGCTGGCGGTAATACTCCGCGTTCATCTCGCCCTGCACATCGCCCTCGCCCGCGCGCGAGCGCGTCATCGGCGACATCACAACCCGGTGCGGTAGCGACAGGCCACGCATCTCGTAGCCCTGAAAAAGATTGCTGTAATCCGACATCTCTTCGTCCCCTCGAAAGTCCCGGACTTCGGCCCAGTAGGCCCCTTCCGGTTCGTTGTTACTTCGCTGCGGATAGCTTAGTCCGTCCGCGGCCGCAGACAAGGCTCCCCTACAAAGATTTGAACGGCCATGACATGGGAAAACCGATTATCGCCGCTGCGATGCCGTTCAAACGAAAAACAGCATGCAGCCCGCCTGCGATGCTCCGCCCTGTCGGCGTGATCGCAGCGGCTCCATGCTGCTGGTCCACCAGGTGCAAGGCACCTAAATGGAGCGGAGAGAGGACCGGGCATGCCGCCCGGCACCTCCGGAATTAAAGGCTACTTAAGCGGCCGAGAGATCGACGGCCTTCGGGCCGCGTTGATCGTCCTGAACCTGGAAGTTGACCTTCTGACCTTCGGTCAGGGTGCTCATTCCAGCCTGCTCAACGGCCGTCACGTGAACGAACACGTCCTTGCCGCCATCGTCAGGCGCAATGAAACCGAAACCACGGGTGGTGTTGAAGAACTTTACGGTACCAGTAGGCATTTATACTTTTCCAATCGTCGTAATTCACACGGACACCATGTCTGCGTGACGAAATCAGCTTCACTTCGTTTTCCGGAGGGGCGTATCGCCGCAAGTTTCATTGCGGAATTCGGCGCGCTCGAAAGCCGTGAGCGGATGTCATTAGCGCGAAGATGGGCCCGAACGGACCCGATGGCAAGCAATCTCTTGTTTCTCTTAGTGGAATCCCGGATTACCGCATCAAATTAACCCTTTCCAATACCGGTGTATGACGGAAACTACGCCGGTTTGAACCTCTACGCCGACAGCATCGCGTGTGTTCAGGCCGCGCGGCTGGCCTTCTTGCGCTCGTGTTCCTTGAGGAACTTCTTGCGAATGCGCATCGATTCCGGCGTCACCTCGACCAGCTCATCGTCGTCGATGAACTCCAGCGCATATTCCAGGGTGACCTTCACCGGCGTGGTCAGCACCAGGTTCTCGTCCGTGCCGGCCGCACGAATATTGGTCAGTTGCTTGGCCTTCAGCGGGTTCACCATCAGATCGTTGGCCCGACTGTTGATGCCGATGACCATCCCCTCATAGACCTCGGCACCATGGCCGATCATCAGCTGCCCGCGTTCCTGCAGATTGAACAGGGCATAAGCGCGCGCCATGCCGGTATCGGTCGAGACCAGGACTCCGCGAATCCGCTGGGCGAGCTCGCCCGCCACGCGGGGGCCGTAGTGATCGAAGGCGTGGTACATCAACCCGCTGCCCGAGGTCTGGGTCAGGAAGGTCGAGCGAATGCCGATCAGGCCCCGGGTCGGGACCAGATAGTCGATGCGTACGCGCCCATTGCCGTCCGGCGCCATGTTCTTCAGTTCGGCCTTGCGGGTGCCGAGCAGTTCCATCACCGCGCCCTGATGTTCTTCCTCGATATCGACCGTCAGCGTCTCCCACGGCTCGTGCAATACGCCATCGACCTCGCGGGTAATCACCTCGGGCCGCGAGATGGCGAGCTCGTAACCTTCGCGTCGCATATTCTCGATCAGGATCGACAGATGCAGTTCGCCGCGGCCCGAGACTTTGAAGCGGTCGGCGGAATCCGTCTCCTCCACACGCAGCGCCACATTGTGCAGCAGTTCTTCCTGCAACCGGTCGCGCAGGTTGCGGCTGGTGACGTACTTGCCATCCTTGCCCGCGAAGGGAGAATCGTTGACCTGGAAGGTCATCGAGATGGTCGGCTGATCGACACTCAATGCCGGCAGCGCTTCAACCTTTTCGGGATCGCACAGGGTGTCGGAGATGTTCAGCTGGTCGAGCCCGGAGAACGCGATAATGTCTCCGGCGGCCGCCTCTTCCCGTTCCACCCGGTCCAGCCCATGAAAGCCGAGCACCTGAAGCAGACGGCCCTGGCGTTGCGCCCCGTCGGCACCGACGACTGAGACCACTTCATTGCGGCGAACGGACCCGCGCGCAATCCGGCCGATTCCGATGACACCCACATAAGAGGAATAGTCGAGGGCCGAGACCTGCATCTGGAACGAGCCGTCACGGTCGACGGCGGGCGGGTCGACCTGGTCGACGATGGTCTGGAACAGGATATCCATGTTCTCGCCACCAACATCCGAGGCCTCCGACGCCCAGCCCTGGATCGCCGAGGCGAACACTGTGGTGAAATCAAGCTGCTCGTCACTCGCACCCAGACGATCAAATAGATCGAAGGTCTGATCGACGACCCAATCCGGACGCGCGCCGGCGCGGTCCACCTTGTTGACCACCACGACCGGCTTCAATCCCGCCTCGAGCGCCTTGCGGGTGACGAACGCGGTCTGGGGCATGGGTCCTTCGACCGCATCGACCAGCAGCAGAACGGAATCCACCATCGAGAGCACCCGCTCGACCTCGCCGCCGAAATCGGCATGGCCGGGTGTGTCGACGATGTTGATCCGCCAACCCTGCCACTCGAGCGCGGTGTTCTTCGACAGGATCGTGATGCCTCGTTCACGTTCGAGATCGTTTGAATCCATCACGCGCTCACGCGCGGCCACATCACCGTGGGTCGCCAGCGTGCCGGACTGACGCAGCAGCTGGTCGACTAGCGTCGTCTTGCCGTGATCGACATGGGCGACAATCGCGATGTTGCGAAGGTTCTCGGCGGAATCGGTCATCAAACAGGGATCCAAAAAAAACGGCCGCCAACGCCGGCGGCCCGAACGCGCGCGCTCGGTAACACAGATTTCGAACCGAGGCGAGAAACTTTGCTGCAACTGCGAAGAGACGGACGAGTCCGGATGCAACCACGTCAATGCGGCTACACCCAGGGGGAGGTATGGTCGCTAGCCTAGAGGCGCATGACGAGCATCAGGACCAGCGCCTCGTCGTCCGCATCGGCCGGGATGTAGTTCTCCAGCGCATTGCCGACCACGCCACCCAGGGCACGCAGCCGATCGTCCGCGCTAACACATACATAAGCCCGACCCGTCATGGCCGCGGGCAGATCGTTCGAACCGTCCACGCGCGAACCGATTGTCATGGCCGCCTTCAGCTCGTTGGCGCCACTGATGACCCCAACAACGGAGGGGTGGTAGGCACCGGATGTCGGCTGCAATCCCGCGCCGCTCCCATGCATGGACACGACCGTCCTGGGGACGAGATTGCCGCGTGTATGCAACGGGAAGACTTCGGCGCCATCGCCGATGGAGTTGCCATTCAACTCGATGACCCCGTTGCCGGAACGGTCGATAAACAGCCCGACCTTCGCATCACCGGCATTGTCGCAGATGGTGAAGAACCCGCCATCCTCGTCAACCGTCAATCCCGCCGCGATATTCCCTTTCGGGGAGCGGACGAACATGGCGCCGCCGCTTTCGCCAGCATTGAGTTCGACCGAGTCCCGACCGTTGCTGTCGAAGAGTTCGATGATATCGGCGCCGTCGTTCGAGACACCGATAGAGGCCCGCTCCTGACCGGCCGTATCGAAGAGAAACAGGCCGCCACCAGTATCATTGGTGGCCAAAACCGCCGACGACTCACTGCGAAGCGTACGAAGACTCAGATATCCGCCGTCTTCATCGTCCGACAGTTTTACCGTTGCCGATCGGTTATCGTTACTGATCAGCTACATCAGCCCGGTATCTCTGGTTGTCATGCCGAAATAGGCGCGTCGATTGCCGAAATCGTCTTCGACTTCGATGATTTGCGCCGACGATTCGCTGCCGTCGAACAGAACTGCGACCGCAAACAAAATTGCGAAAATGGTTCTGTTAATCATCTCTACCCCCATTTGGAAATTCACCGGCACACGGTGCACCGGTGCATTCGTCCCAAACATCATTGGGTAAAGAGAGGTTTTCCCGGAATCGGGCGCCGATCAGGCCCCGCTCCGCGCCTGAATATCCTCGACCGCGGCCAGGATTGCTTCCGGGGTCGCCGGCGCATCTAATTTCGGCACCAGCCGGTTGTCACCAATACGCGAGACCGCATCGCGGATCGCCAGCCAGACCGAAATCGCCAGCATCAGTGGCGGTTCTCCCACGGCCTTGGAGTGGAACACGGTCGGGACCCGGTTGGGCGCATCTTCCAACAGGTGAACATTGAACACCCGGGGCACATCCCGACTGCCGGGTATCTTGTAGGTCGACGGCCCGTGGGTCAGGAGTTGTCCCCGGTCATTCCAGACCAGCTCTTCCGACGTCAGCCAACCCTGCCCCTGCACGAAGGCGCCTTCGATCTGCCCAATGTCGATCGCCGGGTTCAGGGAACTGCCGCAGTCCTGCAGGATATCGGCGCGCAGCACCCGACTCTCGCCGGTCAGCGTGTCGATCAGAACCTCCGCGATCGCGGCGCCGTAGGTGAAATAGTAAAACGGATTGCCAACGAGCTTCTTGGCATTCCAGTGCAGGCCCGGGGTGGAATAGAAGCCGGCCTCGGACAGCTGAACGCGCTGGTTGTAGGTTTCTTCGGCCAGTTCGGAAAACGACAGACTTTCATTGCCGGCATAGACCCGGTTCTGGCGGAATTCGATTGCGTCGACATCCGTGTCGAAATGATCGGCGGCGACCTGTGCCATCCGGCCCTTGATCGCGGTGGCGGCATTGAAGGCCGCCATGCCGTTCAGATCGGAACCGGACGAAGCCGCGGTCGCCGATGTGTTGGGAACTTTGTCGGTGCGGGTAGCGGAAATCTTGATGTTGTCGAGATCGATCTGAAACACCGAGGCCACGACCTGGGCAACCTTGGTGAAGAGCCCCTGTCCCATCTCCGTACCGCCGTGGTTGAGATGAACGCTGCCATCGGCATAGACATGGACGAGCGCCCCGGCCTGGTTGAGCTTCGGCGTGTTGAACGAAATGCCGAACTTCACCGGCATCAGCGCCACGCCCTTCTTCAGGGTCTCATGGGATGCGTTGAATTCATCCGCGGCCCTGGACATGCCATCGAAATCGACCTCGGACTGCAGGCGCTCGACCAGCGGAACGATGATGTTGTCTTTTACCGTCTGCTCATACGGCGTCACGTTGCGGTCCTCGGTGCCGTAGTAGTTGACCGCCCGCACATGGTCCAACGTCTGTCCGTTTTCCCGGGCGATATGTTCCAGGATCGCCTCGATCACGATCATGCCCTGGGGGCCGCCGAAGCCACGAAACGCCGTATTGGATACGGTGTTCGTCTTGCACGGATAACCGCTCAACCGAGCATTCGGCAGGTAGTAGCAGTTGTCGGCATGGCACAGCGCACGGGCGAGCACGCCGGGGCTCAGATCCGCGACATTGCCCGAGCGCATGCCCATCAGGATATCGACACCGGAGATACGGCCGTCATCATCGAACCCGACGTCATAGCGAAACAGGAAATCGTGCCGCTTGCCCGTCACGATCATGTCGTCGTCGCGGCGCAGGCGCAGCTTAGCCGGCAGGCCCGTGTGATTGGCCACCAGGCCGGCGATCGCGGCTATAATGGTGGGCTGGCTCTCCTTGCCGCCAAACCCGCCGCCCATGCGCCGCACCTCGACGGTGATGGCGTTCGTCGGCATGCCGAGGACGTGGGCGACACCGTGCTGCACCTCGCTGGGATGCTGGGTGGAGCTGTGGACGTCGAGATCGCCATCGTCGCGCGGCACGGCCAGGGCGATGTTGCTCTCAAGATAGAAGTGATCTTGACCGCCGCAGCGCAGCTCGCCCTTGATCCGGCGTGCCGCCCCGTCGAGAGCGCTGTCGGGGTCACCATAGGTCATGATCTGGGGTGGATAGGTGTAGAGCTCCTGCTCGAGCGCGTCCTCGATCTCGAGCACCGCCGGCAGCACTTCGTACTCGATCTCGACCTGCCCGGCGGCCGCGAATGCCTGATCAAAACTGTCGGCTGCCACCGCGACAATCGGCGCGCCGGCATAATCGGCAACCCCCGCCGCCAGCACCGGCTCACCTTCGAAGATGGGCCCGATGTCATTGTGTCCGGGAATATCGTCTGCGGTCAGCACACCGCGCACCCCGTCGGCGGCAAGTGCGGCCGCCACATCGATCGACTTGATCGCCGCATGCGCATGGGGGCTCGTGACCAGGACGATCTCAACCGTACCCGGCAGCACGGGCATATCGTCGATATAGCGAGCCTTGCCGGTGACATGGCCGTGGCCGCTATCGTGGCGGACATTGGTGTGAACCGCGCCGCGAATATCCGTATCCGTGCTCATAGCGCCATCACCTCTACATCGCTGGCGCCGTCGAGATCACGATACAGGCGCACGAACAGATTGGACGCGACCCGCAACCGGTAGTCGGCGCTCGCGCGATGATCGTCGATCGGCGCAAAATCCTCGCCTACCGCCGCACCGGCCTGGCGCGCGGCCTCCTCCGACCAGGTCTGGCCGACCAATGCCGCTTCACATGCCGCAGCGCGTTTGGGGATGGCGGCCATCCCGCCGAACGCGATCCGCGCGTCGGTCACGACACCGTCTTCGATGGTTAGGCGGAATGCGCCGACAACGGCCGAGATGTCTTGATCGTAACGCTTGGAAATCTTGTAGGAGCGGAAGACCTGACCGTCGGTGAGCTTGGGGACCCGCACCGACGCAATCACTTCGTACCCGGCCAGATCCGTCTTGCGGTAGTCCAGGAAGTAGGATTCGAGCGGGATTTCACGTCCACCCTTCGACCCGTGAAGGACGAGCGTCGCATCGAGCGCAATCAGACACGGCGGCGTGTCCCCGATAGGAGACGCATTTCCGATATTGCCGCCGATGGTGCCCACATTCCTGATTTGCCGCGATCCGATCCGGTGGATCAGCGTGGCGAAGGACGGGTACAGATCTTCGATCCGGGCCAGCACCTCGGTGTAGGTCACCGCCGCCCCGATAGTGAGCGCCGCATCATCTTCCGCGACCTGTTTCAGCTCGGCCACATTCTGGGTGAAAATCACGACCGGGTAGCTCTCGCGTTCCTTGCTGAACCGCAGCCCCAGATCGGTTCCACCCGATAGCAGCGGCGCGTCGGGATGCGCCACGCGGCTGGCAACCAGATCTGCGAGGTTTGCCGGCGCCAGGAACAGCTGGTCATCCACCGACACGTGTTCACTGGCCGTGATGTCCGAAACATCCAACGCATCGTCGCCAACCGGTTGGGCGCAAGCGGCGCGCGCCGCCGTAACGATCGAGCGATACCCCGTGCACCGACAGAGGTTTCCGGCCAACGCATCGTGAATGACGTCTTCTGTTACCGTTTCGTCGCTTCGGCGCAGAGCGTGCAGCGCCATCACGAAACCCGGCGTGCAGAACCCGCACTGGGTGCCGTCTTCATCGACGACGGCCTGCTGGACCGCTTCAAGCGTTCCATCTTCTTCCGACAGTCCCTCGACGGTAACGAGATCGGCGCCATCCAGCTGGCCCATGGTCAGCAGGCAGGAATTCACCGCCACCGTTTCATCGGTCCCGTTGCGCACCATGACGACGGTACACGCGCCGCAGTCACCTTCCGCGCAGCCCTCCTTGGTCCCGGTCAGCCGCGCATCCTCGCGCAGATACTCAAGCACGGTGCGCGTCGGCGAAACCGTTTCCTCCGAGCGTGTCTCACCGTTCAGGACAAAGTTGATTGCCATGTCCGAAATCACGCCTCCCAATACCCGCGCCCGAAACGCGCGGTCCCAACACCCTAGAATATCGTGCCCGCGAACCGTTGGCGAGCCTGCCCGCGACCTCTAAACCTGGCCGACGGCGCGTGATACGATTGCGCGCAGCCGACGAAGGATCGATCCAAGATGGCAGACGAAAAATTCATGCGGGCGGCCGCCGCGCTGGCCGAGAAGAATGTGGCGAACGGGACCGGCGGCCCCTTCGGCGCGGTGATCGTGCGCGACGGCGAGATCATCGGTGAGGGCACGAACCAGGTGACGAGCAGCAACGACCCGACGGCCCATGCCGAGGTGGTCGCGATCCGCGAAGCCTGTTCGCGACTGGGTACGTTCAACCTCGAGGGCTGCGAGGTCTATACGAGCTG
>MDTE01060964.1_pt1 | contig 23538 bp, 26 predicted proteins | sample 811231 | NCBI WGS metagenome assembly MDTE01 (sample SAMN05326651, study PRJNA326480) | marine metagenome | isolation source: seawater | place: Indian Ocean: Red Sea | collected 2010 | reverse complement strand
TAATATTTGCATCAATCATAGATGTTCCACTTGCCTTCACGATAAAAGTGGCAGCGGGATTTGAAATAAGATAATTATTTAAGTCAAGCTTATGCTCAATATAATCAGATGCGGGGGAGGGAAACCCGGCAGAGACTTTATCAACAAAAACTGGTATTTCTATTTTTTGATCTTTTAAAAATTCAGAGAATTTTATTGTTTTTAATTGGCTCATTATTTGATTCAAATATTTTTGTTCTACATTTGTTCTTATTTATTAAAAAAGCTTTAAAAGTCAATGGTTATTATGATTTAAATCTGGATAAAAAATAAAAAAAACGGTCCAATATTGCTATTAGACCGTTTTCTGAAAAGGTTGTTTCCTCCCTTAACAAGAAGCCAAGGGTTTCCCCGCGTCTTCTTAATTAATGTTTTTGCAAACATCAATTGAATACAAAATACAATTTAAGATCAATAAAGTCCAATTATAATTTAAATTAATAAAAAATTTACTGTATAAAAAAGTGAATAGACTGTGAATAATAAGTGAATATGTGGATTATAACACTAATAAGTTGTTAAAACAATTTTTCCAACAAATTTTTTATTTAAAAAATATCTCTGAGCTTTTACAATATTACCAAGAGAAAAAGTTTTTTTAACTAAGGGTTGGATTTCATTTTTTTCAATATAAGAAATAAGATTAGAAAAAACATTACTTCTTAATACTGTACAACCATACAGTGATAAATCTTTTAAGTATAAAGTCCTTATATCTATGTTTGCAATAGGGCCACTAACTGCACCGGCTGTTGCATAACGTCCAAAATGTTTTAATTTATTAATTAATTGATTAGTATAATTTCCACCTACTAAATCAATCACAACGTCAACTGAATTATCTTGTATATCATTAAGTTGGTCTCTAGTATATGTGCAGTTAGCTCCTAATAATTTCAAATCATTAAATTTTTCAATCTCACTAATTACACTAATCTTAGCGTTGCGAATTTTGGCAAGTTGTATACTTGCAGAACCCACACCTCCAGAAGCACCGGTAATTAAAATATGTTCTCCTTTTATAAGATTAGTTTGTAACAACATATTTTCTGCTGTTGAATAAGAACATGGGAATGAAGCAAGTTCTTCATTAGTAAATTTACTATTTATCTTTAAAGCAAAATCATTTTTTACTTTAGTATATTCTGCAAAGGCCCCATCTATTTCCGAACCAAAAAAAATATAATTACTATTAATTTTCATACAGGGGTTAACTATTACCCTATCCCCAATGCGGGACTTATTAATTAACTTGCCAACATCAACAATTTCTCCACACGCATCTATTCCTTGAATTCTTGGAAATTGAATTCCTTTGCCGCCCCAAGATCCATCATTATAAACTTGATTATCTAGTCCTTTTTCACCAATTTCTATTGAATTGCCTAATAAATTATTTTTTGAATACCATGCTATTCGCGTGTTTATATCTGTATTATTAATACCTGCTGCATAAACTTTAATAAGCACTTCATCATCCTTGATTTCTGGAATAGGTATATTTTCTTTATATTCAAGTTTATCAAAACCTCCGTGTCCATTTAGGTGAACACCCTTCATTAATTTTAGTGACATTCTTTATTATATTTTTTCAGCATCCAGTAGTTGTATGGCCATGCTGCTAAAAATCCAGCAATTAATAATATTGGAATTATTTGCCAATATATATAAGCGCCACCGGTAATGAACCAATCACAAATGTTCATAGTAATTTCCATTACAAGCATAGAAATAAAACTCATACCCAAAGCTGTTTTAAAAGCCTCTTTCAATCTCATTTGATTTAGCAAAGTTATTGTTTCAAATATTATACTTGTGATTAAACCATTAATTATAGCAATAATCATAATTAGCAAAGTAGGTGTTTGAAAATCATTAATTTGAAAAAAATAAATTGTACCGAAATCGCCAATACTGCAACCAATCAAACACCAAAATGTATTGTAAGCGCTCCTAATTACCATCAATTTTTACTATCCAATGAAATGTTATTGATAAATTTTGTCAGATAATCCCAATATAAGTATTGCAGATGATACAACCATAAATACAGAAAGAACTAAATCAGTTACGCTGTTTTTAGCTTCAATATCCTTATCTATTAACTTAAAATAAAATAAAGATTCATATAAAAGTTGGGCAGCAGAAACAATAAAAATGAAATTAAAATACACCCATGTTCCTTCAGGGCCACCAGGTCTAAAGAGAATGTAAATTCCCATGAAGAGCAAACCAAATGCAAAGGTTCCAATAAACCTGATAAGATAGATACCACTCCTGTCCACGTTAAATTCTTTTACCAAACCTTCGGGCGCAAACGCTATTCTTACAAGATAAACACCAAACAATGCGGTAACTAAAATGTGAAGTATCAAAAAATAAATATTATTAAAATTTTCAACCATAAAAGAAATTATATATTAAAATTATTGATTTTTTTATTAAAAATATTAAATATAAGTGGATAGAATTTTTTAGTTCTTAAACATTAAATTCTTTATTATTTTGTTTTTTCAATAATTGACTCAATTTTTGGCATTAATCTGATAAGCTCTTTTGTGTAATTATGATTTGGACTATTAAATAACTTCTCTGTTTCTTCAATCTCGCATAGGTTGCCATTTTTTAAAACTGCAATTCTGTCACACATCTGCCTTATCACTGGTAGATCGTGACTAATAAACAACATTGTTAAGTGTAATTCATCTTGAATATCTTTTAATAAATTTAATATTTGCGCTTGTATACTTACATCTAAAGCTGAAGTAGGTTCATCACATATTAACAATCTTGGTCTTGTAGCTAGAGCTCTAGCAATTGAAATTCTTTGTCTCTGCCCTCCTGAAAATTCATGAGGGTATCGATCTAATGATTGTCTTGTCATACCAACAATATCAATTAAATCAAAAACATTCTGAGTTAATTCACTTTTGGTTATTTTTTTTTGAAAAAACTTCAAAGGTTCAGAAATAATATCTTGAACTTTAAATCTTGGATTTAGAGAAGAGTATGGATCTTGAAATATCATTTGAATTTGCCCCCTGCTTTGTGCAATTTGATACTTTCTTTTTGAATTATAAAGAGGAACATCATTATACTTTATATCACCCTCAGAAGGCCTAACTAAACCGGTAATAATTTTTGCAATAGTTGACTTTCCTGAGCCAGATTCTCCTACTAAGCCCAATGTTTCTCCTTCAAATAATTCAAAAGAAACATTATTAACTGCTCTCGCTTTATCGTTATCATATTGATTTTTTGATTGTGAATTATCTTTTGATGCATTCAATGTGAAGGAAATTGAACCGTCATCAAATGTTTTTGAGACGTTAGATAATTTTAACAACATTTTATTTTTATTTTCTCTTACTCCCCAAGTTTTTATTATACTTTTAGTAAGATTAGCTGAAGTGGATGTTATTTCTTTTCCATCCGGACTAATAAGTTTAAACCTTTCAATTTTTTTATTAGTGGGTGGAACAGAGATGACTAAGCTCTTTGCCTCTGTTGATTTTGGATTGGTTAATAGATCTCGAGTATTTCCTTGCTCAACAATTAAACCATGCCTCATAACAATAACCTTGTTCGTGGTCTCGGCAATAACTCCCATATCATGGGTGATGATTATAACTCCAAGATTTCGTTTTATTGTCAGGTCTTTGAGCAACTCTAATATCTGATATTGAATGCTAACATCCAAAGCTGTTGTGGGCTCGTCTGCTATAATCAAGTCTGGTTCACAACTTATAGCTAAAGCAATAACAACTCTCTGTCGCATTCCGCCACTAAATTGATGAGGATAATCTTCAATTCTTTTTTCAGCATTTTCTATTCCCACCTCTTTCAAAAGTTGAATAGATTTTTTAAATGCTTCTTTATAATTAAGATTAAGGTGAGTTTGTATTGTTTCAATCAATTGATCTTTTATTTTAAACAATGGATTTAAAGATGTTTGAGGATCTTGAAAAACAAAACCAATTTTTTTTCCTCTAAATTTTTGAATGATTTGTTCATCATTCATCAGTTCTTGATTGTCAATTTTTATTGACCCGTCAGTGATTTCTCCAGGTGGGTCAATTAAATTAATTATTGCATTGGCAATAGTTGATTTACCAGATCCTGACTCACCAACTATACCTAGAATATCACCTCGTTCCAAAGTAAATTCAACATTTTGACTAGCAATAATTGTTTCTTTTCTAGTAGGATAACTTATATTTAAATTTTTAACTTTTAAAAAACTCATCTCTTTTTTAATTTTGGATTTAAAGCGTCTCTCATCCAATCTCCCAAAAGATTAATCGATAACGCTAACACAATTAAAAAAATTGCTGGAAAAAACGTTATCCACCATTCACCGGAAAATAAAAAATTATTTCCAAATCTAATAAGTGTTCCTAATGAAGGTGTTGTTGGTGGAACTCCCACACCCAAAAAACTCAAAGTTGATTCTGTTATTATTGCTAAAGCTAATCCAATGGTTGCAATAACTAGAATTGGTCGAAGAATGTTTGGTAGAATATGTTTAAACATTATAAGTATATTGGATAATCCTATAATCCTTGAAGCTGAAACATATTCTTTATTTTTTTCAACTAATGTAGATGCTCTGGAAACTCTAGCAAACTGCGGCCATTCAGAAATACCAATAGCAAAAATTAAAACATAAATTGCCATTTCATCATGCATTGATCGTGTAATAATTGCTCTTGCTATACCATCCACTAGAAGGGCCATTAGAATACTTGGTATAGTTAACTGCACATCAGTTAAACGCATTACGACTATTTCATACCTACCGCCAATATAGCCGGCAGTAACTCCCAAAAAAACACCTAAAATCATAGCAAATATTATAGATGCAAATCCAACTATAAGTGAAATTCTTGAACCATAAATCATAGTTGAAAACATATCTCTTCCTTGTTGGTCTGTACCTAAAATAAAATTAGCTGTTCCGCCTTCTGACCAGATTGGAGGTATAAAAGCATCCATTAAAGATACAGTTGCGGGATCAAAGGGATTATACGGCGCAACCAGTTCAGCAAAAGCAGAACAAAGAAAAATAATAAAAAAGATTGTAGATGAAATAATTGCTATTTTAGAATTAAAGAAACTATAACCTATATCAGTATCATAAATTTTATTTATTGCTCTTAAAAACATTATTAACCTGTTTCTTCTTTAAGTCTAATTCTGGGATCAATAAAATAATATGTGATATCTACAATAAAATTTATCATTACAAAAATAAAAGCAACCATAATCATATAAGCTGACATAATTGGTATATCGACGAAGTATACTGCATTTATAAATAGAGAACCCATTCCAGGCCATTGAAATACAGTTTCAGTAATAATTGAAAATGCTATTAAAGTTCCAACATTAATTCCGGTAATTGTTATAACTGGTATCATTCCATTCTTAAGAGCATGTTTGTAATTTACAATATTATTTTTAATTCCTCTTGCTTTAGCAAATTTAATATAATCTGTTTGTAAAATTTCCATCATTTCAGCTCGCACTAATCTAATCACATAAGTCATCTGAAATAAACTTAGAGTAATTGATGGAAGTATTAGAGCCTTAAGTCCAGATACAGTTAAAAAACCAGTTGTCCAAAAACCTAAGTCAGTCACGTCGCCTCTTCCAAAAGAAGGTAGGACTCCTAATATTACAGAAAATAAATAAATTAACATAATACCAATAATAAAGGTTGGGAGGGATACACCGGCAAGCGAAATAACAAGTATTAAATTAGAAACAAAACTATCCCTATGAATTCCTGTATATACTCCCAAAATTACACCTGTAATTATTGCTAACATTGCAGATACAAAAACTAATTCCAAAGTTGCTGGCATTCTCTCTGCAATTAAATCTGATACCTCTCTTTTTAACTGATAAGATATACCAAAATCTCCTTGAACAACATTTCCAAGAAACCTAGTGAATTGTATATAAACTGGATCATTTAAACCTAGTACTTCTCTAACTTCAGCTCGCCTTTCATCTGAAGCATCTTCACCTGTCATACTATTTACTGGATCTCCTACAAAATTGAATAATGAAAATGAAACAAATGCTACAACAATCATCACAAGAACGGATTGTAAAAGTCTTTTAAAGAAATAACTGTACATGAAATGTCATTTCTGGCCAGTAAACTGGCCAGAAATTTAAAATATAATTAATTTACGTTAGCAAATCTAAATAATGGCTCGTTGTTCATTCTTATAGGAACATCGACATTACTTTTTGAAGCTTGATTAACAACCTGGTGGTGTAAAGGAAGATATGTAACATCAGCTTGTGTAATATCCCAAGCTTCTGCTATCATAGCATTTCTTTTATCCAAGTCTGTTTCAACACCCATAGATGCTACTAATTCATCAACCCTAGCATTGCTGAAGTTAACTTTATTCCAACTACCAGAACTTTCAAATAAATAAGAGTATACATAATGACTATCAAAAGTTGGAACACCCCAACCTAACATATACATATCACTAGTCATACCATTCGCATCACCTTCTTTTACTTCAGAAAAGTGCTGGCTTTTAGTTTTAGCATCAAGATTTACTTTAACTCCAATTTTTGCAAACATACTAATTGCCGCAACACAAATTGCTTCATCATTGATGTAGCGATCATTTGGGCAATCTAGAGTAAGTTCAAATCCGTCTGGATAACCAGCCTCAGCTAAAAGTTTTTTTGATAGTTCAGGATCATAAGGTAACCTTTTGTCTCGTTCTGCTGTATGACCATTAACACCAGGCGCAGTGATAATTCCTGCAGGCACACTTTGACCTCTCATTACTTTATCCTTAATAGCATCCATGTCTAAAGCATGATACATTGCTAACCGAACTCTTTTATCTGCAAAAGGATTTTTTCCTTTAATATTAGATGAATTTAATTCAGCTGAACCTTGATCCATACCAAAGAATATTGTTCTATTTTGCGGAGTCATTTTTACAATATGCCCAGAAGAAGACTTGATTCTTTCAATATCTTGAACTGGCACTACATTTGTATAATCAATTTCTCCAGAAAGTAATGCTGCTACTCTTGTTGCATCATTTTTAATTGGAAGTAATTCAATTTGATCCAAATTATGTGTACTATGGTCGCCCCACCAATCAGTATTTTTTTCAAAAATAGTTCTTACATCCTGTTCTCTAAAGGTAATTTTGAATGGCCCAGTTCCATTTGCATTTGATGCACAGTAAGAAGTTTCTCCAGCATCCCAATTGTAAGATACTTCACAGCCGTTTGCTTTTGCCCATGCTTCAGACATCACAAATATCTGTGTCAATTGATTTAATAGAATTGGATTTGGTCCCTCAGTTTTTATTTCAACCGTATGATCATCAGTTGCAGTTGCTGATTTAATACTTTTGATTAAATCAACCATATCAGAAGGAGCAGTCTTAGCTCTATTGATACTAAAAGCAATATCACTAGCTGTTAAAGATGAACCATCATGAAATTTAACACCTTTACGAATGTTAAAGACCCATGTGTCTGCACTAGTTGCATTCCATGACTCAGCAAGTTGAGGAAGTATTTCCATATTAATACCTGGTGTTACTAAACCTTCATAAACTTGACGTGAAACCATGTGCGTTGGACCTTCATTTTGCGCATGAGGATCAAGAGTTAGAGAATCTCCTGGCATAGACCATTTGATTGATTCAGAATAAGCTGGCGAAATAAACCCTATTAACAAAAGCGTAAATAAAACTTTTGTAAAATTTTTTATAATCATTATTCCTCCTATAAATAATATATAAATATTAGCTATAGAGGAAAAAAAATATATGTTAAGAAGGAATATTCTAAATATTTACCTAAGAGGTTTCTCTGTAGAAATAGGCGCTTTTCTTATATTTTCTCTGAAAAAAATGTATAAACCAGATGCTATAATTATAATAATCCCAGCTAAACTTCGTGCATCTGGAACATCACCAAAAACAAGCCAACCAAGTGAGATAGACCATAATATTAATATATATTCAAATGGAGCTATGGATGGTGGTGAAGCAATGCGATAAGCTTGATGAAGACAAAAAAATCCAATTGCACCAGCTAGACCGATCACAAAAAGAAAAATTGTATTTTGGTTATAACTTAGATACCACTCCCGTAATAAAAATTGTAAAGAAGGATCATCATAAATATTTAAACTTCCATCACCAATAAACAAGCTAATTAAACTACTCATTATAAGAGCAGATATATATAAATGAAATATTTGAGAATAAACAGAATCTTTATCTGAAGTATATTTAATTATAATCATTGATAATGCATACGCCAGAGCACAATAAACAGGTAGGAGATAAAATAAATTTAAATTATCAATTTTAGGATTCATAACAATAATAACTCCTGTAAAACCAAAAATAATTGCTAACCACCGTCTAATACCGATCTTTTCTTTAAGGAAAATCATAGAAAATATTGTTATAAAAAATGGTGAAGTAAAAAATAAAGTATTAGCTACAGCTAAACTCAATCTTGAAAGAGAAACATAAAAAGCTAAGAATGCAGAAAAAAATAATATAACACGAATAAAAGTTAAGATTGGGTATTCAGATTTAAAAATAATTTTTTGTTTAGTAAAAGATAAAAAAGCACTTATAACTAACAATCCGATTATACTTCTAACAAAAAATATTTGGAATACTGAGGTATTGGAAGATAAATATTTAATTAAAACATCTTGAATAGAAAAAATGCTCATACCAAGAATTATAAGCAATATTCCTTTTTGCGTGTCGTTAAACATATAACTTATTTAAGTTTTATTTTTTGATTTACTATAGAGAATGATTCCAACACCTATAATTATTATAATTCCACCAAAGTAAACCTTGATACCTGGTCTCTCTCCAAGTAAAAAAACTGCAGCAATAACACCTGTAAAAGGTAGTAAAAGGTGTATTGGCATTACCTTGTTGACTGGATATTTTGCTAATAAGAAATACCAAAGACTGTATCCAAGAGCTGTCATAAGGATTGCTTGATATATAACTATAAGCCAGGCTATAGAATCAGCTGAAGTGATATAATTTATTGTATTACCATCTATCAAAGTTGAAGCTAAGACTAATTGAGGTCCTGACATGACTCCAATCCAAGCTGTTAGAGCGATTCCATTTATTTTACCAGTTATTGATTTAGCCATAATTTGTCCTAAAGCCCATACAGCAGCTCCACTTAATAATAATGCAATTCCAATAGACTGCCCTTGTAAATTAGGAGCACCAGTTAGTATAAATAAACCAACTCCAGCAATTATTAGTCCTAATATATTTTTTAACGGCGGTTTTTCTTTCAATATAAGAAATGCTGCCAATACCCCAAAAGGAACTTCAAATTGAACTATAATTATTGCTGAAGATGCTTCTACAAGATTCAAACCCGAGAATGTAAGCCCATATTGCAAAGTACAAGCTATAAAAGAAAGTATTAATATTTGCTTCATTAAATTTCTTGGCACTGGAAACCACCAAACTAAAATAAGTCCAGCAAGCCACCAACGTAATCCATTAATTAGTAGAGGTGGAAGCTGTTCCATTCCTGGCTTGGCAATTACAAAGCCAAAACCCCATAAACAAGGTATTAAAATCGCAATTATGATATCTTTTATAGGCATAAAAAAACTAAAAATTTATTCCAAATTTTTGCAAAACTTGAACATATAACAAGTAAACAAATGCAGTGGAAAAAAGAGAAATTAACATTGAATAGATAAAGGGTATATTCCATTTTAATGCCAGAGGGAGGATAATGAAAAAAATAAATGAAGGTATAATCATTAACATTATACTATTTGATAAGTCTATAACTTTTTGTGTATTATTTGTTTCCCAATAGAGCCAAATAAAAGCTAAAAATGATGTCAAAGGAATAGATGCGATTAATCCCGCAAAAAGAGAAGATCTTTTTGCTATTTCAGATACCAACAAAATTACGATTGCGGATATTAATGTTTTGATTATTAAATAAACCATATTAAAATTCTTAGTTGAAAGAAAATAAAAAATTTGTCAATTAAATAAATTTTTATTGATATTTTACTTCTAATATTAATAATTATAACTATATTTATTTTACTATGAGTATTGATAATTTACCGAAAATAATTCCAATTTTTCCATTAAATGGAGCTTTATTATTACCCCAAGGAAATTTACCTCTTAATATCTTTGAACCAAGATACTTAAGCATGGTAGATTATGCTATGAAAAATGAAAAAATGATAGGTATGATCCAAAATAATAAAAAACACGCTGAATCAGATAAATTATATTCCACGGGCTGTCTTGGAAAAATAAATCAATACAGTGAAACAAATGATGGCCGATACTTAATTAATTTAATAGGTGTAACTAGATTTAAAGTAGTGAAAGAAATAAATACAGAAGAAAAATTTAGGAAATTGGAAGTTAATTATCTAGATTTTAAAGGAGATTTTAATAATAATTTTGAGAATTGTTTTAATAAAGAAGTTTTTTTAAATGAGGTAAGAAACTATTTAGAAAAAAATAAAATAGAAGTAGATTGGCAGTTAATTCAAAATGTAGATAATACTCTACTTATCACCACACTTGCCTCAATTTGTCCTTTCAGTATAGCGGAAAAACAAATGATCTTAGAATGTCCTAATACCGATGATATACCTAAAACATTATTAAATTTATTCAAAATGTCTGATCAATCAATAGAGTCAAAAAGTTCAAATTAAATAAAAGGATTATAAGCCCACTGTAACAAAGCCTGTCTTTGTCTCTTTCTGCAATTTAATTCTCTTTTCCTACAATTCTTTTTAATACCACCAATATGTCTGGGTCCAAACATTTTCCATCTATAAATTTGTATTTTATCTATTTTTGGAATTCTTCTCCCCATTGTGTATCTACAATACCACTGGAACCAACCCCTTGGATCTTCTTTCATTATCCATCCTTTTTTTTTCCATTCTTTTAAACTCTGGCCAGAACGTATTTTAAAACAATTCATATTTACATCAAAAGTTTTACTCAATTTTGCTTTTTTAAACCAAACTTTTGGATATTCATCTATTGTATCCCCTAGGTAACTTCCTCCAAAAACACCATATTCCATCATTTGTTTTGGAGTTAAATCAGGTTTAAATTCATCATAAAATGTTTGTTTATTAGCCATATATTATTTTTTTTGAATATTTAAAAAAATTAAAATTATATATTCATATCTGAGGATTTTATTCCTGCAACTTGAACTGGCTTTTTCATTGCATCTCTTCTGAATGGCTCACCTAATTCTTGATTAAGAATTACTTCTATAAAAGTTGTAACGCCATTCTGTTGCTCGCTGCATGCTGATTTTAAAGTTTGTGTTAATTTTTCAGTTGTTTTAACAACAATTCCCCTAAAGCCACAAGCTTCAGCAATTTTAGCATAGCTTAATTCTGTATCTAACTCTGTGCCAACAAAATTATTATCGTACCACAAAATGGAATTTCTTTTTTCAGCTCCCCATTGATAATTTCTAAAAATTACCATTGTTATGCTTGGCCATTCTTTTCTATTTATTGAAGTCATTTCATTCATACTAATTCCAAAAGCACCATCACCAGCAAAACCAACAACTGGGATTTTTGGACAGCCAATTTTTGCCCCAATAATACTTGGAAAACCATACCCGCAAGGTCCAAATAATCCTGGGGCTAAATATTTTCTTCCCTCTTCAAACATGGGATAAGCATTTCCTATCGCACAATTGTTACCTATATCACTAGAAATTATTACATCCTCTGGCAGGCCTGCTTGAATTGCCCTCCAAGCCATTCTTGGAGACATCCTATCAGGCTCTCTATTTCTTGAGTCTTCATTCCATGAGGTACCAGGATCATCATCTTCATGATCTAAACTTGTTAGTGTTTGCAACCAAGATGATTTAGTTTTGTGCACTAATTCTTTTCTTTCTTGTCTACCATTATCTCCTGCGGTTTTTGATAAATTTGCTAAGATTTGTTTTGCAACAACTTTTGCATCTCCGCAAATTCCTACGGTAACTTTTTTTGCTAAACCTATACGATCAGAATTTATATCTACCTGAATTATTTTAGCTTTCTCTGGCCAATAATCAATACCATAACCTGGTAAAGTTGAAAATGGATTGAGTCTAGTGCCCAAAGCTAAAACAACATCTGCTTTAGAAATAATTTCCATTGCGGCTTTAGAACCATTATATCCTAGAGGTCCAAGAGCTAAAGGGTGACTCCCTGGAAAACTATCATTGTGCTGATAACCACTAGCAACAGGTGCATCAAGTTTTTCAGCTAATAACTTACAGTCATTAATTGCATCTGCTAAAATTACACCAGCACCAGATAAAATGACCGGAAATTTTGCATTAGATAATATTTCTGAAGCTCTTTTTATAGTTTCGTCTCCTCCTCCTGATCTTTCAATATTTATTATTTGAGGAATTTCTATATCAATTTGTTGAGTCCACATATCTCTTGGTATATTAATTTGAGAGGGAGCCGAGCCTCTTATTGCTTTTTCAATAACTCTATTTAAAACTTCTGCAACTCTATTAGGGTCGCGCACTTCTTCTTGATAGCAAACCATATCTTTAAATAAATTCATTTGTTCTACCTCTTGAAAACCCCCTTGACCTATTGTTCTGTTTGCTGCTTGAGGAGTTACCAATAACATTGGGGTATGATTCCAATAAGCTGTTTTAATAGGTGTTACAAAACCTGTAACTCCAGGTCCATTTTGAGCTATACACATTGCAATATCTCCTGTTGCTCTGGTATATCCATCAGCAATTAGACCACCATTTGACTCATGTGCAACATCCCAAAAAGTTATACCTGCTTTCGGGAATAGATCGGATATTGGCATAAAAGCTGATCCAATTATTCCAAATGCATTTTTTATTCCATGATTTTGAAGTACTTTTACAAAAGCCTCTTCAGTAGTCATTTTTGCCATTACAAATTACCCCTATATAAAAATTGTTTAGTTTAAATAAATCTAAGATGACATATAATATTATTTTTTTTAAATATAGTTAAATATATGGGAAAAAACCAAAAAATTGTTAAAGAAACGTCAAGAAACATTAATTTTCTTGAAGAACAAGAAGATTATAATGTCAATTTAAGTGGAAAAGACATCATAAAAATGAGTGTAAAAAATTTTCCAAATAAGTCAGGTGTTTATCAAATGGAAAATGAAAGAGGTGAAATTCTGTACATTGGTAAAGCTAAAAATTTAAAAAAAAGGGTTGTGACATATTCTAATCAATCCAATCTAACAAGAAGATTACAAAGAATGGTCAGTCAAACAAAATCATTAAGCTTTACAGTAACTAATTCAGAAATTGATGCATTATTACTTGAATGCACTTTAATAAAAAGGGTTAAACCTAAATTTAATATAATTTTAAGAGATGATAAATCATTTCCATACATATTAATTAATAAAGAACACCCTTTTCCAAGAATATTGAAATATCGTGGGCAAAAAAAATTGAAAGGAAATTACTACGGTCCTTTTGTATCTCCTTCAACGGCAGATTATACTCTTTTATCAGTTCAAAAAACATTTTTGTTAAGAAGTTGTTCAGATGGAGTTTTTTCAAATAGATCAAGACCCTGTATTTTATATGACATAAAAAGATGTAGCGCTCCATGTGTTGGAAAAATAAATGAGAAAAAATACAAGGAAAGCATAAATGATACAAAAAAATTCTTATCTGGCAAAACAAAATTTATAGAAAAAAAGTTAAATAATCAAATGAAAATAGCCAGTAATAAACAAGCTTATGAAGAAGCAAGCAGACTGAGAGATAGAATTAAATCATTAAAACAAATTCAAAAATATCAATCTGTGTATATTAAAGACCTAAGAAATATAGACATATTTGCAATTAAAATTTTGAATGGAAGAAGTTGCATTTTTGGAATGTTTTATAGAAATGGGAGCAACTATGGAAACAAAGCTTTTTATCCAAGTCATGATGAAAATTCTAATGAAATTGAAATTTTAGATTCGTTTTTATTTCAATTTTATTCAAATCGTGAGTCTCCCCCAAAAATTTTAGTTAATATTGAATCGAATGCTTTTAATAATGTTGCAAAAGTGCTTTCAGAAAAAAATAAAACTTCAGTTAGAATAATTAATCCAAAAATAGGGGACAAATTAAAACATATTAAACTTGCTGAAAAAAATGCACTTGAAAATATAAAATCAAAAAATCAAAGCTTTCAAGAACATTATAAATTATTAAATAAATTTAAAGATTTTTTCAATTTAAACCAATTACCCAATCGAATAGAAGTGTATGATAATAGTCATACCTTTGGAAATCAATCTTTGGGCGTTATGATTGTGGTAAATCAAGAAGGTTTTGATAACAAAAGTTATAGAAAATTTAACATCAAATTTAATATGCTTAAAAAAAGAGAGGGGAAATCTAATGATTATTATATGTTAGAAGAAGTGTTAAATAGAAGATTATTAAGAATTGATAGTGAGGAAAATTGGATTGCTCCAGACATAATAATTGTTGATGGGGGAAAAGGTCATTTTAATTTAGCTAAAAAGATACTCAATATTCATAAAAGAAATGAGGTAAAATTAATTGCAGTAGCCAAAGGAGTTAAAAGAAATTCTGGAAGAGAAATAATATATTCAGAAGAAAAAGAAATAACAATTAGAGGTAACGATCCATTATTACATTTTATACAAAGAATGAGAGATGAGGCTCACAGATTTGCAATAAATTCGCATAGAAAAAAAAGATTTAAAGAGTCTATTAAATCGGTATTTGATGAAATTCAAGGAATTGGATCCAAAAGAAAAAAAATACTTTTAGAACATTTTGGAAGTGTTAAGAAAATTAGTACTGCAAGTATTGATGAATTAAATGAAATCAAAGGAATAAACAAAAATTTAGCGGAAGAAATTTATGGTTTTTTTAATAGTCAAAATTAATAAATTAATTTAATCATAATAATTTTATTAAGATGCAATATAATATATCAAATTTATTAACAATATTTAGAATATTAATTATACCCATAATTTTGATTATGATACTCATAAGTGATCCTCTAAGTGGATGGGTTGCTTTTTTTCTTTTTTGTATTGCTGGGATTAGTGATTTTTTTGATGGTTATTTGGCAAGAATAAGAAAAGAACAAACTAACTTTGGAACATTTCTTGATCCTATAGCTGACAAGCTATTAGTTGCATCTGTGATATTAATCCTTACCGCTAAAGGAACTATTGCTGGTTTTACTACTATACCCGCATTAATAATTTTGATGAGAGAGATTTTAGTTTCGGGGTTAAGGGAATTTTTATCAGGAATCAAAATTAGTGTTCCTGTTTCTCACATTGCTAAGTTTAAAACTACCTGTCAAATAATAGCTTTGGCATTCCTTATACTTTATGAAAATGAAATTAATTCTATACCACTTTTATTTTTAGGAAAATTAGCTTTATGGATAGCTGCTATTTTAACGTTATATACTGGATATGACTATTTACGATTGGGTATGAAACACATAAAATGATAATATCTTATTTTGCATGGTTAAAGGAAAAAACAGGCAAATCAAATGAAATTATAAATAAGCAAAATATAAATGATATTAATAAATTAATTGAATATTTATCAAAAAAATATCCAAAATTAAAAAAATATTTAAAACAAAAAGATTTAATCAGATTTTCAGTGAATTCAGAATATGTGACAAATAATAAGAAATTAAAAAATAAAGATGAAATAGGAATTTTTCCTCCTGTCAGTGGAGGTTAAATGATAAAAATTACTAAAAGAAATTTTAAAATTGAGAAAGAGATTGATTTTATAAGATCTAAACATTCAAATATTGGTGCCGTATCAACTTTTGTTGGATATGTAAGAAACTTAAACAACAAAAGAAAAGTTAAATCTATAGAATTAGAGGTTTATGAAAAGATGGCCATAAAAACACTCAACGAAATTTGTAAAAAAGCTAAAAATAAATGGAAACTAATTGATACTCTTATTATTCATCGGTATGGTAAGTTAAATGTAGATGAAAAAATTGTTTTAGTAGTAACATTCTCTAAACATCGAAAAGATAGTTTCCAAGCGTGTAAATTTATAATGGATTATTTAAAAAAAGATGCTCCATTCTGGAAAAAAGAAAACTACAAAAGAAGCTCTAAGTGGTTAAAAAATTCTATATTGAAGAATTAACTAAATTTGTAAAATCATTCATAAAATTATATGATAAAGTATCTTTTCCAGTTTTGTATGATATTTCATCAATTGATTTAATCGGGGTTATTTCAGCCGCTGTTCCGGTTAAAAAAGCTTCTTGAAATTGATTTATTTCATTTGGCAGTATATGCCTTTCAATTAAATGAAAGTCTTTTTGCTTTAACATTTCTATTACAGTTTGTCTGGTAATACCATTTAAAAAACAATCAGCAATAGGTGTATGAATCTCTTTATCTTTTACAAAAAAAATATTTGCACCTGTTCCTTCAGCCACATAATTTCGGTAATCTAACATCAATGCATCATGATATCCTTTTTTTTCAGCAAATTCCTTTGACATTGTACAAATGATATATGGGCCTGATGCTTTTGCTTGACTAGGCGCAGTTTCTGGAGATGGTCTTTTCCATGGAGAAGTAATTAAAGTAATTCCCTTAAGTCTATCTTCTATTTTAAAATAACTTGCCCAGTCATCCCAAATAGCAATTGCAACATGAACATCAGCTGAAGAAGTTGATAAACCCATTTGATTTGAACCTCTCCAGACTATTGGACGAACATAACAATTTTTCATATTCATCTTTAATAATAATTCATTTTTAGCTTTGTTAATTTCATCCTGTGAGAATGGAATTTTCATTCCCATAATTTCTGCGGATCTAAATAATCTTTGAGTGTGTTCATGGGATTTAAAAATAACGCCGTTATAAGCCCTCTCGCCCTCAAAAACTGCACTTGCATAATGCAAACCTTGCGTAATAATATGAATTTTTGCATCTTTCCAAGCTACAAAATCCCCATTTTGCCAAATCCAGCCATCTCTATTATCAAAAGGTATATTAGACATTTAATTTTATATTATTAGATGGTAATTCCCTATCAGTGATGCATAATTTAGTCAATATAACAGCTTATAATCTTTTTTATTAATTTGATATAATAGATATAATTTATGGAAAAAAATATATTACTTGTTGATGATGATGACAAATTAAGAGAATTAATTAGCTCCTACCTTGAAGAAAAAGGATTTATTTTATCAACATGTTCTGATGTGGGTGAATTAGAAGAATTAATTAATTATTTTGTGTATGATCTAATAATTTTAGATAGGATGCTTCCTGGTGGAGATACAATTGATTTAATTGATAACATAAAAAATAAATCAAATACACCTATACTGATGTTAACAGCTTTAGGAGATCCACAAAATAGAATTGAAGGTTTAAAAAAAGGTGTAGAGGATTATTTATCAAAACCTTTTGAACCTGAAGAACTTTTTTTAAGAATCAACACCATTTTAAAATACCAACATGAAAATAATGTTAATTCAAAATACATAAGTTTTGGTAATTTTAGATTTGAACTGACTAAAATGAGATTAAAAAAAAGCAATGAAGATATATATCTGACACAAGGAGAAAAAAATTTACTTTTTATATTAGCAAAAAAGCAAAATACTAATGTATCAAGAGAAATTTTAGCTGAAGGAAATCAAGATGAGTCTGATTTAAGAAAAGTAGATGTGCAAATAACTCGAATTAGACAAAAAATTGAAAACAATCCTAAAAAACCAAACTTCATACAAACTGTAAGAGGAAAGGGATATAGATTAGTGACAGATTAATGAGTATAGAATTTAAAAAAATAATTCCAACAAGTTTATTAGGGAGATCTTTGGTAATAGTTTTCGTTCCAATAGCTTCATTAGTAATAATAACGTGTGTAATTTTTTATCAAACATCTTGGGATATTATTTCAAAAAGATTATCTCAAAGTGTTGTGGGAGATATTGGAGTGGTTATAGATTTAATTGAAGAAAAAGAAATAAATGAGGCAAAAGCTGTAACGGAACCAAAACTTAATTTGAATGAGGCAAAGCTTCTTGCCCAAAAATATTTTTATTTCAAAATTGAATTAAGAGAAAATGAATTTTTAAATGTTAAAGATTTTAAACCAAAAAAAAGAGTGTTAGATAAAAGATTGTCAGAAGAATTAAAATTACTAAATAGAGAATTTGTATTTGATTCAAATGACTTAAACTTAGGATTAAAAATTAAAATTCAGGTTGAAGAAAACATTCTTATTATAATAGTAGATAAAGATAGACTTTATAGCGGAAGAGCTTTTGTATTTATCTTGTGGATGATATTTTCTTCTATAATACTTCTTTTTATAGCTTATATTTTTATGAAAAATCAAACTAAACCTCTAAAAAGACTGGCTATTTTAGCTGAAACTTTTGGTAGAGGTCATGATGTTCCAACTTTAAAATCATCTGGTTCAATTGAAATAAGACAAACAGCCAATGCTTTTAATCTAATGAGAACAAGAATAAAAAGATTTTTAAAACAACGCACAGAGATGCTGGCAGGTGTTAGTCATGACTTAAGAACACCCCTAACAAGAATGAAATTACAAACTACAAAACTAAATGATCCTAAAATTAGGAACGATTTAGAAAATGAAATATCAGAGATGACTTCGATGTTAGATAGTTATTTAAGTTTTGCAAAAGGTGAGGTATCAGATCCAATTGAAAAAATTAATTTTAATTCAATGATAAATGAACTAATCTTAAGTTTAAAATCTTCGAACAAAAATATAGAACTGAATTCTTTTCAAGAAGTTATTTCATCAGGCAGACCTGCACAAATTAAAAGATGTCTTGTAAATATAATTGAAAATGCAAAAAGATATTCGAACTTAATAAAGATATCATTAAATGCTAAAGAGGATGAAATTATAATCATAATTGAAGACAATGGTCCAGGAATAGACACAAAAAAATATCGCGATGTTTTCAAACCTTTTTACACACTAGACAAATCAAGAAACAAGTCTATTGGGGGAAGTGGTTTGGGGATGACAATATCAAGAGATATAGTCAGATCTCATGGAGGAGATATAATTTTAGACAAATCTTCATTGGGGGGTTTAAAAGTTTTAATTACTCTTCCTTTATAATTAAAAAAGTTTTCCACCGTTTGATAATTTAATATCAGGTGAAATCAATACCGGATCTCCATCATCATCTGGAAAACCCAAAACTAAAACTTCTGACATTATATTTCCTATTTGCTTTGGTTCAAAATTTATGACTGCAGCAACTTGCTTTCCAATAATTTTTGAAGGATCATAATGTTTTTGAAGTTGTGCAGAGCTTTTTTTAACACCTATTTTTTCACCAAAATCTATCTCTAATATTATTGATGGTTTTCTTAACTTTACACTTTCATGAGCTTTAATAATTGTACCTAGGCGAATATTTACCTTTTCAAAATCTTCGTAACTAATAAACTTGTTCATTATGTATGCTATTGTTTATTTATCATATTAATTAACACATCTGCTTTTCTTAAATAATTATCTAGCGCTGCCATAGTTTTATTTAAATCTCTACTTTCATCTTTTTTCCATACCAAAAAAGTTAATAGAAATATAATAAAAAGTCCTTCGACTTTTATTTTTCCCATAATACCATCTGAAGATATATTTGAAAACTCTAGTACAGAACTTAAAGAATTCAGTAATAATGGAAAGATAATAAAGACTAGATCGGGTTTATTAAGTATATAATTTGACAATTTTTTGATTGCTTTTCGATGTTCATTATAGATTTCAAATCTTGTAATTAATATTTCAAAAATTTTTTCTTGATTAGAAATTTCTTCAATTTTTAAATCTGATAATGTTTTATTGTCAAAATAATCATTCAATAAAAATAAAATATCTTTTTTTGATTTTATTAAATTAATGCCTTGTCTTTTGTTAATTTTTGCTTTTTTAATAATTTCATAAATTTTTAAGCTTGACCAAGAATTATTATCTAAATAGCTTAATACCGATTCAGCTATTTTTTTTTTTAACAAAATATTGTTAGAATCAATATTTCTTTTCTTTTTAATTCTACTTCTTACCAAGTTGAATTGCCCTCTTGTATGCTGATTTTACACCTGAAAATACAATTTTTTTCATATTATCATTTTTTCTAAAAGAGTTAATTGCAGCTTCTGTTGTTCCGCCTTTTACGGCTATATTCTTTCTTAAAATTTTTGCATTTTCCTTTGACCTCCTGAGTAAGTCAATAGAACCAATTGCTGTTTCTTTTGAAATTTCATAAGCTAAATTTTCATCTATTCCAATTTTTTTCGCGGCGCTTGTAAGGCTTTCAATAAAAAAATAATAGTAAGCAGGTCCACTTCCAGAAATTGCTGTAAATTTGTCAATAAAACTTTCATTTTTAACCCAAAATGTTTTGCCTACAGAATTAAAAAGTTTTGAAGCAAATTTTTTTTGTTTTAATGAAACATTTTTGTTACCATATAAACAAGTAATGCCCTTGCTAATTGATGCGGGAAGATTGGGCATTGTTCTTATTATACTTATGTTTCTTCCAAAATTTCTTTCAAAATACTTTATATTTTTCCCTGCAATAATACTAATTATTAATTTGTTTTTTAAATTTAATTTTTTGTAATTTTTTAAAACTTTTTCTACTATTTGTGGCTTAACTGCAAAAAAAATTACATTGAAACTATCAATATTTTTTACCTTATAAAAAGAGTCATATAATTCTAATTTTAATAATTTTTTTTTATTTTTACCAACTCTTGGATCAATTATAGAAATATTTTTAATTTTTGAATTAAGCCAACCTTTCAATAAAGATTTACCCATATGACCTGATCCAACTAGTAATATTTTGAACATAAATACAATCTAAGCTAAAATCAATAAAAGTAAAGGGACTAAGCTTGTCCCAAAGTTTCCATTAAACACGTAGCTGCTGCTGAACTGGGATTAAAGTTTTCCCATAAAACCATTTGGAATGATGGATAGAATTTTTCAAAATCATTAATTCCTATATCAATTAAATCTTCTATTACTTTAATATTTTCTATATTTTTTTCTTTTATTAGATATGTATTTCTATAAGCAGGAATGCCATTTCGTGAAGTTATATCAAAATGACCCATCCATAAATTTTCATTAATTAAGGCCAATAATTCATATATCGGATCTTTTAATGTTTCGGGAACTCTTATATCTGATGTTATTGTTAAGCTAATTGCGTTAATGCTTTCAGACCATACAACATATAGCCTAAATAGACACTGTTTTCCTTTAATTTCAGATATTAACTCATAATCATTAGCTCTGCTGCAAGGCCAGTGTTTTGAATATATAATATTTTCAAGTGCATCCAGGGGGTTATGAAAATTATAATTATTTGATAATTCTACCATTTTAATACCTTATATTGTGTTAGATATACATTATACAACAATATATAGTATCTAAATGGCAGATATGATTCCGCGTCGCAAGTGAAATAATTATCTAATTAAATAGAATGTGAATAAGTTGTTAGCTAATTATTTTCTCTTTTTCCTAGTTTTTTTAGCTTTATTTGCAGTTTTTTTATTTTTGGCGGAAATTTTTTTTTCTAATTTATTAATTCTTAATGATTGATTTTCATACATTTTTTTAACTATTTCAAACTCTTTTCGTCTAACTAAATCATATTTATTTATAACATTTTCAATTTTAATTTTTACAATTGTTTCAATTTCTTTTCTTATCCCAGAGATTGAACCAAATGCGTCAGTTGCAATTTTTGATAAATCTGAAAAAATCTTATTTTTGTTTTTCATTTATTCAATAGAATTAATATAATATATTATGATAACATTAATACACCCAGAAATTGATCCTGTCATTCTTTCTTTTGGATATTTAGCAATTAGATGGTATGGGCTCTCATATGTCATTGGTTTTCTTTTAGGTTACATACTAATAAAAAAGATAAATAAATATCTTAAAGAACCATTAAAAGAAAAAATTATAGAAGAGCTCTTTATTTGGATTACTTTAGGTGTGATACTAGGAGGTAGGATTGGCTATATTCTATTTTATCAAACAGATTTGTTATTTTATGATCCAATAAAAGTTTTTTATATTTGGCAAGGAGGCATGTCATTTCATGGGGGGTTGATAGGAGTTATTATAAGTTTAATAATTTTTTCAAAAAGAAAAAAAGTTAATTTTTTTATCTTATCAGATTTTGTTGCCACAACTGTACCAATTGGTATTTTTTTTGGAAGAATTGCAAATTTTATTAATATAGAATTATATGGGAGAACTACTTCTTTTTATTTTGCAATGATATATCCTCCAATAGATATGGAAAGGAGACATCCATCACAACTTTATGAAGCGTTCTTTGAGGGATTCATTTTATTTTTTTTATTATTCGCAATTGTGAGGAACAACTTTAAAAGAAAAAAATTTGGGATCAATAGCGCTATTTTTTTAATTATTTATGGAACTTTCAGATTTTTATTAGAATTTTTAAGAGAGCCAGATTCACATATAGGTTTATTTTTTAACCAAGTAACTATGGGTCAAATTCTATGTGTGCCCATGCTACTAGCTGGTATCATTATTTATTTTCAAAAAAATAAAACAAATGAAATTAGATAAAAAAATTCAAAATAAAATTAAATCAAATAATGGATTTATTACAATAGACAATTTCATTAGAACATCTATGTATGATGAAAAAAAAGGATATTATAAAAATAATAGGGCTATAGGAAAAAAAGGGGACTTTATTACTTCCTCAGAAATTTCTCAACTATTTGGTGAAATAATTGGTTTATACATTATAGATCATTGGAACAATTATATTAAAGATGATTTTAATTTAATCGAACTTGGTCCAGGTAATGGAACTTTCATTAAAGATTTATTAAATATAAGCTTAAATTTTGAAAATTATTTTTCAAGCATTAATTTGAATCTGGTTGAAGTAAATAAAGAATTAGTTAAAATTCAAAAAAAAAATTTAAATATTTATAAAAAAAAATCACTAAAAATAACATGGCAAAAAAATCTGAAAATACTAAATAAAAAAAAATCAATTTTTTTTGCCAATGAATTCTTTGATTGCTTTCCTATAAGCCAATTTTACAAATATAAAAATGAATATTTTGAGAAAATAATAAAATATGATGATAAAAATAAAAAATTTTATTTTGATAATATTAAATTAAATAAAAATCCAAAGCTTTTTAAAAAAATTGAATCTTTTTATGACTTATATAATCTAAAAGACAAAAGTATTATTGAAATAGAATATGATGCAGAAAAATATCTAGAAAATATATCGAAAATAATCAAACGAAATGGAGGTCTTTTAATTCTTAT
>MDTE01193741.1_pt1 | contig 23544 bp, 19 predicted proteins | sample 811231 | NCBI WGS metagenome assembly MDTE01 (sample SAMN05326651, study PRJNA326480) | marine metagenome | isolation source: seawater | place: Indian Ocean: Red Sea | collected 2010 | reverse complement strand
TGGTGCCGGGAGCGGGACTTGAACCCGCGACCTTCGGATGACTCAGGCATCTCGAAGGGGGCCTTCGGCGCGAACGTGCCTTGCGGCTGCCCTATGAGTCCGACGCGCTACCAACTACGCCACCCCGGCATGGCTCCGAGCCGGGGGAAGAGTCCATTTGAGCCTTGCCGGTAATATCGGTGCCCTTTTCTTTCACACGTAGGGTTGATGTGTCCCCCTCCCTCGCCAGAATCAATCATGGTCGACGTCGATACCGCACTTCGGGCCAGCGCCTACTCTAGCAGGAGGGGGAAAGCAAAGGGTGGGGAACGTCAGGACTCTGTCCTAGAACCATTTGACCCCGCCTCTCATGCCCAGAAAGAGAGGGGCGAGGCAATTTCGATGTGGATTGTCATCGCTCTCGGGCTGTTTGTCGCTATCACAATGAGGTTCTACATGATGCCCGGGATGGAGAAATCTCAACAGATTCTTTGGCTATTGCCTTTCTTGGTTATTACATTAATTAGGCCGATTCACCAGTTGGTTGTCCCCTCCAAGTTTTTCGAGCTTTTCACTACGGGGAACTGGGTGAGGGCCTCGTTCCTGTATATTTTCACATGGCTGGCCTTGTCTTTTGCCTTGGTGAACCCTCCTCTAGCGGACATCGCATCACCTCACTTAGCAGGGGCCATCGATATTGCCGATGCCGAGGGAGTGGCGATGTCTGATCTCTCCGGCGATGTTTACGAGCTGAGAATTTCCCAAGATTCGATTCCCGTTATCCTGGGCCTTGCTGTGAGGGATAACGTAGATGCAGAGAATTCCACAATTAATATCACAATCAAGAAGACCGGCCAAATGACCCCGATCGTCAGCCTAAGTGGGGTAGTTTCAGAAATCGCTGCAGATGGCCCCACTGAAACCTTCCAATCCGTAGGAGAAGGTTGGCTTCGCGGCCTCAAGACAAATTCACTTACCGGGAAATCAATCGGCCCCAAGGTGGCTCCTCATTCGGAGGATATTGCGATGGCCTGGAACCTTTGCCCAGAAGGTTGTGGCCCCGGTGAATACCTTATCCAAATCGAACTCAGAGAGAAGAGTGAAATGGTCCCATGGAGCACGAGCGAGAACTCATGGTCGAACGAATATACACTTTCAATCTTACAATCATCTTCCTAGCCGCTCAGAAGTCCGCAAATCCTAGCAGCCATCGCGTCTAATTGAAGCGACTCGCCCCCTCCCTCAACCATTCTGAAGTCGCACTCGGCCATAGCCTCAGTAACCATAAGTTTCTGCCTTTCATCAAGAAATGTTACCCCTCCAAGTTCCCTGTGCAGTTGGTTTACCAAGTCAGTTCCCGCCAGTCCAAATCTGTCCAGAACCCCCTTCATCCTTCTCCTAGCTGGTTGGAAACCGTCTTCCTTGCAGGCGAGGAAGAAACCGTGGAGCTCTTCGGGGGGGGCTGTGGCAGTCGTCTCATAGACAAGATCTCTGCTTACATGCGAGTCCAGTGAAGCTGCAACTTGGAGCGAGGTAATTGCCTTCCTTAAGTCTCCAAGGCTAACATTGGCAATTGCCTCAGCCGCATCCTGCTCAAGATTGACGCCTTCCTTTCCCGCTACCTCTATCACCATTTCCAGAACCTTTTCTTTGCCCAGTGGTCTGAATCTGAATACTGCACATCTGGACTGAATGGCCTCCACTATCTTGGAAGAATAGTTGCAAGAAAGGATGAACCTACAGGTCTCAGCGTACTGCTCCATTATCCTCCTTAGTGCGCCTTGCGCATCGGGGGTTAGGGCATCCGCCTCGTCAAGAAAAATCACCTTGAAGGTAGAGCCCGGCATTGGTGCCGTTCTTGCAAACTGCTTCACCTTTGTCCTGATTGATTCGAGCTTCCTCTCGTCGCTAGCGTTCATTTCCAGAAGATTGCTCCTGTACCCATCCCCGAATACGTCTCTAGCAAGCGCGAGGGCCGCAGTGGTCTTTCCAGTACCCGGTGGCCCCGCGAACATCAGGTGCGGAAAACTCCTCGACTCAGCGTAAGCACTGAGCCTGTCAACAATTGCTTTCTGGCCTTTCATATCGTTAACCGAACGCGGCCTGTGCCTTTCAACCCACAACTCGCTCATGGTTACCTTACCCAACCCGCTGGTGGGCGTCCTTGAAGGTTGGGGGTGGCAATCTCCGAATTCAGTAGCTCTCCTCTTCGCGGGGGAAATCCCCGACTCGGACATCGTTAATGTAGCCCCTGACGGCCCCGTCAATCGACTCCCCTATGTCAGCGTACCTTCTTAGGAACCTAGGTGAGAAGTCCTTGGTAATCCCCAGCATATCGTGAAGGACCAGCACCTGTCCGTCGCAGTGGACCCCCGCTCCTATTCCTATGGTTGGTATGCTGAGGGACTCGCTCGCCCTCTTCGCCAGATCTGCAGGAATCTTCTCGAAGACCACGGAAAAGCAGCCCGCCTCTTGCAGTGCGATTGCATCCTCCATTAGCTTCTCGGCCTCCTCCTCCTCCTTGGCTCGAACGGAATATGTGCCGAACTTGTAGATGGATTGGGGAGTCAGACCCAGATGCCCCATCACCGGTATTCCGGCTTTCAGAATCCTTCTGATGGAGTCGACTATCTCCTTGCCGCCTTCGATCTTGACTGCGTGCCCGCCAGACTCCTTCATTATCCGTATGGCACTCTTCAAGGCCAGCTTGGAGTCGCCCTGATAACTACCGAATGGCATGTCTACTACAACAAGGGCCCTGTCTACGGCGTTTACTACACACTGGGCGTGATAGATCATGTGGTCGAGGGTGATGGGGACTGTCGTGTCGTTCCCAGCCATAACGTTGGATGCAGAGTCGCCGACCAGAATCACATCCACTCCCGCGCCGTCGACAAGACGAGCGAGCGAGTAATCGTAAGCCGTCAGCATGGCAATCTTCTCGCCAGATCGCTTCATCTCCTGAAGAGTATGAGTAGTCACCTTCTTTGCTCGGCTGGAAACCATTCACTCACCCGGGAGTTGGTGCCAGAACGGTCGTGAACTTCAACTAAACGCCTGCAGAATCAACCCTGTGGCTCGATTTCCTCAGCCATCCTAAGGAATTCATCTATCCCTATTGAGCCATCTGAATCCAAGTCACCCTCGATGAAGAGTTCTCGCACTGTCTGGTTTTTCTGGTTGGACTTGGTGCTCGAAACGACCAATGAATCGTCGGAAATGTTAGCTCCACCCTTGTCTATGTACCCAAGTGCCAAGATTGCACTAACGAACTCGTCTAAGTCCAGACCACCGGTACCCTCCTTGTCTGCCGAGTAGAATGCGGAGAATCGACGTCGCCTCTCAACCTCTTCTGGTTCGGTAACCAATTTCATCACAGTCTCCCAGGGGGTGATCTCCCTCTCAACGTTCTCTTTTCCGTATCCCGTGTAGATAATTAGTCCCAGGACGATGGCCACCATTGCACCTATTATCGCCTTTGACCCCATCAGAAGAAGGAGTGCACCCCCGCCGAAAATTCCAAACAACTGAATTAACGGGTAAACAATCCTGGGCGTCTTCCACTCGGGTTCATACCAAGCATGGGAAGCGGAAGAACTCCTGAGTACTATCACGCATGCGTTGATTAGCATGAAAATCATAATTTTAAACCCGGATGCCAACTTCGCTACGTCCTTCACTGGAAGGAGTGTTATGGCAGCCCCAATAGAAAGCCCTGTCACGATTATGGCCCAGTGGGGAGTCCCGTACTTCTCGTGTATCCTCTCCAGGAATTGAGGCAGCAGCCTGTCTCTTGACATCGCGAATGGGAACCGGGAAGACGCGAGTATTCCGGCCAAAGACATAGATGTCATCGTAACCACAGCCAGGAATGCTGCAATATTGGCCACCGTATTCCCGCCCACCTCCCTCGCGAAGACGTATATTGGGTCCTCCCTGGGCCCAGACCCGTCTGACTTCATGTAGATACTCGGATCTACGGTCGCCGCCATTACCAGGGTAACGGTGACATATAGGATGCAACTGAATAGAAGGGAGAGAAGGATTCCGTGAGGCAGATTCCTTCCTGGGTCTCTTATCTCGCCTCCGATAGCTGCTATCTTTGTTACCCCGGCGTAGGAGACGAAGACGAAGGCGGATGTTGAAGCTACAGAGCTCCAATCTCCGCCGAACGCCTCTCGTGAGGCTACTGCAGCCCAGTTCATCTCGGAAGTAGCGATTGCCCAGAGGCAGATTGCTAGGAGATATGCGGATGAAAACATCACTATGGGGATTTGCACCTTCTTGATACTCTTGACTCCAAGGATGTTTATCCCAACAATAATGGCTAACAGGACCAATGCAGCAAGGTTGACGTTGTCGTACAACCAACCTTCCTCCCAACCCGGCGCAAGAATTTCCTCGAAGACCCATAGATATGCCTTGAAACCAATCAGAGCAAAGGCCGATTTTAGCATGAAGTTCGCCCATAGACCTAGTCCAGAAATGGTCCCTACGAGCGGACCGAAAGCCCTCTCGACATACAGATATGAACCCCCGGAAGATGGCATAGCCGTGGATAGCTCGGACTTGGAAATCGCACCAGGAAGTACAACAAAAGCTGCTAGGAGGTATGCTAGCCAAACCCCTCCGACCGGATTTACCCCATCCCCCATCTCGACCATAGCTAGAGAAGGCAGTAGGAAGAGACCAGAACCTATCATGGCGGAAAGGGATATGATGATTACAGAAAATAGCCCGACCCTCCTCTCTAGGTCGTCCGATGCAACTTCGACCGGAGTAAGGACGATGCCAGCCAGATCATTTGGCTCATATGCCCTCATATGCTCCCGGCTCCACCGACCCCAGTTGAAGGTTCTCCCCAACCCAACAGGTTAGATACTGTGCTGCAGGTGGGCAGCCATGAAGGAAACCATCGAACAAGACACCGTGGCCTCGGTCCACTACACAGGCACATTCGTTGACGGAGAGGTTTTCGACAGCAGCGAAGGAAGGGACCCCCTTGTGTTCCTAGTGGGGCACGGGCAGATGATTTCCGGATTCGAGCAGGAGATACTTGGAGCCTCAGTTGGTGAGAAGAGGGAGTTTACGCTCACTCCAGATCGAGCGTATGGTGAGAGGGACGAAGATGCAGTCCAGCAGATCGAGAAGAGTCAGTTTCCCGAAGACATGGATTTGCAAGTTGGGATGGTAGTAGGTGCACACAGCGACCAGGGCCCCATCCAATTCACAATCAAGGAGATCAATGAGGACATCGTCACCGCCGACTTCAACCATCAGATGGCCGGCATGACTCTAAGATTCAATGTTGAAGTTATCGAAGTCCGTCCCGCTAGCGAGGAGGAGCTGGCTCACGGCCATGCCCATGGTCCCGGTGGCCACCATCACTAGCCCTCTCAGAAGAGTTATCCCCTACTGCCCTCAGTTCCGCAATGATGGCTAAGCAAGCTCTGCTGGTTGCCGCCTTGGTAGCGACCACTTCCTTGGGGGGGTGTTTCGGATTAGGCCCAGGAAATGGGCTTTCCGGAGCAGAGGGGGGGGAGGAACCACTTAGGATAAACCATATTCAGATGAAAGGCACTCACAATTCGTACCACATCGAGCCACTTTTCTCCCCCACTAGGGAGTACATGTACACTCACGAAACACTCGACATTCAAGCGTCACAGTTGGGTGTTCGGCAGTTCGAAATTGATGTGTGGTGGGATATCAGGGAAGGCCTCAGGGTGTATCACAACCAGTATGACTCCGGAACCACATGCCCTACTTTCGAGAACTGCCTCCAGACCCTCCTATCATGGTCCAATGAAAATCCTAAACATCACCCAATTTTCATCTGGATTGAGCCCAAGGACTGGCCAGAACAGGCTGCTGACGTCACGACGACCGTCGAAATCTCAGGCATCTTGGATGACATCGAACAGGAGATATCGCAGTTTTGGCCTCTGAACAAGACGATAACTCCCGATTCCGTTAGGGGCGACCGTTCTTCTCTGAAAGAAGCGATACTTGCCGATGGATGGCCTTTATTGGAAGAGAGCAGGGGTAAGGCAATTTTTGTCCTTCTCGCTGGCTCCCAGACCAGAGATCTGTACATCCAGGACCACCCCGGCCTAAAGGGCGCCCTTATGTTCACCTTGTCGGAAGAGTCCTCTGGAGAAGCTGCAATTTTTTCCCTTACGGACCCTATAGGAAGCGGCGAGGAAATCACTAGACTCGTTAGCGAGGGGTTCATCGTTCGAAGTCGTGCCGACAGCGGGGGCGAGGAAGCCGACAACAACGACACGGGAAGAAGGAATGCGGCGCTTGCAGTCGGTGCTCACAGCATCTCCACGGACTATCCAGCCAAGGTTGAGGGTATCGACTACTGGGTGGATATCCCTGATGGCACGCCTAGCCGCTGTAACCCCATTGCAGCCCCATCGTGGTGCACTTCCCTGGGTATCGAGAACAATTGAGTCATGCCCTTGCTACGACCTTCAACTCTATCGCTATCGAAGTGGGTAGGGAATCCACAGCGACAGTGGTTCTAGCAGGTAGGGATTCGGAGAAATAACCCGCGTACACCTCGTTGTAGTCGGGAAAGTCCCTCTCCATGTCGACAAGGAATACAAGGACGTCTATCACGTCCTCCAGACTAGACCCATACTCCTCCAGAATAATCTTCACGTTGTTTATCACTGAATGAGTCTGAGCCCTGATGTCGTAATCCAGTGGATTCCCCTCATTGTCCATTATGGGGCCCCCTGGAATCTCATTTGTCCCGGGCTCCCTTGGGCCCATTCCGCTCACAAAGATCAGGTCGCCTATCCTATGTAGGTGCGGGTATGCCCCAACAGCCGAAGGCCCCCCTTCCGCGATGAATGGCCCATCCTCGCTGGTAAGCTTGCCTGCCGCCTTTCTCCCCACTACGGCCCCTACCACTCCACCGACTGGCCCCCCAACAGCTACTCCTGCCGCTGCACCGAGAGCCCCTCCTGCGGAAGAAGCCAGCGATCTCCCCACCTCGTCATATATCTTCTCGACCGCATCGGTTGGTGCTGAAACGATGTCTTCGACCAGTTTCTTGCGCTTATCTTCTGGAGATAACCCTTCTTCCATCATATCGCCCCCTGATCTAGTACACTACGATCGCCACGATAGAACTCTACATCATCTTCGTCAAACTCTTTGTCCCCGACACCACCTTCTGAAGGTGTGAGCTGAATAACTGCGCCACCAGCACCGTGAAGGGCCTCGTAAGCCAAGACCTCCCCGTCGTAGTTGTTATGCTGGCCCATCGTCGCCGCCATCCACCAAGCAGGCTTGTAGGCCACAACCTTGCTAACTCTGATTTGCCCGTGAATATCTCTGCTGAGTTGACTTATATCTTCGAGCCTACCGTCTTCAAAGAACTCGAGAATCTTCCTATTCCACTCATCATCCTTGGCCGAGTGAATCCTATCCTCCGATGGATCAATGTGTTCAGTGAACATCCTGTTGGATAGGCTTGCAACCACTACGACCGCTACCTTTCTACCTAAATGGCTAATTGCGTCCCTAGCTGCCTTGCCTAGGACGATTTGCTCTGCTCTATTCGAGTAGACGTTGCTTGAAACTATGCAAGCCGGGACTCGATTATCGGGATTGAGCAACTTCAGAGCAACAACTGACCCCGTGTCTATCGGAAAACCGTCGTATGAAACAGTTCTGGCATGCAGTCCCCTTTCCTCGCAGAAGCCCCTGAAGCATTCTGCGAATTCTGAGTCCATCTTGAATTCGTATTCCATGGACCCTAGGAAGTGGAAGTCATCATCCACATGAGTGAATACTGGATTAGGGTGGGCCTGAATCTGGTGTCCAATTATGCTGGGCCATGTTGTAGAGTAAATCAAAATTAAGTCGGCCCCACTTTCTTCGATCCTCTCCCTGCATGTCTCGAATGCTTGTCGAAGCCTCCCCCAACCCTCGTTCTGTTCAGCCGCTAGAAGTGGGTGGGGATGGGGTGGGACATAGAGTCCGAGCCTGATATCCGGGGCTTCACTCATTTTTGCACCTCACAGAACCATGGCTCTTGTGGCTGAGTTTGGATCCCAAGCTGCTATCACGTTGCCCGTTCCAATGACTGACTGGTACCCGTAAATCTCTGCAGGATAGTCTGGCATCCCCATCGCTGACATCATCCAAGTAAGTCCACCTCCTTCTGCCTCAGCCATTGTCTGCTCAATCATCTCGGGAAGTATTCCTATGACCTCTTCCATCTTCCCATCCCTCATCATTTCAATCACTTTCATGTCCCAAACGTACTGGCTGTGGTTGTATATGTGTTCCCTGCTCATATCTTCTGGCAGAGGGGCTTCAGTCACGAAGTGCCTATGAGAGAGTGAGTGACTTGCAACCAGTACTACCCTTTTGCCACTCTCGATTATTGCCTTCGAAACTGCCTTCCCAAGTGCCGAGGCCTGCTCATTCATGACCTCATCCGAATAGTAGTGAGTCGAACGATTGCTGCTAATCGTTACAATGGGCTTGTCCCAATCAGGATTTATCATATGGCAACTAACTATTGTCCCGTAGTCGACTCTGAAGTCCGGGTTTCTCATCATCATTGAAATGATGCCTGCTTCTTCAGCCGATCGCTGCATCGCCTCTGAAAGTTCCACATCCACCATTATGTCGTGGTGGAATCTGAAGAGGTTGGGGAAAATAGGGTCCACGCTTATGTTCTGGAACCTCTCAAGGCCTAGGAAATGGTTTCCGATGTAAGTTTGCCAATGTGGCGTAAGGACGACTATGCAGTCATAATCGATTTCTTTCAGTTTTCTCGCAAGCATGTTGTAGCCCCATCTTAGTGCTTCCCAACCCCCTTCTGAGAAAGGCTCGTTCTGCTCCGGATTCTCTGCATAAACTACGTGGGGCGGGTGTGGCGCGAGGCACCCTAGCACAACTTCTCCCTTCGCCATGAATCAGCGAGGTAGTGAAATCCAAAGAAAACCTTCCGGCTCATTTCGTAGCCTTCATTGGTGAGGATTGTGGCGGATTGTTGTGAAGTGGGACGAACCTCCTCTCTGGCCGGTCGCAGTTCCTAGCTTAGCCGGTTTCATCGCAGCATGCATCCCTCACCTAGTTTCTGGCGTTCCAAGGATTTTCGATTGGGACCTAACAACCCCATTTGCCTGTCTAGTATTTGCCAGTCTTCTATTGTACTTCTCCCCCGAGCCAGCAGGCAGGGACTTCGAACTTATCATTGGGGCCAATATAGGGATGCTTTTCGCGTTCATCCCTCAGTTGTTTTTTTTCGTATGGTTCATCCCAGTAATTCTATTCTGGATTTACCAATCTATGGTTGTCTGGAAGCGTAATTACCCTTCCTTCCGAGTAGGTACTTGGATTGGCATAGGGGCTGTATCCGGCCTATACATCGGCGGACTGTTCGCTCATTTCGTCCTCTGAGAAAATGAGGCTTCCAGCGACCATCCCAATAATTGCAAATGCTGGAATGGAGGAAAAAAGAGCCGACCAAAGAAGACCTTCATCCACATACTTGATGGTGATCCTGACTTCCCCAATTCCATCATCACCTTGGTTCGTGACTAGGACGTAATGCCCATCGCTCACAGATGGGGTTTCAACTTCTTCGCGCAGAAAATCTCCTGGTCCAAGGGAGCTAGCCCCATCGCTATTCAGTGCCGACCAATCTATCCTGCCATCATTCGCGTGCTCTTCGACCATTTCTCTGTGAATCACAAGCACCTCAACAACTTCATCACCCACGTTTACCACCTCTAATTCGACAGGATGCCAAAGGCTGTGCACTTCAATTACATCGAGATTAACATCCCCGGCCCCCACCCTCATGGTTGGCGTTTGGTCATCCGTTCCTGGCCCATCAACAACTACTGCAAGCAGAATTATGGTTCCAAACACTGAGAAAATGCCTGCCATGTAGGACACCCTTTTGGTGGGAATCAGAGATCCTATGCCATTCTCTCCCAGAGTCCTGAGTTTTGGTTGGATTGTGTGAGAAAATAGAGCACAAACTAGCGCCAATATAACTCCTGGAATCACGTCGCTAATCCAGTGGATTCCCAGATACTGTATGCTGAAAAGATAGATTGGGACATTGATGGCAACGAACAAGTCGAACTCTCTATGACGCCATTCACTAATTCCTATACCTTGGTCTCTAACATGTAGTCGATTGATTATCAATAGGCCCAGAGGAATGCCAACGTGTAGGCTCGGAAAACCATTGTCCAGGGGATCGACTTCTGTGAAGAAAAATAGGTTCCATGATTCGTGGTACATCAAGGCATCCATTCCTGGGATGAAAGAAGATGTAACTTCCACATTGAAGAAAAGGTAGAGCGGTACTGCTAGGATGTAGGCCACAAAGTAGTTCAGAACGGCCTTGTCGGCCATCACCTCGTCTCTGCTTAGGATGTAATACATCGGGCTGAACCAAATTAGGAATAGGTAAACGAAGAGGTAATGGAAAGAAAGCAAATCACTCAGAAGATCACTTCGGAACGTTTCTTGAACCCAAAGGGTGACCTCGCCCTCAAGACCATGTACGTAGTGAGTGTAACCCCCAACTCTCGGTTTGATGGCCTCATTATGCTGGTCAATAAACGCCTTGAAGACATACATCAGCAAATAAACTGAGATATGCCACTTGTACCCCTTCTCACGTATTTCCGTCAACAGGTCAGAAAATGGGACTCTCATCCCTGGCTCGTCCCTTGTGAGGGCCCTCTGGAAAGGAATTGTAGTCAGAAGGATTACCCCCATTACCGTCTCATAAGGTCCGAACGGCCACGCCATGACATCAGCCGATTACCTAAGTGTCATGAAAGTTACACATATACTCTGATTTTTTCCTCATTTAGTTGCTCCCCAACCCATAAGTCAAGTTACTTCGGGCGAATGCCATGGATGGTCACGAACTGTGGCTCTCGCAGTGCGCAAAAATGAACTTCATCCCCTCTCCGAGGATGTATGAGGAGGGTACTCGTACATCTCAGGAAGCTGCAGATCAACTGGGCTGCGAGGTAGCACACATCGCCAAGTCTATTGTTTTCGAGGGCATTCATGGGGCAGTAGTTGTAATAACTTCGGGTTCGAATAGAGTCGAGAGGAAGAGGAAACTAAAGAAAATTCTTGGTTTCAAACCCGGAATGGCCAGTCCAGAGTACGTTCTCAATAGCACAGGCTTCGAGATAGGGGGCGTGCCACCATTCGGGCATACGCATCCAGTGACAGTTCTAATGGACGAGGATCTAATGAGATATGACTTGGTTTGGGGAGCAGCAGGAACGTCACAAACAGTTTTCCCAATTTCCCCTGTAGAACTCAAGAAAGTCTCCGGGGCTTTGTTGGGGGATGTGAAGCAATAGATGGGCTCACCTATCGAAGATCTGATTCTGGCCGCCTCTGCACTAAGGGACGATGCCGAATTACTATCTCAGAGATTGGTATCTGAGGGTGTTGCCGACTTCGTTTACAACCCTCTGATGTATGCCTGGGGAGTTCACGAGGAATTCATCCGCCGATCAGGCGGAGGAGGGGCAAAGTCAATCCTACTGGGGATGAATCCAGGGCCTCATGGTATGGGGCAGATGGGGATACCTTTCGCAGCCACATCGGTGGTTAGGGACCTACTAAGAATATCTGGGGTCGGAGTCGGACAGCCGAGAGACAGCCATCCAAATAGACCCGTAAACGGACTAGAACATCCCAAGGAAGAGATATCTGGAACAAGGCTCTGGGGGGTTCTTGAGGAGAGATACGGGGACCTAGAAAAAATCTCCAATAACGTATTCATCGTGAACCATTGCCCATTGATGATACTTAATGGGCCAAGGGGGGCGAACATTACCCCTGACAAAATCAAGGGCCATGTCGTTGACGAGTTATTGGAGAGGTGTGATCAGCACCTCAGGGAGGCAGTCGGGGCGCTTGGGGCGAGGGAGGTGATTGGTATTGGGAAATACGCCCAGATCAGGGCACAAAAGGCTCTAGATGGCTCTGGCGTCCTTGTCAAGACTTGCTGGCACCCGTCCCCTGCCTCTCCCCTGGCAAATCGGAACGGAGGGGCCGATTGGAGGGCCAATATCAATTCAGTATTGCCCTGAGGTTGTTTTTGTCACACCTAATTTACTAGACAACAGTTAAGTTTCCTGTTGTATTGTCAAAACCCATGTCGGCGAAGACTACACCCGAATACCTGATTGATAACGCAGATAATTACCCAAACGAGGCCGCTATCTCGCACAAGGACGAAAACGGAAACTGGGACACAACCACCTGGTCGCAGTTCAAAGACGAAGTTGTGTCTCTATCCAAGGCACTCATTGCTCATGGTTTTGAGATAGGCGACAAGCTCAGCATATACTCGTATAACCGGAAGGAATGGTACGCCGCTTATTCGGCAGCAAACATGTGCAATGGGGCAGCAGTCGGCGTTTACCACACATGCTCGCCCGAGGAAGTTGAGTGGGTGGTTGGCAACTCGGACTCAAAGATCGTATTCGTCGGGAATAACCCTATGGACGGCGGGGACACTGGTAAGATGTGCTCCCATCGATTGCACGAGGCTCTCCCATCGCTCGACAAGGTTGAGGTCGTCGTTGTTATGGATGGGGTCGAAATGCCTGATCATCCGAAAGCCGTAAACTGGGGCGATTTCATGTCAGCTGGAAGCGAAGTTAACGAATCAGATGTGATGGAGAGGCTATCAAGTATTCAACCAGACGATACTGCATCGCTGATCTACACCTCCGGCACTACGGGGAACCCTAAGGGCGTAGAGCTAACACACGACAACTTCGAGGCAGAAATAGCGGGTGTGTCCGCAATAGCCAAGTTCAAACAGGGCGATGGTTATGTTTCGTGGCTCCCATGCGCGCACGTTTTCGGGCAGCTAGCCGACAACCACATCTGGATTAGGGACGCAATGCACATGCGTGTGGTCAGCAATCCACTTGAGTCGATAGATTACGCCAAGGAGGTCGAACCATCATTATTCATCGGAGTCCCCAGGATTTACGAGAAGGTCTATTCGAACCTGGTAGCCGGTCTAGGCAGCAAGGTTGGATGGCTGAATCTTCCAATTCTGAAAGGCATTGTAAGGAAGAAGGCCAAGCAGAAGATAGGGTTTTCCAATCTGACTTATGCCATTACAGGCGCCGCTCCAATCAATCCCGATATTCTCCACCTATTCCACAAGTTGGACATTCCACTTTTCGAAGGATACGGAATGACGGAGACCACAGCAGGGGCCACAATTGGTTACAAGGACAATAACAAAATCGGCACTGTCGGGAAGCCATTCGTCGGAGAAATCAGGATTCACAACCCCAACGAGAAGGGGGATGGGGAGATTCAGTTTCGTGGCAGACACATCATGAAGGGATATTACAACAACCCAGAAGCCACTGCTGAGACGATGACCGAAGACGGTTGGTTAAAGTCGGGCGATCTAGGTCGCGAAGATTCACAGGGTTACATCAGCGTAACCGGCCGAATCAAGGAGATCTACGTGAGTTCAGCAGGGAAGAACATCGCCCCCCTAGTAATTGAAGAGACAATGAAGTCGATCCCCCTTGTTTCCCAATGTATGCTAATTGGTGACAACAGGAAGTACTGCAGCGCACTCTTCACACTGGACGTCAGCGTGATTCTCAGAGACAAGCACGGCATGGATGGGGCCAAGGTGCCCAAGGACCCGGCAGAGCAGTTGGCAAAGCTGAAGGAATTCGGTCACGAACTTAGCGAGTACACAGATAGTCCGGAGATTTACGCAGAGATTCAGGATCACGTTGACAGACTAAACGGGCAATTTTCCAACCCAGAGCAACTGAAGAAGTTCACTATTCTACCAAGGGATCTCAGCGTTGATCATGGAGAATTAACTCCCACCCTGAAGATTCGGAGGATACAGATCAGGGAAAACTGGGCCGATGAGATCGAGGCAATGTACGCAGACGCTTAGTCCGGTGAAGTAATGGAACTCAGTGCCTGGGTGGCTTTAGCCACGGTTTTTTCTCTCGGCGCAATGAGTCCCGGACCATCTTTGGCAGTCGTCCTGAGGAATACTATGGCAGGAGGCAGGAGGCAAGGAGTTTCAACTGGGATTGGGCATGGAATAGGATTTGGGATTTACGCCTTTCTTGCAGCTTTGGGCATTGCTACGGCTCTTTCGGCAGACGAGAGGGTGGAACTGGTTCTGAGGTGGGGCGGGGTGGGGATTCTCCTTTGGCTTGGAGCAACTTTCCTGCGACACGCCTCGAGCGGGCCTAATCAGGAACCTCTTTCTGAGGAGTCTCAAATCTCTTCTGATCGGGTCGGTTTCATCCAAGGTTTCTCTATCGCCTTGCTAAATCCCAAGATTCTTGCTTGGATGCTGGCCCTTTACGCGCCTTTCATCGAAGCAGACTCCCCCATTGAGACTCTACTTGGCATGGGCCTACTCGGTATGGCCATAGATGGTACATGGTACGTCACTGTAGCAACCGTTCTAACTTCGGGTAATCGGATAGAGCGACTAAGGTCGAAGGCCCATCTTATCGACGGAGCGATGGGTCTTGTCATGTTCTTTTTTGCCTATATTTTGGCCATGGGTTGGTAGGTCAAACACCGAAAACAGCCACTAAGAAAATGAACAAAATTAGGAAGCAAGCACCGGGAACTGCCACCATCGATGTCAGAACCCCATAGGCGAAGTACTTGTTACCCTTCACGAAACCCCAGACAGTACAACCAATCGCAGTAACAGGCCAGATTGCAAATGTGAGGAAGATGAATATATCTTGCAAAGGTCCTGTCTGGCCCACCTGGTCTGCAATTTCCATCATAATGAAAGAAATTACCCATGTTGCAAAGGGAACGAGAATGAGGCCTATTGCGAACCATGCACCGTTCGACATCCCCTTATCTATTGGGGGGGAACTCTCGCCCAGGACTGCAACGCCTCCCTCTTGGAAGGGGGCAACTTCTCCACTAAGTAGTGGGGAATTCGAAGCTCCCTCCGTATTTTCTGCACCGGGGGCCTCCCCCGTACCCGGCAAAATTTCCACTGACTCCGGCCTCTCGTCCACATTATATCGCACGGTTTACTAGTCTTGAACAATGTCCCGGAAACCCTCAATACTCGAAACTCAGCAGTCAACGCATTCTTGTGGAATCATGTATTCGGCTTGACGTGGGCGATAGCTCAGGCAGCAGTTCGGCAGATGTCTCGATAACATCTTCGGGGGGGAAAATGCCGATACGGGTGATTACTGCAGCTGCCATCTTCGATGGTCATGATGCAGCGATAGGGATTTTCCGAAGAATCCTGCAGAGTCAAGGATGCGAGGTGATTCACCTCGGGCATGATAGGGGCGCTGATGAAGTTGCAAATGCTGCAATTCAGGAGGATGCTCATGCAATCGCAATCACCTCATACCAAGGAGGCGCAGTAGAGATGTTCACCCACACCAAGGAGATACTCGAAGATAGTGGCTTTGGGCATGTTTTCTTGTTCGGAGGGGGTGGGGGGACTATCCTCCCTCATGAGATTGAACACCTCAGCAGTAAGGGAATTTCCAGGATATATTCTCCGGATGACGGGAGGGATCTGGGACTGGTCGGGATGGTCAGGGATGCAATGCAAGTGGCCTCGGAAGTCGATCTTCTGGAACAATCTAGATTCGACGCAATAGGGGAGTCGGTAGATGCCGACCAGCATAGCAAAGTTTCCTTACTTCTAACTATGGCCGAGAACTCCGATCAAGAGCATTTCTATGATGCCCTCTCTAGGGCTCGTTCCAGGGCACCTGAAGAAGGGTGCCCAGTAGTTGGCATAACTGGAACGGGTGGGGCGGGCAAGTCAAGCCTGATGGATGAGGTAATGCTTAGGATTCGCAGAGATAATCCCGATGCCAGGGTGGCCCTGCTGGCCACAGATCCAACCAGGAAGAAGACAGGAGGGGCACTTCTTGGCGACCGAATTAGGATGAATTCTCTTTCCGATCCAAAGTTGTTCATGAGGTCTTTCGCTAGTAGAGGAAGCGGAAAGGAAATCGCCGATTGCATTGATAGAGCGGTAGAGGTCTGCAAGGCCGTAGGATTCGACTTGATCCTCGTGGAGACCAGTGGAATTGGTCAAGGTAATGACGCAATCACCGAAGTCGCCGACACCTCGATTTATGTCACTACGAGGGAGTATGGCGCACCAAGTCAGTTGGAGAAGCTAGCCGCCCTCGATTTCGCTGACATAGTAGTTCTGAATAAGTTCGATAGACCAGGCGCCGAGGACGCACTAACAGAGATTCGTAAGCAGTTCCTTAGGAATCGCGAGGCTTTCGACGAGAGCCCCGAATCAATGCCTGTAGTACCAACCATTGCAAGTCAGTTTGCCGATGCAGGGGTAGATCGCCTTTGGGAGTCCATTTCCAGACTTCTCAACGACCGATTCGGAACAAAATTCTCCGCTAGCGAACCTCGAATGGGCCCGGATGGACTCCCGTCTCGTGATGCTCCAATACCCCCGGAACGCCAGGGCTACCTTGCCGAAGTTGCCGCTACTGTGAGGGACTACCACCAGAGGTCCGAAGATGTTGCCAGATCCGTACGCATAGTTCAGCAACTTGAAGCATCAGCCAAACTTCTCGAATCCTCTGGGAAGGGCGACACTCAGAGAGATTTGAAAGAAGAGGCGAATGAGATAAGGAACACAATCCCAGATTCAGTATGGAATTCGCTATCCGAGTTCGACTCCATGGCGAAATCATATCGCTCTGGCCAGGCAAGCTACACAGTACGCGGAAAGGAGATACCAGTCAAGACAACACATGAGACTCTCTCGGGGACTAGAGTTCCCAGGGTAGCCCTCCCTACTACCAAGGATTGGGGGGAAAAGGTAATCTGGATCAGAAAGGAGAATGCACCCGGCTCTTTCCCCTACACAGGAGGAGTATTCCCATTCAGGAGGGAGGACGAACTTCCAGTTCGGATGTTCGCTGGTGAGGGGAGTGCGGAGAGAACAAACAAGCGATATCATTTCTTGTCCAAGGACCAACCATTCAACAGGCTATCCGTTGCATTCGACTCCCCAAGTCTGTATGGCAACGACCCTCAAGAAAGACTGGATATTTTCGGCAAGGTCTGTGAGTCGGGAGTCAGCATCAGCACAGTAGATGAGATGGACCGACTATTCGAGGGGTTTGATCTTTGTTCGCCCAATACCTCGGTCAGCATGACGATCAATGGCAATTACTGGTGGCATCTCGCAGCATTCTTCAACGTAGCAATCAGGCAACAGACAAGAAAATTCGTAGAGGATAATGGGAGGCATCCCAATGACGCGGAATCTGAGGATATTAGGACACTAGCCCTGTCTAGCGTAAGAGGAACTGTACAGGCAGACCAATTGAAGGAGGCAATGGGGCAGAACACACTTGTCTTCAACCTAGACACCGCACTAAGGATGATGGGGGACGTAGCTGAGTTCTACGTTAATAATGGAGTTCGTAACCATTACTTTGTTAGTATTAGCGGATATCATATTGACGAGGCAGGAGCAAACCCAATCACTCAAGCTGCACTAACTCTCTCAAATGGATTAACCTATGTTGAGCTTTTCAAGGCCAGAGGGCTTGATCCTGATAAGTTTCTAAGGAATTTCTCATGGTTCTTCTCCAATGGGATGGATCCAGAATATGCAGTCATTGGAAGAGTTTCTAGGAGAATTTGGGCTATTGCTATGCGCGATCTATATGGGGTGGGGGAGAGGGGGCAGAAGCTAAAGTACCACATTCAGAGCAGCGGGCGATCACTCCACTCCCAGGAATTCACTTGGAACGACTATCGAACAACCTTGCAGGCACTTTACGCCCTTGCTGACAATGCCAATAGCCTGCACACAAATAGTCGAGACGAGGCCTTCGGAACGCCCACAGAGGATACAGTCAGGGACGCTGTTGCCATCCAGTTGATCTTAGCGAAGGAATACGGGTGGCTCCGAAATGAGAATCCTCTGCAGGGCTCTTTCTTAGCCGATTTCTTAACGGATGAAGTCGAAGAGAAGGTCCTCCAAATTTTCGAAGAGATGCACAGCAGGGGCGGGGTTCTTGGCTCATTAGAGGTAAACTACCAGCGAAATCGGATTCAGGATGAAGGAATGCTGTACGAGCACCGTAAGCACACAGGAGAGACCCCAATCGTAGGAGTCAATACATTCACAGATCCAGACTCGGGAACCTCATCAGCCGAAGAATTTGACATCGATGTGACACGGTCCGACGAATCTGAGAAGAATTTGGTGATAATGCGCAATAGGGAGTTCAAGGAGTCTCACTCGGAAGATTCTGCGAAAGGCCTGAAGAAACTAAAGCAAGTAGCCAGAGAGGGTGGAAACCTGTTTGATGTGATGATGGAAATCGTCGAACACTGTTCGGTGGGGCAAGTCACACAAGCCCTATTCGAGAGCGGCGGGAAATTTCGAAGGAACATGTAAACTATGATTTCCGTGGCTTTTTCCATATACTGCCCTAATTCGTATCGGTAATCGCTCCACTGCCTCAATGTTCATAACCTCAAATGGAACGACTGGCGTCGTTGTCGGCGATATATTTCCCGGTGACTGAGGTGAAGGGATGCATCTAGTCAGAATAGAAGTAGAGAACTTCAAGTCGTTTGGCGGCGATACGACAATTCCATTTGAAGAGGGTTTCACTGCAATCACAGGTCCAAATGGAAGTGGCAAATCCAACTGCGGGGATGCCATAGGATTCGTTCTTGGCCCCAAGTCTACTCGAACTCTCAGGGCATCCAATGTATCTGAACTAATTTTCAACGGTGGGAAGACTGGAAGCCCCGCGAAGCACATGTCAGCCACCCTGGTGTTCAGCAACACTCCTGAGGTTGGAGGCAGGAGAAGGCTACGTTCAGACTCTGATGAGGTTTCTTTCACTAGATCGGTTCGTCTAAACAGGAAGGGCGATCCAGTAACATCCTACAGAATCAATGGCAATCCTACCACTGCAACCGAGATGCGCAGAATCCTCTCCGAAGCAGGACTGAGGGGTGACGGATACAATGTTGTTCTTCAAGGGGATGTAACAAATCTTGCAACCATGACTCCACACAAGAGGAGAGGTGTACTCGAGGAGGTAGCAGGGGTCACGGCATATGACGAGGAGATAAGGAAGGCCAACACGCAGCGAAAGCACGTGGAAAGCAGCATTGAGACAATAGATATCTTTGAGGCAGATCAGAAGGGGCGTCTGAAGGAATTGGAAAAGGAGCGGGAGCAGGCCCTGAAGTTTAGGGAGCTAAAGGAGGAGACAGACCTAGCTCGGTTGACCTTGGAACAATCTAGGCACAGGAACAGACAGGGCGAGGTGGCACTACTTTCTGACGAGAGGTCGAATTACATTTCAAGGGAGAAAGAACTCTCCGAGGAAATGCTGGATTCTAGTAGAAGCCTAGACGATTTCGACAAGCAACTAGTAATCCTGAGCAGGGAACTAGAAGGTGTTCTGGGCGGTGATGCCAAGAGTGTCATAGACAAGATTCGACAACACGAGATAGAACTAGAGACCGCTGCAGACAGAATTGGAGATCACAAACGCTCTATCGAGAGGGCAGCGAGTGAGTTGGAAATTCTGGAGAGCGAGAGAGAGGGTGCGGACCAAGCTCGCTCCCAGGCTGAGGAGTTAATCTCCAAAATGCACCGATCTGTATCAGAATCCAAAGCCTCCCTGAAGATGGCCGCGAAGAATGAGGAAGATGCTAGGAAGGCAATCCAGTCGGGGGACAAGCATGGAAGAGACCTGAACAGAAAACTCGGGAAGGCCACAGAGGACGAACAAAACGCCAATTCTACATACTCCCAAGCCCAACTAGATTACGACAGGGCACACCAGACATCTCAAATCGCTTCGGAGAAACTTGCAGATCTGGAGCACGCTTTCGAATCTGCAGAGCTAGAGAGAGACGACCATTCCCTAGTGGGGGAAGATCTTGAAGGATCCAGCCCAAAGGCCAGTAGGGAGTCCTTGGCTAATGAGCTAATGAGACTCCAGAAGCAGGAGAGGTCACTAGTCGATGATAGAGACAGGGCCGAGTCAAAGTTGAGGCATGCCCAGATGGGCCTAGCGAAGGCCAAGGCTAGGATGGAGGCAAGGTCTAGCACTCCTGGCTCAGCCCACACTCTAGCGGCACTTTCCAAGCTGAGGGAGAGTGGTGAGATTCACGGCATACTTGGGACACTTGGGGAGTTGGCCACACCTAAGGACCCCTCGCATGAGGAAGCACTGGCTTTCGCATTCGGGGGCGGTCTTAGAAGCATTGTAGTCACCTCAGACCACGTAGCTGCGAAGTGCATTTCATGGCTAAGGAAGAACGGAGGCGGAAGAGCTACTTTCCTGCCACTGAACAAACTCTCAGTTTCTAGGCCCCAGGGCCGAACTCTGTTAGTGGCTAGACATCCGGGGGTTGTCGGTTTCGTCCACGACCTGCTGGAATTCGATCCCAGCGTCGAAACTGCGGTTCGCTATGCCGGAAGGAACACTCTGGTGGTCGAGTCAATGGACGTAGCTAGGGAGAACATGGGCGGGGTCCGAATGGTTACTCTGGACGGGGCCGTCATTGAGAGCTCTGGTGCCATGACTGGCGGGTCTTCTTCGAAGAAAGATCGCCCCAGGTTCGACGGATCCGGTTCTGGAAGTTCTGGAATTGAAAGAATGGAGATGGCAGTACAAGAGGCAGATCTCCTTTTCACGACAGTCGACGGGGCCCTAAGGGATCTTCGAAGGAATCAGCAGGAACTTAGGGACGAAATCCACGGTCTCGACAACGATGACCACTCCGTGAGGATTAGGAACTGGAAGGCAGATATGCAGAGGGCCGAAAAGACGCTCGAGGAGATCAAATCGAAACTCAAGGCAGCAAACTTTGAACTCGTTAAATGCGAGGAAGAGAAGTCACGCCTTTTGGGGATCCTAGACGAGGCAAGATTGGCAATGGAATCCGCATCCGATGCCCGATTAAAAGCAGCAGAAGAACTCCAGAGTCACACTCCGGATCACCTCTCAGATAAACTCAGGGACGCAGAGAGGGCCAGGACTGACGCAGAGAGGACTCGTGTAATGTCCGAAGCATCCATAGAAACATCCACCCAACAACTGAGGATTCTAGTAGACAGGGTAGCCGAATTGGACAGACAGGCAAAGTCCCAGAATGACTCCATCTCCAAGTCAGAAGGGGACATTTCCGAGTTGAATTCAATCATCAGGAAATCTGAATCGGAACTGGTCGAACTTCGAGAGCAGGCTTCCCAATTCGACGAGGAGCAGAGGATTCTCAACGACAAGAGGGACCAGATAGTAGAGGAGAGGGCCAGCCTGAGGGCTCATCTGGAGAGGATTTCGCAAGAGAAGCAGAATATCTCCGGAAGACTGGAAGAACTGAATGTACAAATCAAGCAGAGGCGCGATGCCCTGGACGAGATTGTAGCCGAATTAGAGGCGGCAGGAATACCAATCCCACCAGAAGACACGCAACTGCCAACAGTCGTGGAGGCGGAGCGGAGCGTGCAGGGGCTCGAGCGCCGCCTCCGCGCACTCGGGGACGTCAATATGCTAGCAATAGAGCAATATGACGCTGCCACATCAAGAATCTCCGATCTGATTGCGGATGGAAAACTGTTGAGAAAGAGGAGAGACGAACTATCCACAATCTCTGATCAGTTAGAGGATGAACGCAAGACACGTCTGCTAAACGTCTTCACTCACGTCAACAACAATTTCCGCAGGGTGTACGAGATTTTGCAACCTACTGGGAAGGGTGAGCTGAAACTCGAAAACACGGAAAATCCCTTCGAAGGGGGCCTGGAGATGGCATGCGTTCCACCCGGGAAGAGTCAGAACACTAGGAGGACCGCACTTTCCGGAGGGGAGAAGTCAATGGCAGCGCTTGCACTGATTTTTGCAATACAGGACTACGAACCAAGTCCTTTCTATTATTTCGATGAAGTTGATCAGAACTTGGATCCCTTCAACTCTGAGAAGATAGCCGCACTGTGCCGGATGAGGAGCGGCATGGCCCAGTTCATCATGGTCACTCTTAGGAAGGTCAGCCTAACTTTGGCGGACCACCACATTGGAATTACTCACGCAGGAAACGGTTGCAGCCAGAGAATCACTGACTTTGACAGGGCAGCCGCCCTAGACCTTAGCGAAGAGATCGAGGCTGAGGAGAAGGCTAGGAAGGCTTCGGAGGAAGAAAAGGAATCAATGCCGGAACTACCATCTCCCGAGGAAATGCCCAGAACTCCAGAACCACTTCCTACGCCTTCCAGCCTAGGTGGACTGGCAGGTAGGGCAGGAGTCGAAGCTTCCGTCGAAGACCTACCGGAAGAAGAAAATGGGGATTTGCAGGGATTAAGGGAGAGGACTGGTGAGGTCTCCGAGGACCTCGTGGAAAACCAGATCTCCGATCCAATCGACGAAGAATCTGCAAAAATAACTCAGGAATTAGGATCCAAGGAGGAATTACATTGATCTTCGGCGAGCAGATGAGGGATGATGTTGTCCTGCGTCTGCTGGAGGGCGAGCCAGATTTGCAAACTAGTAAATTTCTTGACAGACTTATGGAACTCTCAACTCTGGAGGAAGCGGAGCACCAGTTTCTTGTAGACCCCTTCGATAGATCTGTCGCACTTGTTTTTCAGATGTTCCAGTCTAGTGACCTCGATCCTTGGGACGTTGACCTATCCAATTTCATCGAGATGTTCAATGATAGGATCGAGAAGGCAGAAAATATCGATCTCCCCTCCTGCGGTAGGATGATTAGGATGGCATGGTCTATCCTACGTGGCCAAGCCAACTCACTCATCGATCGCCAGGAAAGGTCCATCGAGTTCGAAGAGGACTCCGAGTGGGACTTCGAAGTTGGTTGGGAGGCAGACTTCGACGACGCAGAGTACAACTTCTCACTTGGGGTAATGACGGGTGCTGCTGACGACGCGCTCCCTTCTATTTTCGAGGGCCGTATCCATCGAGAAGAGGGTCGCCCAGTGACCCTCGGAGAGTTGCTTATCGGCCTTCAGGATGCTAGCAGGATAGCGGAGGAACAGAGAACACGCGAAAGGATTGCCAAGGAGAGGAGAGAGGCCCAGGTCAGGGCAAGAAACCGATTTAGTGGGAGCCTTCACGTGGAAGATCTAGAAGGCGACCTGAAGAGGACCTGGGAGGCTCTGAAGACTAGATCCAGTGCTTCTGAATCCACTTGCCTCAGAGAGGTTGCAGCCGAGCTCAACAAGATATCTATGGTCGCAGGAGTAGAGGAAAAAGATGCCAAGACCGAGTCTCAAGTTACTGCCTTCGTATCCACTCTTTTCCTGACAAACAGGGGCTACATCTCACTGAATCAGGAGGAGGGCTACAACGGGCGAATCGTCCTCGAGGATCTTTGGAGGCAGTCAATGAACTATGATCAATTGACTCAGAAGCTTCACCCCAAATCTGAGACTATGGAGGCTAAAAATGCCTGAACCCCCACTAACTACCGTCCTCGAGGCTATCCTCTTCGGTGCCGGCC
>MDTE01162065.1_pt1 | contig 23545 bp, 17 predicted proteins | sample 811231 | NCBI WGS metagenome assembly MDTE01 (sample SAMN05326651, study PRJNA326480) | marine metagenome | isolation source: seawater | place: Indian Ocean: Red Sea | collected 2010 | reverse complement strand
TTGCAGTATATAGGACGACTCGGCCGCGGCTCACCGGGCCGACGGGGTTTGGGTCCGCGGGCTAGCCTCCGACTGCCGCTTCGGAGGTGGCTGGCGGCGTCCACCGAAGCGATTGCGTCGGTCTGGCGGCATCCGCGTCCGGAGCACCGAGTTTGCCGTATTTCACGGCAATCAGCTCGGCCAGGATGCTGATGGCGATTTCCTGCGGCGTCACCGCTCCGAGGTCGAGCCCGACCGGTGCGTGGACCTGCCGCAGCTGCTCGGACGCGACCCCTTCCTCTTCGAGTGCTTCGTAGATCCGAGCCACCTTGGCCCGGCTGCCGATCAGCCCCAGATAGCGGAGTGTCTTCGGCGCCAGCGAACGGAGCGCGTCCAGGTCGTGCCGGTGTCCGCGCGTCAGAATCACCGCATAGGCATGGGGTGGGAGCTCGGCCGCGGCCAGCCAGGTTGGGATGTCGTCGACCACGATCGCCTCGGCATTCGGAAACCGTTCGGCGTTGGCGAACTTCTCGCGGTCGTCAATGACGTGCAACTTGAATCCGACGGTGTGGGCGACTTCGGCCAGGTGATAGGCCACGTGTCCGGCCCCGACCAGATACAGGGCGGGCGCCGGCTCGAGCGGCTCGATGTAGACTTCCATCTGCCCCCCGCAGATCAGGCCGGAGTCCTCCGCCAGATCGTCGGCCAGTTCGTACTCGGCAATCATCGGCTGCCTGGTCTTGATGGCGGTTCTCGCCTTCAGGGAGGCTTCGTTCTCGTAGCAGCCGCCGCCGATCGTGCCGACGATCCGGCCGTCCGGATAAACCAGCATCTTGGCTCCCACACGTTGGGGCGTCGACCCCTGGGCTCGGATGATCGTGACCAGCGCCGCCTCTTCGCCCCGCTGCAGGGCCGCGGCGACCGCCTCGAAGACGTCTTCGTTTCGCATCGTGCTCTCGTCTGCCGACCGGCAGCTCAGATCAGAATCTCGACCGTGCTCTTGTCCCGCAATGATTGCAGGAACGCCTCGGTCCGCGCCTGCTGTTCCTGAGCCGCCAGGAACTGCTGGATCTCGAGGCTGGTTTCTTCGAATGAGACGAGCTGGGGCTCCTGGAGGCCCGTCATCTGAATGACGTGGAAGCCGAACGGGGTCTCTACCACATCGCTGGTCTCACCCTCTTCGAGCGCGAACAACGCCTGTTCGAATGGCGGCACGGTCTGCCCCGGGACCACGAGGCCGATCGAGCCGCCGTTCTCGGCCGACCCGGGATCCTCGGACTGCGTCCGCGCCAGCTCGGCGAAGTCGGCGCCGTCAAGCACCTGCTGTCGGAGCTCGGTCGCTCGGGTCCTGGCCTCGTCCTTGTCGTCGTCGCTCGCGTTCGGGCTCACGCCGATCAGCAGGTGTCGCGCCTCGCGTCCGCCCGGACGGGTGAACTGCTCGGGGTGTTCGTCGTAGAAGGCCCTGGCGGTGTCCGCGTCGATGTCGACGTCGGGCACTACCTGCGAGGCGATGACCTGCTCGACCTGCATGTCGCGGCGCGTCTCTTCCCTTACGGCGTCCAACGTCGTTTCCCAGTTCGAGAGCTGGGCCTGGAAGGCCTCCTCGTCAGGGAAGTTGGCGCGCATCCCCTCGATGCGCTGCTCCAGGTCAGCCTCATTGACGGTCAGGCTGAGCGTTTCCGATTCCTGGAGCAGCAGGTGAAATGACACCAGCTGATCGAGGACCGAGCGATAGACCTGATCCCGGAACTGGGCGGGGAGCGGTTGCCCGGCCTGGATCTCGGCGCTGCGCACCGCCCGCTCGAGCTCGTCGGCCGTGATCGGCGTGTCGTTTACCCGCGCGACGACATCGGGCAAGACCTCCGGTACCGGATCGACTGGCGGAATTTCAGGCGCATCGGGTGGGGCGGTGGCCGTCGCGGCCGGCGTCTCCTCGTCGGGCGAGTCCTCCGACGGTGCAGGCGCCGGGTCGGCGCAGGCGGTGACCATCACCAGCAGGACTAGGTGCGGCCAGTGACGGAAGCGAACCCAGGTGACCATCACTCAATTATACCTGGGTCACGCGAGCGGCCTGGCGCCGGCGTGTCCAGCGCCGCTTGCATGAAGGCGGTCCAGATCGGCAGCGCCGCCTCGGCGCCGGTCAGCCCGAGCGAGCCCCCGTCGTCGACGCCGACCCAGGCCACCGCGAGGAGGTCGCCGGTGAAGCCAGCGAACCACGCGTCGCGCAGCTCATCGGTGGTGCCGGTCTTGCCGGCGGCCGGATGGGTGAAGCCGGCGTCCCGGGCCGACGTCGCGGTGCCGACCTCGAACGTGTCCCGCAGCATGTCGGCGATCAGGGCGGCGTTCCCCGGCGCCACGACCGCGTCGCTGGCATTGGCCACGGCGGCCGTCGGGGCGACGGTGCGTAGCGGCACCGAGATTCCGCCGTTGGCTAGCAGCGCGTACGCGGTGGCCACCTCGAGGGGCGACGCCTCGAAGACGCCGAGCGCGAGCGCCGGGTAGGCGGGCGGTACCGCGCTGTGCGCGGCGGCGGCCCACAGCGCGGCCACGGTGTCGAACCCCGCGTCGCGGGCCACTTTCACCGCGGCGACGTTGCGAGAGCGGGCCAGCGCGAGCCGCGCGCTGACGGGACCGTCGTAGACGTCGCCGTAGTTGGCCGGGCGCCAGCGGCGGTCGTCAAAGACGAAGGTCGACGGCGAGTCGTCGATCAGCGTCTCTGGAGAGAAGGTGAAGCTCGGATCCCGGCGCGCTCGCTCGAGCGCGGCCAGATACACGAACGGCTTGATGATCGACCCGGGTTGTCGTCGGGCTCGCGTCGCACGATTGAACTGGGTCCGCTCGTACGAGTCGCCGCCCACGAGCGCGCGGATGGCACCGGTGCGCGGATCGACTGCGACCAGGGCCGCCTGGGCGTCCGGTGCCGCGCGTTCATCGGTGCGGATCCGGTCGAGGCCCTCCTTGAGTGCCACTTCAGCCAGCTGCTGGAGCCGGACGTCGAGGGTCGTTTCGACCACACGCGGCCCGGCCCCCGGCTCGGTGGTGGTCGCCAGCTCCCGGCTGACCAGATCGACGAAGTAGGGAGCCTCCAGGTCTTCGGTCTGGGGCGGGGGCGACGCTATCGGCTCCCGGGCCGCCCGGAGCGCCGCCTCGGGAGCGATGTAGTCCAGCTCCACCATCCCCTGCAATACGAGATTCCGCCGTTGCCGCGCTCGCTCCGGTTCTCGCGCCGGCGCGTGTGTGGCCGGGGCGGCAATGATGCCCGCCATCGTTGCCGCCTCGCCCAGGGTCAGATTGCGAAGGTCTTTCCCGAACAGGGTTCGCGCTCCCTGCGCGACGCCGTGGATGGCGAAGGTATCCCGTTGCCCCAGATAGACGTTGTTGAGATACAGCTCCAGCAGCTCCGCCTTGGAGCGTCGTCGTTCAAGGAGCAGCGCCAGGGCCTGTTCCCGAAGCTTGCGCTCGAAGGTCTGGGCCGGGGTCAGCATCCGGTTCTTGACCAGCTGCTGGGTGAGCGTGCTGGCGCCAACCAGATACGTCCGGTTCCCGAAGAGATTCGTCAGGGCCGCGCCCACCATCCGCACCGGGTCGACCCCGGCATGCGAGAAGAAGCGGTGATCCTCGGCCGCCATCACCGCCTGCACGACATGCGGAGGTATGGCGTTGAGCGGCACGACCCGCCGCTTGCGGCGTTCCGTATGGTCGAACGTCGACAGGATCGGCGCCGTCATCGACACCACCGTCAGGTGTCGACCGGGTGCCTCTACGATGCGGCTGATCCGGGGCGTCGGGGCACCAGCGAAGTGGATGCCGAGCCGGCGACCGCGACTGGCACCATCGAGCTCGACCAGCGTGATGGCGTTCGTCTGGACGGCGAACTGTCCCATCCCGCGCGCCTTGTCCTGACGGGTGTAGCCGAGCTGACCCAGCCATCGGGCGAGATCGTCCGGCCCCAGCGCCTGGCCAATTCGAAGCTCCAGCGGCGCCGCCTTGAGCACCGCCGGCGGCGTTGACCAGCCATCGGCCAGCACGGCGTCGAGCTCGTCCGACAGCGTGCCGTACCCCACCAGCCCGATCGCCGCGGCGACCAGCAGCAGGGCTCCGCCCAGAGCCAGTACCGGCCGCCACCAGGGCGACAGCCGCCAGCCGGCGCGCTTGCGGCGAGTCTTGCGGGAATCCACGCCTGCTTTATCGGCCGTTCGGAGGCCGCGGCGTGGAAAAAACGTGCACCGTCAGATCGTGAGGATCCAGTGGTGGTCGGTGTCCACTTCGGGGTCGTTCAGCAGCCGCTCGATCAGGGCGTCGCCATACTTGTTCAGGAAGTAGACGCCGGCCAGGGTCCGCTCCTGGGCGCTTCCGCCCGGGAACAGCTGGCTCTGCGCTCGCTGGAACTGGCGGCGGAGCGTCTGGTCCCGTCGCTTGGCCGCTTGCACTACTTTGTTCTGCAGGTTGCGCAGTTCCCGCTCCATGCGGCCAAGGGTGGATGCCGTGGCGCCCTCCAACGTCGGGTCGACCGTGGCGACCGCCGCCGAGACGAGGGCCAGCTGCGACTTGAGGCTGGCGCCGGCGGTCTCGAGCGTCTGCTCGACGCTGGCCGGGAGCTGGTCGGCCAGTAGTTGATTGAGTGCCGCTTCGTCCTGGCGACCGAGCTCGGCCAGCGACATCCCATGCCGGCGGAGGAACTTCACGACCGCGGTGTCAACCAGCGTGGCGGTGATCCGGTTGGCGACCAGCGGCATGGGGACGTCGAAGTGGGCGTACACGTCCTTGAGCTGGGCCAGATAGGCGAGCTCGTTCGGGCCCGCCACGTAGCAGACCGTCGGAAAGAGCCGGTCCTGCACGAGTGGTCGCAGCAGCACGTTGGGGCCGAACACGGTCGGGTCCTGAGCGAGCCGCTCCAGCAGGGTGTCGCGGCTCACCGGCGTGTCGCCCACCAGGAACTGTTCGCCGTCACGGCGCACCGCCTGCCGCGTGCCCTCGGTTACGAACAGCGCCACGCTGTCCGGTTTCGGGGTGACCTGCGCGTGGAACCCCGCGGCTTCGAGCGCCTCGCCCGCCGACTGGGCCAGGGCCGCCGTTCGGCCCGCAGTGAGGATCTCCCGCTCGAAGAGGTCGGCGACCTGACCCTTCGCGGCGGGGTCCGACGCGTCGAACACGATGAGGCCGTGGGGACCGAGCAGCTGCTCGAGCCATCGGGCGAAGCCCTCGACCAGCCCGCGTCCCGGGCCATAGGCGGCCTTTAGGGCGCCGAGCAGCGAGTCGCTGAAGTCGGTCGTCGTGAGCAGCGCCGTGAGCTGATTCAGGGAGGCGTCCGCTTCGCTCCCCAGGGTGACCGCCGAGGCGGGCGTCCCCGCCGCCGAGGGAGGCAGGGCGAGCGCGACCGCGGCCGGTTGCCCGTCCGGGTTCGCGACGCCGCAGCTGCGGATCTCGTCCAGGTCGTGGTCTTCCGCGTCCACCCAGAACACCGCGACCGCCGGCACGCCCCGTGTCGTCTCCAGCTGCCGGGCCATCCGGATCGCCGTGATCGCCTTCAACAACGTATACAGCGGACCGCCGAACAGTCCGGCCTGCTGGCCGGTGACCACCGCGACCGTCGAGGGGGCCCCCAGCCGCGAGAGCGCCGCCCGGGCCTCATTCGGTGCGTCGCGGCTGATGTGTTGCGCCTCGAGCGCTTCCAAGACCGGTCGGTCCCGGTGGGCCGCTCGCGCCGCGGTCACCGCCGCGTCCCAGGCGGCGTCGTCGCCCGGTACGCCGGTAAAGAACGGGGCGATCTCGGGCGCGCCGGCGGCATAGGCCGCAGCCAGCGGCCGAATCCCGGGAACCTTGTCGAAATCGATGGCGAGGGCGGCCAGCGTGGCCTCGGAACTGTCGGCAGGCACAGACCTCCCACTCTTGCAGAGCAGGGGTAGGGTGTCAAGACGCCGGGGTGTTGCGTCCTTCGGGACGGATTCGTCGGTCCCAGATGGCGCGGTTTCGCTCCCTTGATCGGGCCTATCGTACTGAAAAATAGTGTAGTTCCGTGTTATTCTGAGAACTCAGTTGGAGGTACCGCCCCCCTGACACTCGACGATCCCACCGCGTCTAGCGCCCCCGGTGCATTTGGCGCGTTCCGAGTCATGCACCAGATCGGGGTGGGTGTCCTCGGTCCGGTGTATCGCTGTTACGACCCGGACCGCGACCGTCTGGTGGCCCTCAAGGCGTTCCATCTCGATCTGACCCCGGAGCAGGCCGACACCCTGGCGCGTGCGCTGCAGGCGGTGGCGGAGGATCTGCCGGTCCATCCTGGCGTCGTGTCGCCGGTCGGGGCGGGGTTGGCCGACGGGGTGCCCTACCTCGCTCAGGCCTATGTCGCGGCTGAATCGCTGGATGTGGCCATCCGCCACTATGCGCCGGCGTCGGAGGAGATGGCCGGGCTGTTTCTCCGTCAACTGGCGGAGGCGCTGGACCTGGCTCACGGGGCGGACCTGTGCCACGGCGCGTTGCACCTGCGCGATGTGTTCGTCAGCCGCGCATCGGCCCAGGTGACCGGCCTGGGGGTGGTCCCGGCGTTGGAGCAGGTCGGACTACGTGGTCCGCTCAGACGCCCCTATACGGCGCCGGAGCAGATCGCGGGCGAGGCCTGGGGCCCGGCCGCCGATCGGTTCGCGCTGGCCGCCGTGGCGTTCGAGCTGCTCACGGGCAAACGGGTGGCCGGGGCGCGGACCGATGTCGAGCCGCTGGCGATGACCGCCGGTAGAGATGCGATACGCCTCGGACGGTTGTTCGAGGCGGCACTGGCCGATGAACCCACGGCCAGGCCGGGCACCGCGTCCGGCTTCATCGACGATCTGGCCGACGCGCTGGGGTGGAGCGGGACCGACCTGCCCAGATCGGTGCTCTCGGAACCGACCGAGCCGGCTGGAGCCGCGCTCCTGGCGGTGGGGGCCGAGACCGACGTGGTGTCGAACGAAGGAGCGACCGAGATGGCGAGAGCGAAGCGACCGATTGAGCGAGATGCGGGTTCGCTCGACTGGACCGAACGCCCGCTCGACCGGGGCGAGTCCGAGAGCTTGCGCGCGGATCCCGAGTATCAGCCACGTGAGCCGGGCAATGTCCGGCCCACGCGGCGGGCGGAACCCGAATTCGACGAGATCGATGCCCTGCTCGCCGGATGTCGCCCCGTGGTGAGCGACGAGGAGGGCGTAGGCGACGAGGCCGTCCCGCCTGATACCGACGACGGCGGGGAGTACGACGACGGGACGGTGTCTGCGTCGGCTCGGCTGAGCGACGAGGCGCCCTACGAGGTCGACGGAGCCGTCGGGGGGCACGAGGCAACGCTCGCCGGACCCTCGAGTTGGGATGAGGACTGGGGCGAGTCGGCACACGAGGAGGCCGGGTTCGACGAGGAGTCTGAGGCGACCGACGAGCAGGAGGTCGAGCTCGAGGTCATCCAGGCGCGCTATCGAAGCGGCGCCGGCACCGCGTCGGCGGCCGCCGTCCGGCCCGAGCCGGATTTCTACGAGGACGAGGAAGAAGACGACGAGGAGATCGCCTCGGAGCCGTTGCCGGCCTACGAGCCGATCCGACTCGACCCGCCGGAGGCCCGGGCGCAGGTCGCGTTCGACGATGATCCGGATGCCACGCTCGACCTGCCCGCCGACGAGCCCGTCGAGGATCCGTCGGTATCCGAGCCGCGGATTGTCCCGCGCATGTCGCCGACCCCGGCCGGCTACCGCATGCCGGTCGCTCAGAGCGAAGAGCCGGCCGAAGAGCTGTTCGAGCTCGAGCCGGAGCATTCTCCGCTGGCGGCGTCCGAGTCGTCCGACTATCCGCCGATCTCGGGAGACGATGAGGTCGACGACGAGGACGTGACCGCGGGGGCGATGCCACCGGCCTGGCAGGCCGAGGGGCGTCGGATGCCGTGGGCAGTGCTGGGCGTGGTGGCGGTCGTCATCATGGCGGCCGCTTTCGCGGTCGGGTTTGGGTGGATGAGCGGGGACGGGTCCGGCGCGGCCGAGGACACCGAGGCGTCGGTCGCGGACCCGGCGCCGACGCTGGCGAGCGCCGGAGATCTCGGTGAGGTGCGGCCGACCGAGCCGGTGGCGGCGGTCCCGGACGTGCCCGTGTCGTCGGATGGTGACGGCCAGACCTTCAGCGAGGCGGTCGTCGAGACCCCGACGGCGTCGGTCGCTCCGCCTCCCGCCCCCGAGCCGGCTGCGCCTCCGCCCCCAGCACCCGCGCCACGCGCCGCTCGCCCCGCCCCGCCGCTCGCGCCTGCGCCGCGCCCGGCGCCCGCGGTGGTGGTCGAGGGACGGTTGCTGGTGCGTTCCACGCCGCCTGGTGTCGCCGTCGCCGTGGATGGTGCGCCGCGAGGCCAGACGCCGCTCGCGCTGGCGGGACTGGCGGCCGGGAGCTATCAGGTGCGCTTGTCGATGGACGGCTACGAGCTCGACGAACGTCAGGTGGTCATCTCGGAGGATGATCCGATTGCCTCGCTCGATGCCACCCTCACGCCGCTCCCTGAGGCGATCTCTCCGGGAACCGCCCCGGTTGGGGTAGGATCCATCTTCGTTGACACGCGCCCGCGTGGGTCCGAGGTCTGGCTGGACCGTCAGCTGGTCGGCGAGACCCCGATGTTGATTCCCAACGTGTCGCCCGGCGTCCATGACGTCGAGTTCAGACAGGATGGCTATCGTGCCTGGGCCACGACCGTGGAGGTCGGGCCTGCGGGCCAAGCTCGCGTAACCGCCTCGCTCGATCACGCTCGCTGATGAACGCAGTTCTCGCTCTTGAAAACGGAACCTGGTTCCGCGGGACCGCAGCCGGCGCCACCGGCGCCACCCGCGGGGAAGTCGTGTTCAACACGAGCATGACCGGCTACCAGGAGGTGCTCACCGACCCGTCGTATGCCGGGCAGATCGTTACGATGACCTGTCCCCAGATTGGCAACTACGGCGTGGCGATCGAAGACGTCGAGTCGCGAGGCCCGCAGGTCGCCGGCTTCGTGATGCGCGAGGCGTCGCCCATCGCTAGCAACTGGCGAGCCAGTGGCACGCTGCAGGACTATCTCACCGACCACGGCGTGGTGGCGATCACCGGGATAGATACCCGGTCGTTGACTCGCATCCTGCGCACGGCTGGCGTGATGCGCGGGGTCATCGGCACCGGGTCGGTCGACCCCGAGGCGCTGGTCGCCGAGGCACAGCAGGTGACGCCGATGGAAGGCGCCGACCTGGTCAAGACCGTCAGTTGCGAGGAACCGTTCGACTGGCCCGGCGGGGCAGAGGACGGTCTCGAGCCCGAGGATTTTCGCCTTCCGCCGATCCGCAGCTCCGGGCGGCCCCTGACGATTGCCGCCTACGACTTCGGGCTGAAGCGGAACATCCTGCGGCGCCTCGCCGCGCACGGATGCGAGGTGCGGGTGTTTCCCGCCTCGACGCCGGCATCCGAATTGCTGGCGATGTCGCCTGACGGGGTCTTCCTCAGCAACGGCCCCGGTGACCCTGCGCCGCTCGACTATGCCGTGAAGAACGCCCGCACGGTGCTCGACGCCGACGTACCCGTCTTCGGCATCTGCCTCGGCCACCAGATCCTGGCCCTGGCCATGGGCGGGACCACCTACAAGCTGAAATTCGGGCACCGGGGTGGCAACCACCCGGTCAAGCAGCTGTCGACCGGACAGGTCGAGATTACCAGTCAGAATCACGGTTTCGCGGTGGAGCCCGAGTCGCTGCCCGAGGATGTCGATGTCACGCACCTGAACCTCTACGACGGCACCGTCGAAGGGTTGCGTCATCGGCGTCATCCGGCCTTCTGCGTCCAGTATCATCCCGAAGCGTCGCCGGGCCCCCACGACGCTGACTACCTGTTTTCCCGTTTTCTCGAGGAGATGGAGCGCCGCGCCGGCTGACCGCCGGTCGGGGGCGAGCGCTTCCGGGTCATCGCGCCCATGCCACGTCGTACCGACATCAACCGCGTACTCGTCATCGGCTCTGGCCCGATCGTGATCGGTCAGGCGTGCGAGTTTGACTACTCGGGTACCCAGGCCTGCAAGGCGCTTCGGGCCGAAGGGCTCGAGGTGGTGCTCATCAACTCGAATCCCGCCACCATCATGACCGACCCGGAGGTGGCCGACCGGACCTACGTCGAGCCGCTGACGACCGAGGTGGCGCGGAAGGTCATCGAGCGGGAGCGCCCCGATGCGCTGCTGCCGACCGTGGGCGGTCAGACCGCGCTCAACCTGGCGGTAGACCTCGAGAAGGAAGGCATCCTCGAGGAGACCGGCGTCAAGCTGATCGGCGCCAACATCGACGCCATCATGGTGGCCGAGGACCGCCTCAAGTTCCGCGAGGCGATGGAGTCGATCGGGATCGAGCAGCCGGTCGGCGAGTATGCCCGCTCGATGGAAGAGGCGCTCGACATCGTCGAACGTCTCGGGTTCCCCTCCATCATCCGTCCGTCGTTCACCCTCGGCGGAGTCGGTGGCGGCATCGCCTACAACATCGAGGAGTTCCGCGAGGTGGTGGCGCGCGGGATCGAGCTCAGTCCCGTCCACGAGATCCTGGTCGAGGAATCGGTCATCGGCTGGAAAGAGTTCGAGTTGGAGGTGATGCGCGACATCGCCGACAACTTCGTGGTCGTCTGCTCGATCGAGAACATCGACCCGATGGGGGTGCACACCGGTGACAGCATCACGGTGGCGCCGGCCCTGACCCTCACCGACAAGGAGTATCAACGGATGCGCGACGCCGGTCGTCGCATCATCCGCCGGGTCGGTGTGGAAACGGGTGGGTCGAACATCCAGTTCGCGATCAATCCGGACGACGGCCGGATGGTGACCATCGAGATGAATCCGCGGGTCTCTCGCTCGTCGGCGCTCGCCTCGAAGGCCACCGGTTTCCCCATTGCCAAGATCGCCGCGAAGCTGGCACTCGGTTATCACCTGGAAGAGATTCCGAACGACATTACCCGTCTGACGCCCGCCTCGTTCGAGCCGACCATCGACTATGTGGTCGTCAAGGTGCCGCGGTGGACCTTCGAGAAGTTCCCGCAAGCCGACCCCACCCTCATGACCCAGATGAAGTCGGTGGGCGAGGCAATGGCGATCGGGCGGACGTTCAAGGAAGCGTTCCTGAAGGGGATCCGGTCGCTCGAGATCGGCAGCGACGCACAGCTCTTCGGCCAGAAGGTGGCCGAGGATGAAGACGACGCGGCGCTCCAGAAACAGCTCGCCGTGCCGACCCACCGGCGGATGTTCGCCGTCTTCCGGGCGCTGGAGCGTGGCTGGAGCGTCGAGCAGATCCACGAGATCACGAACATCGACCCGTGGTTCCTGACCCAGTTCGCCGAGATGGTCGAGTTGCATCGCTCGGCGGGGGTGGTCGGGCTGCGGGAGATGACCCACGAACTGCTCGAGGTGCTCAAACGCGCCGGCTTCGGCAACGAAGAGCTGTCGAGCGCGCTCAACGTCGTTCGGTCGGCCGTCGCCGAGCGGTGCCGCGAGTCCGGTTTGCAGCCGGCCTACAAGCGCATCGACACCTGCGGCGCCGAGTTCGAGTCGTTCACGCCCTACATGTACGGCACCTACGAGCACGAGTGCGAGTCGGCGCCGACCGACCGGGCGAAGGTGGTGATTCTCGGCTCTGGCCCCAACCGGATCGGCCAGGGAATCGAGTTTGACTACTGCTGTTGTCACGCGGCCTTCGCCCTGAGCGAAGAAGGCCTCGAGACGGTGATGATCAACTGCAATCCGGAGACTGTCTCGACCGACTATGACTCGGTCGACCGTCTCTACTTCGAGCCGCTCACGCTTGAGGATGTGCTGGCGGTCATCGAGCGCGAGCGTTCCGGCGGCGGGGAGGTGTCCTGCATCGTGCAGTTCGGCGGTCAGACGCCGCTGAAGCTGGCCCTCGGTCTGCAGCGGGCCGGCGTCAACATTCTCGGGACCTCACCGGATTCGATCGACCTGGCTGAGGACCGGAAGCGATTCTCGGCCCTGTTGTGGGAGCTGGGTATTCCGCAGGCCCCAAGCGGCATCGCGACCTCGAAGGAGGAAGCCAGCCAGGTCGCCGGCGAGATCGGATATCCGCTGGTGGTGCGCCCCTCCTATGTGCTGGGCGGACGCGCGATGGCCATCGTGTATGACGGAGCCGCGCTCGACCGCTACATGAGTGGCGCCGTCGACGCCTCGCCGGAGCATCCGGTGTTGATCGACAAGTTCCTCGAGGATGCGTTCGAGCTCGATGTCGACGCGGTGGCCGATGCCACCGGCGCCGTGGTCATCGGCGGCGTCATGGAGCACATCGAGGAAGCCGGCATCCACTCCGGCGACAGCTCCTGTGTGGTGCCGCCGTATCTGGTGGCCGAGCGTCACCTGAACACCATCCGCGACTACATCCGTCGGGTGGCCAGAGCGTTGAAGGTGGTTGGACTCGTGAACGCGCAGTTCGCCATCAAGGACGAAACGGTCTATGTGCTCGAGGTAAACCCACGGGCGTCTCGGACGGTGCCCTATCTTTCCAAGGCCACCGGTGTGCCGCTGGCCAAGGTGGCGGCCCGGGTCATGACGGGCAAGACGCTTGCCGAGCTGGGGTTGGTCGAGGATCTGGAAGTGGCCGGGGTGTTCGTCAAGGCGCCAGTCTTCCCGTTCGTGCGCTTCCCTGGCGTCGACACGATCCTCGGGCCGGAGATGAAGTCGACCGGTGAGGTGATGGGTGGCGCCGCGACCTTTGGCTCGGCCTACGCCAAGGCGCAGCTCTCGGCCGGACAGAAGTTGCCAGACGGCGGCACCGCGTTCGTCAGCGTCAACAATCGTGACAAGGCGAACCTCCTGCCTATCGCCCGTGATCTTGCCGGGCTCGGGTTCTCGCTGCTGGCCACCTCGGGCACCGCCGAGTATCTCAAGGAACACGGGCTCGACGTGGAGCTCGTCTACAAGGTGAACGAGGGGCGGCCCCACATCGGCGATCGCCTCAAGAACCGCGACATCGACCTGGTCATCAACACCCCGCTCGGCCGCGAGTCGTTCTTCGACGACCATACGCTGCGTCGCATTGCCACCGTCCTGCAGGTGCCGTGCGTCACCACCCTCACCGGCGCCGCCGCCGCCGTCAGCGCGATCAAGGCGCTGCGGGAAGAGGCGGTGGAGGTGCGGCCGCTGCAGGAGTATCACGCGGCGGCAGCGCGTAACTGAGCGGCGCATCACCCCGTCGCCGCTCTCAAGGCTTCAGGCTTCGGGCGCTCGAGTCGCTGTGCGCAGGGCTTTCGCCCTGCCGCGCCACCGGCGTACGCAAGTTCTGCGGCTGTCGCCTTGGTTCACTCCACAAACGCGCGTTCGCTGTGACACGAAGCTTGCAGTGACTTCGGCGTGCGCACGCCGGCGTTGCTTGCGGCTGTACCGCTGATTGTCGGGGTCGTGTGTGGCCTCCGGTGGCCTGAGTCCGCGTGGGTCGAGGTCTGTCTGCCGGCGGTCGTAGTCTCGCTGCCGTGGGCCGTCTGGAAGCGTCTTGAACCACCGGTGGTGGGCGTCTTCTTTGCCGCGGCGTTCGGGCTCGTCGGTTACGAGTTGGGCGGAGGTCGGCAGGCTGCGGCGCTCGATGCCTCGCTGCTGTTCTGGTTCGAGCGGCAGTCGGGCGCCGAGGTGGTGCGGGTTGGGCCGGTTGTGGTCGAGGGGCGGCTTCGGGGTGATGCCAGGCCCACGCGGTACGGTGCCTCGCTGGAGCTGGAGGTCGAGCGGGTTGGACAGGCGGCGCGGTCTGAAGACGTCCAGGGCGGGCTTCGTCTGTCGGTGGGCGGCGCCCTGGTCGGGGAGCAGTTGGAGGCGTGGCGGGCTGGGCGCCTGGCGCGTCTGTCGGCGACGCTTCGGCCGTCCGACGCGTTCCTTAACCCGGGACGGCCCGATGAGGCTCGTCGTCGAGCGCTGCGGGGAACGCCGCTGCTGGGGTCGGTCAAGAGCGCGTTGCTCGTCGATGTCCTGTGGCCTGGCGGGGCGCAGGCCGAGGCGGCGGGCGAGACGCGGCGGTGGGTGTGTCGTGAGATCGATCGAGAGGTCGGGCGATATGGCGTGCGCCCGGCGGCCATTGTCACTGCGGTACTGATCGGCGATCGGGCTGGTCTCGACGACGAGACGACCCCGCGGCTGCAGGAGAGCGGGATCTACCAGGTCATCGCCATCTTCGGTGGCAACATCGCCATCCTTGCGACCTGCCTGCTCGTCGTGGGGCGCGCCGGAGGCGTTGGTCCGCGCGTTCTGGCGTTCGCCGTGATCGGCCTCCTCGGCGCGTATGCGTTTGTGGTCGGCAGAGAGGCGTCGGTGGCGCGGGCGACCACGGCCGCCGTGTTGTGGCTGGCGGGTGGGCTGCTCGACCATCGCGCGGCTGCGCTGGGCGTGCTGGCGACCACGGCGGTGCTGGTGGTGCTCTGGTCGCCGCTGTCGGTCGTCGACACCGGGTTCCTGCTGACCTTTGGCGCGACGCTGGCGCTGGTGCTGAGCGCCGCCAGGATGACAGTCTGGGTGCTCGACCGCCTGGCGCCTGGCGACGGCCTGCGTCGTCGGTGGCTCCGGTCGCCCGTCGCCGTGCTGGCGGCGACCGTCTGTGCCGAGGCGGCCCTGCTCCCGGTTGGTGTCGTGTTCTTCTATCGCGCGACTTTTGCCGGGCTGGGCCTCAACCTGCTGGCCATTCCGTTGATGACCGTCGTGCAACTCGCGGGGCTGGCCACGTTGGTAGCCGCGCCGCTGTCCGGGCCGCTGGCGGGCGCGGCCGGTTTCGTGGCGCACCTGGCCGCCGAAGGGCTTGTGGAATCTGCGCGTCTCGTCGACTGGCTGCCGGCGCTGGTGCATCGGGTGCCTCCCCCCTCTCCGCTGACGCTGGTGGTCTACTACGTGGCGCTTGGTGGTTGCCTGCTGCCGGCCCTGTCGAGGTGGCGGGCGGAGGCCGGCGCGGCGCTGGTCCTTGCCGCTCTGGTGATTCTGCGGGCGCCGGTGGCGCTCTCGGCGCCCGGGCCGCCGACCGCGCCGCTGCGTGTGACGTTCCTCGATGTCGGCCAGGGCGACGCCACGCTGGTGCAGACCGCCGACGGCTGGTCGATGCTGGTTGATGCCGGTGGTGGGCAGGGGCGCTCGCCAGTCATTGGCGAACGGGTGCTGGTACCGGCGCTCTGGGCGCTTAGTGTGCGTCGGTTGGACGTGGCCGTGGTGACGCATGGCGGTCCGGACCACGCCGGCGGACTCGGAGCGGTGTTGCGGGACGTCCGTCCAGACGAGGTCTGGGAGGGAATCCCCGTGCCGGGGCATTCGTTGCTGACCGAGCTTCGTGAACGCGCCGACGCGGCGTCCGTACGGTGGCGTCCGGTTGTGGCCGGACACACGTGGGAGCGGGGCTTGCTCTAACTGCGGGTTGTGCACCCGGCCTCCGCCGACTGGGAGCGGGTACAGGTGCGCAACGACGATTCGGTGGTGCTCGAGGTTCGCTACGGGGGCGTCTCGGTGGTCCTGCCCGGCGATATCGGCATGGCGGTCGAGCCGGCGGTCTCAGCCGCGCTCGGTGCGGCCGGGTGGCTCGCGGTCAAGGCCCCCCACCACGGAAGCGCCGGTTCGAGCAGTGCGGGGTTTCTCCGGTCCTCGGCGCCCTGTTTGGCGGTGGTCAGCGCCGGTCGGTCGAATCCGTTCGGACACCCGGCGCCCGAGATCGTCGATCGGTACCGCGATGTCGGGGCGCGGGTAGTCAACACGGGCCGCGGGGGAGCGGTCGTGCTTGAAACCGATGGGCGAAGGGTGGAGGTCTGGCAGGGCGGGCGGCAGGTAGCCGCTGACTGCGCCCGGAGGCCGCACTAGCTCAGGCGCTTGACCGCCTGCCATTCCTGCTCGAGGTCTTCGGTGGAGGTCTCTTCGACGGAGGTGCCGCGTTCCCTCAGCCGTGTCTCCATCGTCCGGAAGCGACGTTCGAACTTGTCGTTGGCTGCTCGTAGCGCGAGCTCCGGATCGACTTCGAGCTTCCGCGCCAGGTTGGCCACCGTGAACAGGAGGTCGCCTAGCTCTTCTTCGATGTGCGCCTGGTCGGCGCTGTCTACCGCGTCACGCAGCTCGGCCAGTTCCTCGTCGGTCTTCTGCAGCACCCCCTGGGGGTCGTTCCAGTCGAAGCCGACCTTCGTCGTGCGACCGCCGATGCGGGATGCACGCATTAGTGCCGGCTGCACCGCGGGGATGCCGTCGAGGAGAGACTCGGGGGCAGGCGAGCCGCCGCGCTCGGTCGCCTTGATCCGATCCCACTGGGCCGACACCTCTTCGGGAGTCAGCTCCCGCGCGGACTCGTCCTCGCCCTCTGGGGTGAAGACGTGTGGATGCCGCCGGACCAGCTTTGCGATGATAGTGTCGGTCGCGTCGGCCACGGTGAAGTCGCCCTCGTCGGCCGCCACCTGCGCCACGAACACCACCTCGAGCAGCAGGTCGCCCAGTTCGTCGCAGATCCCGCCCGGGTCGCCGTCGTCGATCGCGGCCACGACCTCGTACGCTTCTTCGAGAATGTAGGGCCTGAGCGTCTGCAGGGTCTGCTTGCGGTCCCAGGCGCAGCCCTCCGGCGAGCGCAGGGTCCGCATGATCTCGACGAGCTTCTGGAAGCGCGCTCCTGGAGGGTCCTCGTCGGTGGGCAGGAACGGCGCCGCTGGTAGGGTCATGGGATACTAGCCTAGTCTAGTGTCCAGCGGGACGCCCATCCGGCCCATGACGACTGCTCCGACCCACATCTCGTTCAATTCGTTGGTGGTGACGCTCGCCACTTCGGCCGCCGTCCATCTGGGCGATGCCGCCGACCCCAATACGGGCGAGAAGCTGCCCCCCAACCTCGACGCGGCGGGCCACATGCTGGATCTGATCGTGCTGCTGTCGGAGAAGACCAAGGGCAATCTGGACCCGATGGAGGAGCAGTTTCTCGCACGCGTCCTGTCCGAGCTTCGTCAGCGCTACCTCGAGGCGAAGAGGGCCGAGTGAGCTCGGCGCCGCCGCTGCGGGTCACCTTTCTCGGCACCGGCACCTCGGCGGGCGTGCCCGTGGTCGGGTGCGAGTGCGAGACCTGCCGTTCGGAGGATCCGCGAGACAAGCGCTGGCGCCCGTCGATCTTTGTCGAGCTCGAGGATGGCACGCGGGTGCTGGTCGATACGACTCCAGATTTCCGGTCGCAGGCGCTGGCCAACGAGATTGGTGGGGTCGACCTCATTCTCTTCACCCACTACCACGCCGACCACATCATGGGACTGGACGACGTGCGCCCCTTCAACTTCCGTCAGAAGGCAGTCATCCCGTGTCTGGGCGATGGGTCCACGCTGGCGGCGCTGCGGCGCGTCTACTCCTATGCCTGGGACCCGTCAGTCCCTCAGGGCGGCGGCCTGCCCAGATTGCGGCTGTTTGAGATCGCGGGACCATTCTGCGTCGGGGGGGTGGAGGTGCAGCCGGTGCCGCTCCTGCACGGGACGCATCCGATTCTCGGGTTCCGCCTCGGCGGTTTCGCCTATCTCACCGACTGCAGCGAGATCCCCGAGACGTCCTGGCCGCTGCTCGAGGGGCTCGACGTCCTGGTGCTGGATGCGTTGCGGCACCGGCCGCATCCAACGCACTTCACCCTGGCCGAGGCGGTTGAGACGGCGCAGCGTATCAACGCCGGCCAGACCTATTTCACCCACATGTGCCACGACCTGCCGCATGCCGACACCTGCGCCGGCCTGCCCGAGCGGGTGACCCTGGCTTATGACGGACTCGTTGTCGAGGTGTGACCGCGCTCGAAGCGCGCACCTGACGTAGAATCAGCGGCTGGTCGATGTCTCACGCACTGTTCGATCCGGACCGGGTCGACATCATCCATTACCCCGACGATCCGACGCCATCCGGCTGGCACCAGCCAGTGCTGGCGCTCGGCAACTTCGATGGCGTCCATCGCGGGCACGCGAAGATCCTCGATCAGGTGGGTCGTCGGGCCGACGAGCGCGGCGCCACTGCCGCGGCGCTGACGTTCGATCCGCACCCCTCGCGCGTGGTGCGCCCGGACAAGGCTCCACCGCTGCTGATGACCACCGAGCAGAAGCTCTCCGCCCTGAAAGAGGCGGGCATGGAGGGCGTGGCCGTGGTGCGCTTCACCGAGACGTTCGCCGCCTGGGAGCCGGACGCCTTCGTGCGCACGGTGCTGGTCGAGTGGTTGCAGGTGGCCGAGGTCTGGGTCGGCGCCAACTTCCTGTTCGGCCACGACCGGACCGGCAACTTCTCTCTCCTGCGGTCGCTGGGCGCGCGCTACGGGTTCCGGGCGGAGAAGATCGACCCGGTGCGCTATCGCGACTTCGTGGTCAGCAGCACCCGGGTTCGGCGACTTGTGACCGAGGGGCGCGTTGACGAGGCGGGCGCGCTGCTGGGGCACCACTACATGCTGGCGGGCAAGGTCGTGCATGGCGCCGGCCGCGGCCGTCAGATCGGGTTTCCCACCGCGAACCTCGAGACCGAGAACGAACTGTTCCCGCCAAACGGGGTCTATGCGACCGCGGTGCTCGTCGACGGTACGATTCACGCCGCCGTCTCGAACGTGGGGGTGCGTCCGACCTTCGGTGGCGCCGCCACCCCGGTGGTCGAGTCGCATCTGCTCGACACGTCGCGCGACCTGTACGACGCCGAGATCTCGGTGGCGTTCATCCGGCGTTTGCGGGACGAGGTGGCGTTTGCCGACGGCACCGCGCTGCGGGCCCAGATCGGGCGCGACTGCGAGGAGGCGCGCCGCTTGTTCGGTCGCATTTCACTGTAGAATTCGAGCGGGTATGAGTGAGAATGACAGCCAGCCGCCGATGACGGCGCTCAGTCTGGACGTCACGGTGCCGTGCGACGAACGGCACCTGCCCATGCTCCAGCAACTGGCCGTCCGCGCTGTCGACTATTTCGACTTCTCCGACGATGTGCGGACGTCGCTGACCCAGGCGATCGACTACGCCATGGCGGGGGGGGCGGGGTCGGACTATGCCGATGTCGGCATCCGGATGACCACCGCCGATGGTGACCTGCGGCTCAGGATCCGGTATCTCGGTGGATCCGGCGGCGACGGCGCCCTCGAGTCTCTGCTCTCCCGCTCCGTGAATGGAGCCTCTCCGCTTGATCAGCTGCGGTCCGGCGCGGCCGAGTTCTGCGAACTGACCCAGCCGCTCCCGTGACGCGCGTCATGCGTCTCTACAACACGCTCACCCGACAGGAAGAGGAGTTTGCGCCGTTCCGCGACAACACGGTGCGGATGTACACCTGCGGGCTGACCGTGTACGCGCGCGGGCACATCGGGAACTTCCGCACGTTCGTGGCGCTCGATGTACTGCGGCGTGCGCTGCGCGAGGTCGCCGGTTATCAGGTCCGTCAGGTGATGAACTTCACCGACGTGGACGACCGCACGATTCTGGAATCGAACAAGGCCGGCGTGTCGCTGCGTGAGTACACCGATCGCTATATCGCCGCCTTCCGGGAAGACGCTGAGGCGCTCGGGCTCGAGGATGTCGAGGAGAACCCCCGGGCCACCGACGAGGACAACCTCCGGTCGATGGTCGAGATGATCCAGTCGCTGACGGCCAACGGGCACACCTACGAGACCGACGGTTCGGTGTATTTCAAGATTTCCAGCCTGCCCGATTACGGCAAGCTGGTGCACCTCGACCACGAGGGGATCCAGCCAGGCGCCCGCATCGATTCCGACCGCTACGAAAAAGACGACGCTCGCGACTTCGTCTTGTGGAAGGCGACCGGTCCTGACGAGCCGACCTGGGACTATGGGTGCGGACCGGGCCGACCTGGTTGGCACATCGAATGCTCGGCGATGGCCCTCCGGTTGCTCGATGGGGCGCCGATTGACATCCATGCCGGTGGCGTCGACCTGGTGTTTCCGCACCACGAGAACGAGATCGCGCAGGCCGAGGGCGCCACCAAGGAGACGTTCTCGCGGTTCTGGGTGCATGTCGAGCATCTGCTGATGGACGAGGGCGTGAAGATGTCCAAGTCACTGGGCAATGTCTTCACCGTCCAGGACGTCCTCGACAAGGGGTACCGCGCCTCGGCGCTCCGCTACGTCCTGCTGTCGGTGCACTATCGCAAGCAGCTCAAGTTCAACTGGGGGAGTCTCGACCAGGCCGAAGAGGCCCTCAAGCGTTTGATCGGCTGCCTGGCGCGTCTCGAGGGTCTGAGTGGTGGTGACGCCAACCCCGAGGTGGCCGAGCGGGTCGAGACGGCTCGTGCCGACTTTGCCGAGAAACTGCGGCAAGACCTCAACGTCCCCGGCGCCCTGGGTGTGCTGTTCGAGCTGGTCCGTTTCGTCAACACCGCGATCGACAACGACGAGCTCGGGCAGGGGGACGCGGCCGCCGTGCTGGCCGCCTTCGACGAGTTCGACACGGTGCTGGGCGTCATTTCGCTCCGCCGCGCCGAAGAGGCGCAGCCAGACGTGCCGGTCGACGAGATCGAGCAGCTGATCGCCGACCGGAAGGCCGCCCGCGCCAGCCGGGACTTCGCCGCTGCCGACGCCATCCGCGACGATCTCGACGCCCGCGGCATCATCCTCGAAGACACCCCATCTGGCACCACCTGGAAGCGCAAATGATGCCGGTGCGTTCGAGTACCTCGCCCCTGTAGGGCGGGGCTTCAGCCCCGGCTTCAGCTGCGGCAAGTATTCCCAACGGCCCCCATCTTGCGTCAGCCCTCTGTGGCTGATGACGCGTGCACGGCAAACCCTCGGCGAACAGGGCGAACGGCTGGCCTGCCGCAAACTCCGGCGTGGCGGCTACGCTGGAAACGGGCATGCGGCCAACGGTGGAGGAGGTGGTCGACGCGTTTCGAGACCGCTAGAGAGGCACGGGTTGTGTGGAGCTATAATGGTTCCATTGCGGAACCGATCGGGGAGGGCGGATGCCAGTCGATCTCTCGGTGAAGAAGGTGCCCGACGATGTCGCTGAGCGGCTTCGCACGCGCGCGAAGCGGAACCACCGCTCGCTGCAGGGAGAGCTGCTGGCGATCCTCGAAGAGGCGGCTGGGCCTGCGCGGACAGTGACGATCTCTGAAGTGCTCGAACGTGGCCGACGTCTCGGGTTGAGCACACCTGACGAATCCGTTCAGATGATTCGCGAGGACCGTGATCGCTAGTGCCCGCGTCGTCGACGCCTCGGCTCTTGCCGCCGTGGCGTTTGTCGAGCCTCAGGGGTCGGCCATGGAGAAGCGTCTGGCCGGCGTTGAACTGCTCGCTCCACCCCTGCTCCCCGCAGAGTTGACGAACATCGCCCGGAAGAAGTGTCGACGGCAGCCAGACCAGGCGACGATCGTCGACGGGCAACTGAGCGAGATTCTTGCAGTGCCCTTCAAACTGGTCGGCGTAGACCATCGCGAGACGTTGCAGCTGGCGCTACTCTGGGGGTTGAGCGCCTACGACGCGTCATATCTCTGGGTGGCGTGGCGGCATGGTCTCGAGCTTGTGACCCTCGACCGCCGCCTCGGCGCGGTGGCCGCCGAGATGGGGCTGTCTTGATGCCGCCGAACCCGTTGTGCTACCGTAGTTTCCGCGTGGTCGCGATGTGATCACGTGCGCTTGAGGGCGGGAATAACTCAGTGGTAGAGTGCGACCTTGCCAAGGTCGAAGTCGCGGGTTCGAATCCCGTTTCCCGCTCCATTTCTTCTCCTCCGGGCACGTTTCCTGACGTGTCCTCCGGCACGGCCGGGCAGGCCGTGACACCTGCCGGGTCAGCATCGAGCGGCGCCGTCGCCAAGTGGTAAGGCAGAGGTCTGCAAAACCTCCATCCCCGGTTCAAATCCGGGCGGCGCCTCCATTCTTTTCAACAAGTTGCGGGTGAGACCGGGCGCCGGGGCGCCCGACTGTAACCCGAACTGTAACCATGCCTGAAGGTCCCTCGAACCCTGGGTCGATCTCGGGTCTTTCTGCTGGTCGTCGGTTCCGCCAAGCGGCGGCGGGACGTCCCGAAGTTCTACCCGCGGGACTGCCGGTGGACACCTGACGTTCAGAGAGCCACTTGCGGGTTACCCGTCCTCGACAGACCGTCTCAAGGGCTCGACGTTCGCGCCGCATCCTCAGATACCCCGGGCCCCGCCTGGGAAGTCTGCTTGTCGAGGGCGTTGCGCGGGCATGGGCAAGCCCCTTCTCCGGCCAGGTTCACGTACCGGTGTCGTGGATCGGGTCGGCGGAATCTCCTATCCTTCGGTTATCACGATCGAAACGCTGCGTGATTACCTGTGGTTCGGTGAACTCGAGGCGATGGAGGGGACTCCCGAGGCCTACGGTTTGGCAGCGGTCCCGGAAGTCCCCTCTCACAGTGGCACGCTTAAGTGTCCCCTCCGCATGCTGCAACAAGATCGTCCAAGCTAAGCCCGCCTAACACATTCATCTCTTCGTCAACGAACTCGAACAGCATGCCTTTTCCCCGTATGCTGTAGTGCACCACGCCACCTTCAGGACCACCACACTCTGTATGTACATCTCCCGGCGGAGAAACGGTATAGCTACCCACTCGTCGCACTTCTCGGAGGGTGCCGTCGGGTTCATAAATGTGCTGCTCACCTGCGACAACAAACAGGTTTGATGTTCCGCAGTGTCGATGCGTGTGGATGAGGTTTACGGTTTGGCCATTAGCTTCTTTCTTGGGTGGAAACTTAACGAGAAAATCCACCACTTCGAATTTCGTACTTCCGGCTAAAGGTGCAAACTCAAAGTTCTCTAGAACGCCACAGCCTGGCACTTCGATCGGTGCCCACTGGATACTTCGATCATCAAGCGCGTATGCAGCAGATCGTTCCACTCTACCCTCCTCATCGTGACCGAGCTTTCTTTACACGGTAAGCACCAGTCGGTTGCCCCAGACAACTTTCACCAAGAACTACTACACCGACAAGACTTGACACCTTCTCAAGGTTAAACTTCGCCGGGAATAAAGTGACCGAACAAGACGATTCGTTCACCTCTAGCTGGCGTCAAAATTCTTCCCAGTCCAACTTCGGGAGGCGAGATCGAGCTCACCCTCACTGCGGAGTCTCTGGCCACTCGCAGTGGTCCCAGTGAGCTGCAATGTCCACGCATTACGCCCCGCATGTTGGGTCCACGTCCCCTCAGCGGCACCCGCGTCCCGTCCACCATCTGGAAGATAGGCCACAGCGACATAGCGACAGGTTCCAGATGTCGCAGCAATGTCATCGTGGGACAAATCGACTGTCAAGGTTCCAAACACCGTACCGAACCCAGTCGCAGTGCCTTCCCAGTAAGAGGTTAATCGAGTGCCGCTCTGAATAGCTTCTTCTGAGTGCCCTGTCATTTTCATCGAGAATTCACCAGTCGGTTCTGCCATTCTTATCTCCTCCCTGAAGAACAAACACCGGAACTCATTGGCGCTTCAGTACTCCGCAACAGACCCCTGGGCCGCGTAGAGCCGGCAACGGGCCAAGTGTATGATTCGGACTCCCGCTCACGGCTATGTAGATGAGGCCTAATCCTAATACGAGGAGGCGCTAACTTACCACCGGCCGAGTACGAAGAGCAGTACTATCAGCGGCACGAGACCCCAGCCATGGTGGCCGGAGTCAACTAACGAGCGC
>MDTE01182327.1_pt1 | contig 23551 bp, 23 predicted proteins | sample 811231 | NCBI WGS metagenome assembly MDTE01 (sample SAMN05326651, study PRJNA326480) | marine metagenome | isolation source: seawater | place: Indian Ocean: Red Sea | collected 2010 | reverse complement strand
CATTTTTATGACAGTCATACTCCACACAAAGAGAATAAGAAAAATTTTGGTGACAAACCGTCGGGAGCTTATATTAGTTATGATAATAATACCCAACTTAACTGTACACCATTATTAAAACTTTGCTTAAATGATCAAATTATTAAAATTGCATACTCATATCTGGGATGTATGCCAAGATTATTTTCTTTAAATACTTTTAAAACATTTCCTAATCAAAAAGCATTTACACATGGTTTCCATAGGGATTTGGATGATTTTCTATGGCTTACAGTCTTCGTATATTGGACCGATACATTTGAAAATGATGGAGCCTTTGAACAAATAAAATATACTCATTGTGAAAATAAAGAACTACAGCAAATCAGAAATCAAAAATTTAACGGTATAAATTATGATAAATTTTATAATGATACAATGGGATATACTGACAAAAGTTACGATGAGTTTACAAGATTGTTTGGAAAAAAGAATATTCTTAGAGTCTATGGAAAAAGAGGAAAAGTGGTTGCGGCAGATACAGCTGGTTTACACCGAGGAACAAGCGTTAAAAATAACAGGTTAGTTACTTGGATTAGATATGGAGTTACTGGTTCAAGGCAAAAAAATTACTCATACGAAAAAAAAGTAGATTTGAATTCAAGAAATAAAATTATATTTAATCAATCAAAGTTTAAGAATGTTTTAGAAGATATTTTGTAGTTGAAATAGTGAAAAAAAATAAGAAAATACTAATTACTGGAGCAACTGGCTTTATTGGGTCATATATCACTGAGCTGTTTGTAAAAAAAGGATTTAAAGTAAAAGCTTTTGACAAGTATAACTCAAACTATCAACTGAACTGTCTTGAAAAATCATTTTATAAAAAAGACATTGAGTTTATTTTTGGAGATATCAGAGATTATGACTCTGTAAATAAGGCAGCCAAAGGTCAAGATATAATAATTCATCTAGCAGCATTAATTGGTATTCCTTATTCTTATTCATCCCCAATCGCTTATCTTAAAACAAATGTTGAGGGCACATATAATATTTTAGAATGTGCAAAAACTCATAATATAAATGAAATTTTAGTCACATCGACAAGTGAAACTTATGGAACAGCCCAATATGTTCCTATGGATGAGAAGCACCCGCTAGTTGCTCAATCACCTTATGCAGCTTCAAAAATATCTGCTGACCAACTTGCTTTAAGTTATTACAATTCATTTAATTTACCAATAAAAATTGTGAGACCTTTTAATAATTTTGGACCTCGACAATCACCTAGAGCTGTAATACCTACTATAATAAACCAAGCCATCAATAGTAAATTCATTAAACTTGGTAACATAAAACCTAAAAGAGATTATGTTTATGTTGAGGATACAGCTGAGGCTTTTTATCAAATTTTATTAAAGAAAAAATTTTTTGGTAAAGTTGTAAATGTAGGGTCAGGTCAAGAGCACTCAATAAAAAGTATTGTTCAATTAATTCAAAAAATATTAGGTACAAATAAAAAAATTTTTACTGATAAAAATAGAATTAGAAATAAATCTAGTGAAGTAGATAGATTAAAATGTAATAATAATTTTTTGAAAAAAAATACTAATTGGAAAATATCCGACAGTTTTAACAACCATTTAAAAAAAACTATTAACTGGTTTAAAAAAAATAATAACAAGTCAATTTCTGATATTTACAATATTTAATGTCTTATACATTTAAAGTTGGAGTAATTGGTGCTGGGAAAATCGCAGACAAACATTTAGAAGTAATTAAAACTATTAGAAAATTTAATATTGTTTCTATTACATCAAGGACTTATGGCAAAGCAAATAAATTAGCAAAAAAATACAAAATAAAAAATATAAATAATTCAATAAGAGAAATGGTAAATAAAAATAAATTAGATTGTATTCTAGTTTTTGTGAGTGCTGAAAATATGTTTAAAACTTTAAAACAAGTAATAAATTATAATTTACCATTTTTCTTTGAGAAGCCAGCAGGATTAAGTTTTAAAGAAACAAATATTTTAGCTGATTTAGCAAAAAAGAAAAAAGTAAAAAATATGGTTGGTCTTAATAGAAGATTCTATTCAGTATTTGACAAAGGGAAAAAATTTTTGGAAAGAAAAGGCGGTATAAAAGGAATAATAGTTGAAGGACACGAAAGATTTTGGAAAGTAAGTAAAAGAAAAAATAAAAAGGTATACAATAATTGGATCTTTGCAAATGGAATTCATACTTTTGATTTATTGAGGTACTTTGGTGGAGAAATTAAAAAATTCCATAGTTTTTCAAATAATAGAGGAATTTTTAAAAATATAACTATTTCAACCAAATTCAAAAATAATATTATTGGAACCTATGTAGCTAATTGGAATTCCCCCGGAGGTTGGTCTGTAACTTTATATGGCGAAGGATATACGGTAATTTTTAAACCTTTAGAAAATGGATTAATTATAGATAAAAAATTTAAGACTAAAAAAATTAAACCTGATGAGGCTGATAAAAAATTTAAACCAGGTTTTTTAAAACAAATGGAAACATTTAAAAATTTTATCTCAACAGGAAATTTAAAAATGCCGGCCCAAAGTTTAAGCGAGTTAAAAAAAACAGTTGAAATTATCAAAGGTATTTAAAATGACAAAAATACAATTACATAACCCAACTTTTAATAATAAAGAAATATATTTTTTAGAAAGTTGTATAAAATCTGGATGGGTAACAAACAAAGGTAAATTTGTAGATTTATTTAAAAAAAAATTGAAAAATTTTACTAAGACAAAATTTGTAACCCCAACAATTAATGGAACTTCTGCACTTCATGTTTCGTTAAAAATGGCTGGAGTTAAATCACACGATGAGGTTATCCTACCAACATTAACTTATGCTGCGACTGTAAACTCAATTATTTATTGTGGTGCTTCTCCAATTTTTATGGATGCTGAAAAAGATTTAAATATATCTGTAAAAAAAGTACTTAAATTTTTAGAAGAGGAAACCTTTACAAAAAATAAAATTACATTTAATAGAAAAACAAAAAAAATAATTCGAGCTATAATATTAGTTCATATTTTTGGAAATGCAGTTGATATAAAACCAATATTAAGAATTTGTAAAAGTAAAAATATAAAAGTTGTAGAGGATGCTTCAGAAAGTCTTGGAACATTTTACAGAAAAAAATATCTTAACGGAAAACATACTGGAACAATTGGAGATTTTGGTTGTCTTTCATTTAATGGAAATAAAATAATTACAACAGGTGGTGGTGGAGCTGTTTTAACTAATTCAAAAAAGTTTTATGACTATTGTAACTATTTATGTGATCAAGCAAAAGACAATAGTCTTTTATCAATACATAATGAGGTTGGATTTAATTATAAATTATCAAATGTTCATTCAGCCATAGGATGCTCTCAGATGGGTAAATTAAGAAAATATTTAAAAAAAAAAAAAATGATTCATAATAATTATTGTAGATTATTTCAACATTCATCAGATTTTGAAATATTAAATTCAGAACCCTTCTTCCAAAGTAATCATTGGTTAAATGTATTGATAATTAAAAATCAAAAAAAATATTCCCTGAAAAAAATTATCAAAAAATTACAACAGAATGGTTTTGAAAGCCGACCAATATGGAAATTAAATCATCTACAGATTCCTTACAAAAAATTTCAAAGATATTTAATAACTAAAGCATCTAATATTGTAAAAACACATTTATGTTTGCCTTCAGGACCTGACTTAAAATTTATAAGTCAAAAAAAAATTTTTAAAATTCTAAAATCATGAAAAAAGATATTTGTATATTTACTACAACAAGAGCAGATTATAGTTTACTTAAAAATATAGCAATTGATTTACAACAAAATAAAAAGTTCAAAATTACTTTAGTTGTAACTGGTACTCATCTTTCAAAAAAATTTGGTTTCACATTAAATGAAATTAAAAAAGATAAAATTTTGAATATAAAAAAAATTAAAATTGAAAGTATTAATAAAAATAATAATTATAACGTAATATTTAATGAAACATCCTCAAAGGTAACTTTATTTTTAAAAAAAAGACACTTAGATTTAGTGATACTTTTGGGAGACAGATTTGAAACTTTGGCTATAGCAATTTCTTGTTTTTTAAAAAAAATTCCAATTTGTCACTTACATGGAGGTGAAACAACCCTCGGATCAATCGATAATAGTATTAGGAACGCAATAACTTCTGTTTCTAAATATCATTTTACAGCAAATAAAACTTTTATGGAAAATGTAAAAAAAATTTGCGGGAGTGAAGACAATATTTATTCTGTTGGAGCTATGTTTTTAGATAACTTAAGTCGCAGAGAGAAAATAAAAAAATATAATATAGAAAAAAAATTTAAATTTGAATTCAAGAAAAAAAATATCCTTGTGACTTTGCACCCAGAAACAATCTCTAAAATAAATGTAAAAAATCAAATTCAAACTGTTTTAATGTCACTATCTAAATTTAAAGATATTTTATTTATTTTTACTGCACCAAATATGGATTTTGGCTCTGCAATTTTTTTTGAAGAAATTAGAAAATTTGTAAATAAAAATAAAAATGCTGTATTTATAAAATCCTTAGGTGAAAAATACTATCACTCAATAATAAGTTTTTCAGATGCAGTATTAGGAAATTCATCCAGTGGAATCATAGAAGTTCCATATTTAAGAAAAGGCACAATTAATGTTGGAGATCGACAAAAGGGTAGGCCACAAGAAAAAACCATTATAAATGCAAAATTTTCCAAGATATCAATTACGAAAAGTATTAAAAAGTTATATTCAAAAAAGTTTCAAGCAAAACTTAAAGTTTACAATGCAAAAAACTACGGTGCACCTGGCGCTACAAAAAAAATAATCAATCAAATAATTAATAATCTTTAAATTAAATCTTTATGAAAAATCAACAAAAACATCTTATTTCACCAAAAGAAAGTATAAAAAAAGCTATTCTAAAAATGAAAAAAAGCGGCGCAAGGACTGTCGTGGTCACAAACCCAAATAAATACTTGCTAGGAACATTATCTTCGGGGGATATACAAAAATCACTACTAAAGAATAGTGACATTAACTCAAACGTTGAAAGTATTTACAACAAAAACCCAAAAAAAATCTTTATTAAAAATTTAAATATTCAAGAACTCAAAAAACTTTTTCTTGATGGACAGTATGGTCTCATCCCTGTTGTAAATAACTCTAATATAGTTCAAAGAATAATTACTTGGGACGAAGTATTTAATAATGAAAAAAAGTTGGACAAACTAAAAAAAATTGACATTGTTATTATGGCTGGAGGTAAAGGTGAAAGACTTCAGCCATATACAAAAGTATTACCAAAACCATTGGTGCCTATTGATAATAAACCTATGTTGGAACACATAATTGAAAATTTTAATTATTTTAATTTTAAAAAATTTCATTTAATTCTTAATCACCACGCAAATTTAATTAAATCATATTTTGAAAGCTCAAAAAATAAAAATTATCAAGTAAATTTTGTTAAGGAGCCAAAGCCTCTAGGTACAATCGGTGGAATTCACTATCTAAAAAAAATTAAATCTAAAGATTTTTTGATTGGGAATTGCGATACACTTTTTAGAATTGATTACCTAAAGTTTTTTGAAACACATAAAAAAAATAAAAATTTAATAACTCTTGTTGTATCGAGTGAAAATCATGTTTTTCCTTATGGATCATGTAAACTTAAATCTAATAGACTAATTTCTTTTAAGGAAAAACCCAGTTTTCACTTTATGACCAATGCTGGCTTATATTTTGCCAAAAAAGAAATAATTAAACTAATACCACGAAATAAATTTTTTAATATGACAGATTTGATAAATAAATGTTTAAAATTAAAAAAGAAGATTGGTGTTTATAAAATTTCCAGTGAAGCATGGACAGATTTAGGACAATTATCTGATTTTAAAAAAGCATTAAAAGACTATTAAAATGTCAATAATCTGTACTATTTGTGCTAGAAAAAATTCAAAAGGTTTAAAAAATAAATCAATTAAACTTTTGAATGGCAAACCTTTAATAGCTCATACGATACTCCAAGCAAAAAAATCAAAAATATTTGACCATATTGTTGTATCGACGGACTCAAAAAAAATCCAAAAAATAGCTATTAAATATGGTGCTGAGTCTTGGTTTCTAAGACCAGCAAAACTAAGCAAAAAATCTGCATCAAAAGAAAGTGCAATAAGACATGCAATAATTGAAACAGAAAAAAAATATAAAAAAAAATTTAAAATATGCACTGATCTTGATGTAACTTCGCCGTTAAGAAAAGTGAGCGACATAAAAAACGCTTTAAAAATCTTTAAAAAAAAGGGTAGTTCAATTTTGTTTTCAGTAACAAAAGCTAGAAAAAATCCTTATTTTAATATGGTTGAAAATAAAAAAGGTAAAACTACTTTAGTGAAAAAACCCAAAAAGATTATATATTCGAGACAGTTAGCACCTAAAGTTTTTGAAATGAATGCTTCTATTTACATCTGGCGTAGAGACAAAATATTAAAAACAGATAATTTATTTGGTCGAAAAACTGATATATATGAGATGCCCTACGAGAGATCAATAGATATAGATGAAGAAATAGACTTAAAAATAGTTAGAATTTTAAAAAGATGAAGAATTTTCAAAATCCATTTCAATTAAAAAGAAAAAATATTTTTGTTATCGGGGGCACGGGTCTTATTGGATCAGAAATCTGTGCACTTTCAGCTAATCTAGGAGCAAAAGTCTTAATAATTGATAAGAAAAAAAACACACTTATCAAAAATTATAAGAATATTAAATTTGAAAAATTCGATATTTCCAACATTTCAAAATTTAAATCATTTTTTATTAAGGTCACAAAAAAGTATGGTTTTCCGAATGTCCTAATAAACTGTTCATATCCAAGAACTAGTGATTGGAATAAAAATAATTTTCAAAATGTTAAATACACGTCCTATGTAAAAAATATCAATATACATTTAAACTCATATGTTTGGTCATCAAAAATTGTTTGCGAAGAAATGAAAAAAAATAAAGTAGAAGGATCAATAATTTTATTAAATTCAATCTATGGATTGGTAGCTCAGTCCTCTGAGATATATAAGGAAACTAAGATAAAAGAAAATATGACATATTCAGTAATTAAAGGTGGACTAATCAACTTTACCAGACAAATTGCTTCACACTACGGAAAATTTAATATTCGTATAAATAGTATTTGCTCTGGTGGAATTGAAAATAAAAAAGATAAAAAACAAAACAGTAAATTTAAAAAAAGTTACGTAAATAAAACAATATTAAAAAGACTCGGAAATCCAAAAGATTTATCAGGTGCGGCTGTATATTTAGCAAGTGATGCTTCTAGCTATGTCACCGGAACAAATATCATTGTTGATGGTGGTTGGACAGCAGTATAATTGTGAAAAAAAAATTTTTAAAGTTACTCATTGTTGGGGTTGGTTCTATAGGATCAAGACATTTTCAAGCTGCGTATAACACTAATTTTAAAAAAGAAATTCATATAGTCGATAAAAAAGAAGTTTTATTTAAACTTAAAAAAAAAAATAATTTTCACAAAAAAAAAATATTCATCCACACAAATTTTAAAACACTTCCTTCAAAAATAGATTTAGCAATAATTTCTACAAATTCTGATGTTAGATTTAAAGTAACAAATGAATTAATCAATAAAATTAAAATTAAATTTATTATATTTGAAAAATTTTTATTTCAACAGAAAAGCCACTATAAATTTATTATAAATAAATTGAAGGAAAAAAAAATAAAATCTTGGGTTAATTGTCAAAGAAGAGCAATTCCATTTTACTCTTATTTAAAAAATAAAATAAAAAAAAATAAAAGTGAAACTAAAGTTTATGGAAACAAATGGGGACTTGCAAGCAATAGTATACACTACTTAGATTTATTTTTTTATCTCTTTGGAAAAAAAAGAATCTTGAGAATTGAAGATAATCTAAAAGATAAACTTTATAAGTCAAAAAGAGATGGTTTTTACGACTTTTTTGGAAATTTCTCTTTATCTTTTAATGATAATTCCACAATGATTTTTGAAGATTTTAATAAAAAAAAAAAATTTGTTAAAATAAAAGTTAAATTAAAAAATCAAACTTTTGATATTCTAGAAAAGAGTAAAACAATAAACCTGAAGTATAAAAACGAAAATAAATATATTTTTAGAACATTTAAAAATTATTATTTAAGCGAAATCTCAACGAGTATTATAAAACAAATTATCCTTAAAAAAAAAAGTATTTTACCAAGTATAGAAGAGTCATCAAATTATCATTTAATACTTTTGAAAATATTTTTAAATCATCAACAAAAAATTAAAAAAAAAAATTCTAAGAAATGCTTGATAACATAGCATCACCAAAATGTCGGATTATTCCTAAATTAGACATTAAATCAGACTCGTTAGTGAAAGGTGTTAATTTAGAGGGATTAAGAGTATTGGGTAGACCCGAATTATTCGCAGAAAAATATTATAGTGAAGGGGCAGATGAAATAATTTATCAAGATGTAGTTGCTAGTCTATACGGAAAAAATACATTACTAGAAATAGTTGAAAAAACAGCAAAAAATATCCTGATACCTTTATGTGTAGGTGGTGGAGTGAGATCAATTGAAGACATAAGCAAACTTTTAAAAGCTGGAGCAGACAAAGTTTCAGTAAATAGTGCAGCAGTAAAGAATCCTGATTTTCTTGTAAAAGCAGCAGAGACTTTTGGAAGCAGTACTATATCAGTATCGATAGAAACAAATAAAATAAATAATCAGTATTTAGTTTTCACTGAAAGTGGAAGAAACTGCAGCAATAAAAGAGTTGTTGATTGGATTGAACAAATACAAAACTTAGGTGCAGGAGAAATAATTTTGACTTCAATTTCTAAAGAAGGTTTAGGTGAGGGTTTTGATACAGAACTTGTTAAAGAAATGAAAAAAAAAATAAAAATACCACTTATTATTCATGGAGGAGCAGGTCAAACCAGTGATATTGAGAATTTATTAAAAAACTTTAATGTTAGTGGAGTGGCTATAGGTTCTGCATTTCACTATCACTATTTAAAAGATATTCATAATAATAATCAAAGTTCTGGGAATAAGGATTATTCATTAGGTTTAAGAGATAAATTTGAATATAATTCATTTTCTATACCAGATATCAAAAAAATGATTGAAAATCTTAAATGAAAAAGATCGGAATTATTAGTTGCAATGTTAACAATCTATTTAGCATATCAAATGCTTTCAAAAAATTGGATTGTTTAACAATTATAACAAATAATAGAGAAGAATTATTGGATTGCGATGTTCTTATATTACCGGGGGTTGGTGCATTCAATGTAGCTATGAAAAACATCATTGAAAAGAATATAGATACAACAATTTCCGATTTTCTAAAAACAGGTAAAACTTTTTTGGGAATTTGTCTAGGTTTCCAACTTCTTTTTGAAGAAAGTACAGAATTTACAAAAACAAAAGGCCTAGGCTTAATCGAAGGAAATGTTGTAGGTTTCGATAAAAGTAAAATGATAGTACCTCACGTAGGGTGGAATAGCGTTGATATAAAAAATAAGGAAAATAATATTTTAAAAAATAAAAATAATTTTTACTTTGTTCATTCATTTTATGCAAAACCTAAATTTTCGAATGATATATTTTGTTATACAAATTACAGCAATTTAAAATTTTGCTCAGGTATTAAAAAAGATAATTTATACGGAGTTCAATTTCATCCTGAAAAAAGTGGAAAAAACGGCATTCAATTTCTTGAAAATTTGTTGAGGAATAAATATGAAAGAATCTAAACTAGAAAAACAAATAGATTTAATTCCTAAGACTGTGAAGTGGTGTAAAAAATGTATTATGTCAAATCAAAGACCCAGAATTATTTTTGATAAAAATGGTGTATGTAGTGGATGTATCAGTAGTGAATTAAAGCAAGAAATTAATTGGAAAGAACGTGAAAAAGAGCTCAAGGATTTGTTGAACCGTTATAGAAGTAAAGATGGTGAATATGATGTTATTGTACCAAGTAGTGGAGGCAAAGATTCAGGCTATGTGGCTCATCAACTAAAATACAAATACAACATGAATCCTCTTACAGTAACATGGTCACCAATGGCCTATACGGATATAGGTTTACAAAATCTTCAGTCAAAAATAGATTGTGGTTTTAACAATATTTTATTTAGGCCAAATTCCTTATTTCAAAGAAAACTAGCTAGACTTTGTCTCGAGGAACTTGGTGATGCATTCCATGTTTTTGTTCTAGGCCAGGTATCTTATCCATTTCATATTGCACTTAAAATGAATATTAAGTTAGTATTTTATGGTGAAAATGGGGAGCTAGAGTATGGCGGAGATAAAAAAAATATAGACAAACCTTTTAAACCTATTTCAGAATGGCGTGAGAATTATTTTAAGGGATCAAAATTGAATGAATTAATCAAGTTTGGTCTTGATCAAAAAGAATATTTAAAAAAGAGTGACTTTTCAAAATCTGATCTTACTTTTTATAATCCACCAGACCCTGAAAAATTGCTAGAAAAAGGCATAAATGGAAAATATTTTTTTGGTTATTTCAAAAAATGGATTCCACAGGAAAATTATTACTATGTTTCTAAACATTTAAATTTTAAACCTAGTCCGGAAAGAACTGAAGGAACTTATTCTAAATATGCGAGTTTGGACGATAAATTTGACGGTATGCATTATTATATGAGATACATAAAATTTGGAATCGGAAGATGTGTTGAAGATGCCTCACATGAAATAAGAGACGGACATCTCAGTAGGGAAGAAGCTATATCTTTAGCAAAAAAATATGAAGGTGAATTTCCCAAAAAATATTACAATGAATTTTTAAAATATTTAAATATAACGGACGCTGATTTTTGGGAGATAGCTGACTCGTGGAGAATGCAACATTTATGGGAAAAAAAAGGTAATTACTGGCGTTTAAAAAATCCACTTAAATAAAATATTTCAATTGAAAAAAATAGTTTTTAGAAAAATTAATCAAAAAGATATTTTGATAATAGATAATAATTATTCAAAATTATCATTTAAAAACATATCCTTTGAAAATATAAAATTAAACGAATTCAATTTATTTTGTATAAAAACGATATTTAAAAATATTTTTAAAAATTTTTTTAAATTATCGCTAAATGATATTTATTTGAAAAGTCTAATAGATTCATATAATCCAAAAATAATAATCGGTCAGAACTTGGAGGGATATATTTTTAGAATAAAAAATTTATGTAAAAATATTTTTTGTATAGTTTATCAACACAGTTTTTTTTATGAATGCGAAAAAGAAACATATAAAAAACTTTACAGTGGAAAAAAATGCGATTTATTTATTTCATACAGTAAAGATGATACAAAATTTTTATCAAAACTAATTGAGGCTGAATATATCTCATTAGGATCAATAAAAAATAATGAAATTATTTTAAACAAATCTGAAAATAAAGAAATCCCATTATTATTAATTTCAGAGCATAGAAAAAGTCCGAGTAAACTACATTTAGAACAAAAGATAAAATTATGTGAATACATAAGAGAATTTTCTAAATCAAAAAATATTGTTCCATGTGTTGCTTTATCAGCAATACGTGATGATAAAAAAAAATATAGAAGACTGGACCAGGAGATTGATTTTTATAAAAAATACTTAATAAATTTTAATTGGAGAAACGAGAATAGCTTCAAAACCGCTGGTAAATCAAATCTTATAATTTGTTTAAGTTCTAACATGGGAATAGAAGTCCTGAGTAGAGGATATAAAACTGTCTTTTTTAATTTGATAGGTGACAAGGATAAAGATCAAGTTAATCCCTATCTAATAAAAAATAGACCAAAGTATTTTTTTTCAAATTTAAATAAAGAAACGATTAAAAATAGATTAAATTATTATTTTGATTTAAAAATAAAAAATTGGTTACTTGAGTCAAATTTCACAGAAAATTCTATTCCATTTGACGAGGGAAATTCAAAATTAAAAAAAATAGTAAATGAAATTGCTTCAATAAAAAATGAAAATAAATAAAAAAAAATCACTTCTTTTAATTGGTTATGGATCAATTGGGGAAAAACATGTGAAAATTCTCAAAAAACATTTTAAATTTCATAAAATATTTATTTTTACAAAAAGAAAAATTAAAAATTATTATTTAATTGATAAATTAAAAAAAATAAAAAAGCTTAATTTCGATTATATTGTTGTATCATCTAATACCTCAAAACATTTACATCATGTGAAATATATAGAAAAAAATTTTAGTAAAAAAAAAATATTTGTAGAAAAACCACTTTTTTCAAAATTTGAAAAATTTAAAATTAAAAAAAATAAATTTTTTATAGGTTATAATTTAAGGTTTCATCCTTTATTAGTTTTATTAAATAAAAAAATAAAAAAATTAAAAATCTATAATATACACGTTATATGTAATTCTTTTTTACCAAATTGGAGAAAAAATATTCACTATAAAAATTCTAGTAGCTCACATAAGTCAAAAGGTGGTGGTGTACTATTAGATTTAAGTCATGAACTAGATTATATAAGATGGATTTTTGGTAATTTATCATTAAATTTTGTTAATATGAGAAGATTATCTGAAATAACCAAAAATACCGAGGACACTCTACAGTTAATTGGGAAAGTAAATAATGCTAATTTAAGTTTAGATTTAAATTATTTTTCAAGAATTCCCAAAAGATCTATATATATTGATGGTAAAAATTTTTCTATCTCTGTGGATTTAATAAATAACGTTTTTAAAATGATAATGAATAAAAAAACTTATTTAAAAAAAATAAATAAATTTAATAAAAATTTTACCTATATACAGCTTCACAAAGCTATCCTTGAAGGAAAAATAAAAAATGTTTGTAATTACACTTTTGCTAATGAAACAATGAAATTAATTGATGATATAAAAAAATTCAAAACTAAAAAAATAAGTAAATGAAAATTGTTGCGATTGTACCTATAAAGTCTAAGTCTAAAAGAGTTAAAAATAAGAATTTTAAACTTATAAATAAAAGACCTTTATACGAATTTTTATTATCAAAAATTAAAAAATGTAATTTTGATGAGATATATGTTGATTCAGATAGTCCAATCATTAAAAAGTATTGTATTAAAAATAATTTAAAATTTATTCAAAGACTTCCTAAACTTGCAAAAGACAATGCAAATGGTAATGATTTATTAAATTATCATTCCAGTATTATTGATGGAGATATTTATTTTCAATTATTTATAACTGCCCCTTTATTAAAAGTTTCTTCAATTAATAGATGCATTGAAATTTTAAAAAAAAATAAAAAGTATGATTCAGTACTTTCATCTAAATCGATGCAAACTTGGTTCTGGTTCAAAAAAAAACCTGTAAATTATAATCCCAAAATATTACCAAGAAGCCAAGATGCAAAACCAATGGTTTTTGAGACAACTGGTTTATACGGAATAAGAAAGACTTCTCTACACAAAAATAAATGTAGAATTGGAAAAAAACCATATTTTTACGAAGTAAGCGATGAGGAAGCAATTGATTTGGATAGTAATAAAGATTTTGAGTATTTAAAATATTATGTCAGAAAAAGTTTGCGTGGCTCAAAGCGTTGAGGAGTTAAAGTTTTCCTTAGCTAAACTTAATAACTCAGTCAAAGTTATTCCACTTAATTTATCAGTTCAAATTTATTGTATTAAAAATAATTTAAGTTTTTTCAATCCAATAGATTTTATTGAAAATAAATTTCACAAAGATTGTTTGCAAAAATCAGAAAAATTAATAAAAAATATGAAATTTGATAATTTAATTTATGAGAGTCATATTTCAACAATTAAAGCTTTCATTAGATTCAGATTTAATTCTATATTATTTTTAAAAGAGTTATTAGGAAATATCTTAAAAAAAAATGAAATTGAAAAAATTTATTTTTCTGGATGGAATAGCTATCATAACCAATACTCAAAAAAAAACTATTTTGTTTCTGACATTGCACAAAATTTATATAAAGATAAAAAGTTTAAATTTCTAAAAAAAATAAAGAAAAAAAATACTAAAAACTTTTTTTTAAGGAATTATGAACTAACACAAATTAATAAACCATTTAATAATAAAACGATATTATTAACAAATCTTGGATATAATTTTTCTAGACTAGTTAAATCTATTTTTGAAAAAAATATAACTATACTTGTACCTTTTGATAAAAAAATAAATGTATTAAAAAAAACACTTTACAAATTATTTAATGTAAGCTTTTTTGATTTCAAATATTCCAAAACCAGTATCAAAAAAAAATATTTACCAAAAATTGAAATTAAATACAGAGATCAAAAGATAAGAAAATTATTAATGGATAGATTTGAGGAGGAAATACCAAATTTAATGATTTTAAAATCTAAATCAGCTGCAATACACAAATTATTTTTGAAAAATAATATTTCAGCTGTATTTTCCCAGATTACGAGAGGTGAATATGGTTATTATATTGAAGAAGCAAATAGAAGAGGTATACCATCATTTTGTATACCTCACGGTACAATGACAGAGTCTTTCAATAAAGACGATAAAAGATACAAAAATATAATTTCCGAAGCAATTACACTTAAAAATTCAAAATTCATATGTTCCCAATCAAAAATTTCAAAAAAATTTTTTATAAATAACAATAATATTTTAAAAAAAAGAAAAATAACCACAGGTAATTTAATTTTTAGTGAGGGTAAAAAAAATACTATTAATAAAAAAAAAATAAAACTTTTATTTGCTGTTACACTAAAAACTTTTGAGAGTATTCAATATTTGGGGGTAGAACCATTCTATGAATTTATTAATAATTTAGATTTTTTAAGTAATTTTGTGAATAGAAATAACTATATAAAAGTAATTGTTAAAATTCATCCTACAGAATCTGAAAATATTAATAATCTAAAAGACTTATTTCCTAATTTACAATTCACAAATGATAAAATAGACAAAATACTTAAAAAGATCGATATAACCATAAGTTTTTCATCAACAGTTATTGAAGACTCACTCTATTCTTTTAGGCCCGTGATTTTACTTGATAGGTGGAAACGTTATAAACATTGCAGAGCTACTGATGACTCAAATATAAAAAATGCTGCAGTTTATTACGTTAATGATGAGGAAAAATTAAAAAAATGTATTGATAGTATTGCAGATAGTAAAAAAATATTTTTTGAAAAATACATTTATCCTGGGGTTTCAAAAAATAATATTAAAAAATTAAAAGAATATTTTTAAATTAAATGATTAAAAAAACAATTAAAAATATTATAAAATATTTTGCAAAAATATTAATTGTCATTTTTTCAAAATTTAAAAGTACAAAATATTTTTTGGAAAAAATAAATAATTTTACAAATAATCAGATTAAATCTATTGAACACAATGAAATAAAATTAAAATTCTTTATACCTAATGGTTTGAACTTAATGAGAGTAAATACTTTCTCTACAAAAGAACCAGAAACTTTAAAATGGATAGATGGTTTTGAGAATGAGTCTGTTTTTTGGGACATAGGATCAAATATTGGACTATACTCTTGTTACGCTGCTAAAAAAAAGAAATGTAAAGTTTATTCCTTTGAACCATCAGTTTTTAATCTCGAGCTTTTAACAAAAAATATATTTTTAAATAATTTAAATGATTTAATAGTAATTTTTTCATTACCATTATCATCAAATTGCGAGGAAAAAAAATTTAATATGTCATCAATTGAGGTTGGGAGTTCAATTTCTTCATTTGGTGAAAAAATTATGTATGATGGATCTACAAAAGATAGTGTATTTAATTATAAAACAGTTGGAATTACCATTGATAAAATGCTTTCAAATTTTAAAATTTCATATCCAAAATATATTAAAATAGATGTCGACGGTATAGAACATTTAATTTTAACCGGTGCAAAAGAGTTACTGAAAAATGTAGATGAAATATTAATCGAAGTTGATGATAAATTTAAATCTCACGCAATCCAGGTTGAAAGTATTTTAGAAAACTCTGGGTTTTCTATGCAAAGTAAAAGTCAGTCAAAGCTAATAAATAAAGAGAATAAAAATTTAAAAACATTTAATCAAATATGGGTAAAAAAATAAAATGAAAGTTCTTGTTACCGGTGGTAGTGGTTTTTTAGGCTCTCATGTTGCAGACTCCCTTACCGCTTTGGGACATAAAGTCTTAATTTATGATATAAAAAGATCAAAGTGGATTAAAAAAAATCAAAAAATGATTGTTGGAAATATTTTAGATATAAAAAAACTTTCAAAATATATAAGGAACTCAGATATTATTTATAATTTTGCAGGTTTAGCAGATATGGATATTGCAAGATTTAGACCTATAGATACAGTCAAACTAAATATTTTGAGTTTGGTAAAAATCTTAGAAATTGCAAAAAAATTTAAAGTTAAAAGATTTGTTCAGGCTAGTTCAGTTTATTCGAATAGTGAAGAAGGAGGTTTTTACGGTAAAAGTAAAAGAGCTGCTGAAGATTATATCTTTGAATTTAATAAAACTTTTAATTTGCCTTTTACAATTTTAAGGTATGGTTCACTATATGGATCCAGAGCTGATAATAATAATGGGATAAAAAAATTAATTTTTTCTGCGAAAAAAAGAAAAAAAATAATTTATAGAGGAAATAAAGAAGCTGTGAGAAGGTATATTCATGTAGAGGATGCCGCAAAATTAACTTCTTCAATTCTGTCTAATAAATATAAGAATAAAGTTTTTACAATAACAGGAAAAAGAGAAATAAAAGTTAAGGATTTAATTAAGTTTTTGTCAAAAAAATTTAAAATATCTAGCAGAAAGAATATTTATTTAAATGAAAAAAATACAGCACATTATAAATTTAAACCGACCCCAATTATTAAAAAAAAAGGAAAAAATATTTTTGTTAGAAAAGAGAGAAATTTTTTAAAAAGTATAGTAAAAATAATTTGAGATATGAAAAAACAGTTAATAAATAAATTTCGATCTAAATTAAAAAACGGTAAGTACACTATTGGTGGCTGGATGCAAATATGCGACTCAAATATTGCTGAAATAATGGCAGACTGTGATTATGAATGGATTACATTTGATCTAGAACATGGGTCTTTTTCAACAAAAGAATTGACCAACTTAGTTAGGTCGGTAGAGTTAAAACAAAAAATTAAATTAGCTCGACTCCCAAATAAAAATCTTGAAATATGCGCTCAAGTTTTAGATGCAGGATGTGACGGAATAATAGTTCCTAATGTTAAAAGTAGAAATGAGTTAATTAAAATCAAAAATCTATCTTACTTTCCACCAGAAGGAAAAAGAGGTGTAGGTTTTTCTAGGTCTAATTTATTTGGTAAGAATTTTAAAAAGAATATGAATAGTAAAATTAAACCAATTTTAATCGCTATGATAGAGAGCAAAGATGGTATTAAAAATTTGAGTCACATTTTAACAGTAAAAGGTTTGGATGCTATTCTTATCGGTCCTTATGATTTATCAAGTTCATTAGGAGTCACAGGAAAATTTCAACATTCAAAATTTAAATCTGCTCTTAATCATATAAAAAAACTTTCTAAAAAAAATAAAATTCCATTAGGTATACATGTTTTAAAAAATTCACTCTCAGAAGTGAAAAAATATATAAGTAAAGGTTTTAAGTTTATTCCATTTGGAACTGACGCTATTTTGTTAACAAATGCTATAGAAAATTCTTTTAGAAAAAAATGAAAATTATAGCAATAATACCTGCTAGAATGGCCAGCAGCAGGTTTCCCGGAAAGCCACTTAAAAAAATACACAATATTCCAATGATAGGACATTGTTTTATACGTTCATCAATGAGTAAATTAATAAATGATTGTTATGTTGCAACTCCCGACAAATCAATTCATGAATATATACACTCTATTGGCGGTAAATCTGTCATGACCTCACACAAACATAAAATGTGCCATGATAGAGTTGTAGAAGCTGTTAGAAAGTTAGAAAGAAAAAATAAGGTAAAATATGAAATAATTTTAAATATCCAGGGAGATTTGCCTATGGTTTATCCTGATATGGTAGATAAACTCATAAAACCTTTAATTTCAAATAAAAATATTCAAACAACAACAATGGCAGATGAAATAACAAACAATAAAGATTTTCTAGATCCTAATAGAGTAAAAATAGTAATTGATAAAAATAATGATCTTCTGTTTGTATCAAGAGAGCCTATACCATCAACAAAAAAATCAAAAAATAATTTTAAAAAATTTAAGCATGTTGCAATAAGAGCATACAAACGAAATTTTTTTGAAAAAATTTCAAAATTAAAATTAACACCAGTTGAAAAAATAGAAGCAATTGATGAGTTAAGGGTTTTAGAAAATGGATTTAAAATAAGAACTGTTTTTACCAAAAGAGTGACAGAAACTGTAGATACACAAAGGGATTTAAATAAAGTGGCCAAGATGATGCTAAAAGACAAACTGCTTAAAAAGTATAAAAATTTTTTTTAAACTTTAGTGATTTTCAAAAAAATTAAAAATTATATTTCTCTCTCGAAGTCAAATTATATTGATACCGGACTAAGCTCTATTTGTTATTTTTCTTCCTCCCCCTTAGTTTTGGGTCATCATTTTTTTATTAAAGAATTTTTAAGAAAAAATAATTTAAAATATTTATTATTTTTTTTTAAACAAATTTTTACTATAAGTAATGGATATAATATTAAAATTTATAATAAACATTATAAATATAATCAGAAAAAAATCTTTTTTACTTGGGGTTTCAAGGACAATTTTGATAAACAGGGGAATATTACCGACCAGTATTTTAGAATTAATTCTGAAAATAAAAAAATATTATGGGTGGTGATATATCTTGATAAAAAAATTCCAACAAAAATCTCAAAAAATATAATTTTGATTTCATTATTAAATGATAAAAAAATAAAAAGTATTATTAAGAGTTTTTTCTATTTTTTTAAAATTCTTATTAAAAAAAAACTTAATTTTAAAAAATTACATAATGAATTGTCATTTTCTTCCATATTTGCTGAAAATTTATCTCACGAGATTTCAAAACTGGTTAGCGCAAATAAAATAAATCAAATTTTCATGCCATATGAAGGACAACCATTTCAACATTATATTCCTCAACAATTTAAAAAAATTAATAGTAAAATAAAATTTTTTGGTTATGTTTCACATAACTTGCCGCATAGCTTTGACATGTTTAAAAGACACGGTTCACCAGATTACTTATTTTTTCATAGCAAAGACCAAAAAAATTATTTTAGCAAATATCTTGGATGGCAAAAATCTAAACTTAAATTGATAAGTTCTTTAAGACTAAAAAAAGAAAAAAAAAATAAATTGAACAACAAAATTTTTTTTTCTAATCAATTGAATCAAATAGGAAAATTAACAAAAAATTTTCAAATATATTTGTCAAATTCTAAAAATAAAAGCCTACCAATTATGAAAATAAATATTCATCCTAGAGCTTATGATAAAAGAAAGCAATTAGAGTTAAAAAATAAATTTGAAAGTATAATTCAAAAAAACAGAACTAAGTTTAACAAAAAATTAAAAAAAAATATTTCAATTGTTATAGGTTTTACGTCAACTCCATTATATCTTTTGCAGAATGATATCAATGTTTTGCATATAGTTGAAAATAGTTTTTTTCAAAGTTATAATTCAAAATATTGGCCAAGTATAAAATCTAATAAAATTAATGATAATATTTTTGTCTATTCTTTACTTAAAAATAAAAAAGTATTAAACATGTCTAATTTTAAATCCTTAAATTTATTAGAAAAATACTTATATAATTAAATTACGAAATAATAATATGAATAAAAATAAAATTAAAAATTTTATAACATTTTTTTTCAATCTATTTAATTTATCAGTTTTTATAAGAAAAAAAAAAAATAATAATTATGAGATAGTTAATAAAAATGAATGGATACCTTTTTTAAAAGAAAGTGAATATTATAAATTATACAATGAGGGCTTAAGAAAAACTAGTCAGGAATTTACTGACAATTTTTCAAAAAGAATGAGACTTTTTAGTCTTTTACAACTTGTAAACTATGTAACTAGAACTGATAATTTTAATGATTTTAATTTTGCAGAATGTGGCTGCTGGAAAGGACACTCCTCATTCATGATTAGTAGTATTTTGAAAAAAAATGAATATAGAGGTAAATTTTATATTTTCGACTCCTTCGAAGGAGGATTATCTGATTTAACTAAGAAAGATAAGAATTTAATTTCAGACTACACAAACAAGCAAATTATAGACCAAAAATTTTTTTTTAAGAGCAATGAAAATGATGTTAAAGAAGTTTTAAAAGAATTCGGTTTTATCAAAATATTTAAAGGATGGATTCCAGAGAAATTTAAAAATATTGAAAATAGTAAGTTCAATTTTGTACACTTAGACGTAGATTTATACGAACCAACTTTAGAGTCTTTAAAATTTTTTTATCCTAGGCTTGAAAAGGGTGGAGTGATCGTGTGTGATGACTATAATTTAAGTGCGTTTCCAGGTGCAAAATTAGCTTGGGATGAGTTTTTTAATAACACAACAAAAGATTATAAGTTTTTCTACGAGTCTCCTTTTGGAGGATGTTATTTAATAAAATAGTCAATTTTAATATTAAAAGTAGAAAAATTTATTTTTATATGATAACTAATTAAAATTCTATGTCAGATATTCAATTTTTAAAAAATTACTTTAACAATTTGAAAAATCTATTATCGAACGAAAAATATTTCGAGAGACTTACTGAAGTGAAGGATATTTTAAAAAAAACACATATGAATGGAAAAAAAACCATGATTTTTGGAAATGGTGGAAGTGCTGCTATTGCAAGCCATTTTAGTGTAGATTTAACAAAAAATGCCAAAGTAAGATGCACAAACTACAACGAGTCCGACTTGCTTACTTGTTTTTCAAATGATTTTGGTTATGAGAGATGGGTTGAAAAAGCAATCGAGTATTACGGTGATGAAGGCGATTCTTTAATTTTGATTTCGGCTGGAGGAAACTCCCCCAATATGATAAATGGTGCAAAACAAGCTAGAAAGAAAAAAATCAGTAAAATAATCACTTTTACAGGAAACGATCAAAATAATAATTTGACAAAACTTGGCGACATTAATTTTTGGGTTAATAGCAAGGCTTATAACCACATTGAAAATGTGCATCAAATTTTATTACTCTCTTTAGTTGATTTAATTATTGGCAAAACAGAATACCCCCCTAATTAAACTAGAAAATTGAAAATAAATAACTCTTTTTTAAAAAGTTACAAAAACTTAAAAGTTTTAGTTACTGGATCAACCGGTTTTAAAGGATCTTGGCTAACTAATTGGCTTTATTTATTGGGATCAAAAGTTGTTGGAGTAGGTTTGAGACCCGAAAAAGGATCTATTTTATTTAATTCGTTTAAATTAAATAAGAAAATTAAACAATATTATATAGATATAAAAAAATTTGACAAAATAAATCATATAATTAAAAAAGAAAAACCTGATATTATTTTTCATCTTGCTGCACAATCAATTGTCTCGATTAGTTATAGAGATCCTTTAGAGACACTTGGAACTAATATAATTGGAAGCGCAAATATTTTAGAGTCTGTAAAAATAAATAAAATTCCCAATTTAGTTTATATCACATCTGATAAATGTTATTTAAATTTAGGAAAAAAAACTAACTTTAAAGAAAACGATATCTTAGGTGGTTTGGACAATTACTCCTCATCAAAAGCTAGCGCAGAACTTATTTTTTTCTCTTATTTTAATAGTTATTTCAAAAAACAGAAAAAATTAAATATAGCAAGTTCTAGAGCAGGTAACGTAATTGGGGGAGGTGATTTTAAAAAAGATAGAATAGTTCCCGATGTTATAAAATCATTAAACCATAATAAAAAAATTATTATTAGAAGCCCTAATGCTACTAGACCTTGGCAACATGTTCTAGAACCTTTATCTGGATATTTATTATTAGGGCAAAAATTAATGGATAGAGAATTAAAATCTAATTTATACCCATCTTGGAATTTTGGTCCTTATAAGAAAAATTGTAAAAAAGTAATTTCGATGGTGAATTTGTTGTCCAAAGAGTGGCAAGGATACAAGGCTAAAATTGTTGTAAATAAAAATAAAAAATTTCATGAATCTAAATTACTCAGCCTGAATATAGATAAAGCCAAGAATGAACTTGGATGGAGACCAAGATTAACATTAGATGAAACAGTGAATTTTACCATCGACTGGTATAAAACTTTTTTTTCAGATGGTGATGTTGAAGATATGACAGACTATCAAATAGAATATTTTAAAGAAAAATAAATTTAATGGCAAATTGTAGAATTTGTAAATATCAGCTAAGAAAAATAATTAATTTAGGCAAAATCGCTCTTGTAGGGAACTTTTTAAAAAAAAAAATAAATCAAAAAAAATTTAAAATTAGTCTTAATTATTGCATTTCTTGTAAACACGTTCAAATCGCTGAAAGGTTAAAACCTGATTTATTATTTAAACACTATCTTTGGGAAACAGGCATATCAAAAACAAATATTTTATTGCTAAAAGATTTTTTGAAAAAATTAAAAAAATTAGGAATTGGTAGAAATTCTAAAATTCTAGAAATCGCTAGTAATGATGGTTCTTTTATTCAAATATTAAAAAATAAGTTTAATTCCTTTGTAGTTGGTGTTGATCCAGCTAAAAATTTAGCCAGAAGGGCAAATAGTAAAAAAATTTTCACTATTGATAAATATTTTAACTCTAAACTTGCTCTATCAATAAAGAATAAATTTTGTAAATTTGACTTTATATTCGCAAGAAATGTTATTGCTCACCTAAATGAGCCAAATTCCGTATTTAAGGGTGTCGAAAAATTACTTAATGATGAGGGTATTTTTATTTTAGAAGTTCCGCATTTATTAAATATTTTAAGTGATAATCAATATGATAACGTATTTCACGAACATAATGGATTTCATAGCCTCAAATCTATAGGTGATTTATGCAAACTCAATAATATGAAAATTTTTGATGTAGATATAATTAACTCTCAAGGAGGCTCTATAAGATGTTATATTAGTAAAATTAAATCTAAAAAAACAATTTCAATTAAAGTTAAAAAAATATTAAACTTAGAAAAAAAATCAAAAATATTTTCTAATCAAAAACTAAAAAAATTTAAACATAAAATAATCACTCACTCAAAAAATTTATATAATTTATTAAGTAAATTAAAGAAAAGAGGAAAAAAAATATCGATATATGGTGCATCTGGAAAGGGTCAGGCTCTTATGCAATTTTCAAAAATCGACAAAAACTTAATCGATTATGTTTTTGATAAGAGTAAACTTAAGCAAGGTTATTTTACCCCTGGAACCAATATAAAAGTTAGAGATCCAAAAAATATTTCAAGAAAGGATATAGATTATTTATTAATTTTATCTTGGAAT
>MDTE01030857.1_pt1 | contig 23554 bp, 14 predicted proteins | sample 811231 | NCBI WGS metagenome assembly MDTE01 (sample SAMN05326651, study PRJNA326480) | marine metagenome | isolation source: seawater | place: Indian Ocean: Red Sea | collected 2010 | reverse complement strand
GTGATAACTTTCATATATTCTGGTCTTATTCCAACTGTGATCTTTTTTTCATTTAAAATGTTTCCAGATATAAATTCTTTATCTAAATGCATGTTAAATGTTTCGGAACTAAAATAATACTTATCATTTATTAAATTTAATTTTCCATTTATAAAATTCATCTGTGGTGAACCAATGAAACTACCAACAAAGGTATTTTTTGGAGAATTATAAGTTTCAATGGGTGTATCTACCTGTTGCAAAATTCCTTCATTCATTATACAAATCCTTTGACCTAAGGTCATTGCTTCTGTTTGATCATGAGTTACATAAATCATTGTAGCTCCGATCTGTTCATGAAGTTTTTTTAGTTCTACTCTCATAACAGTTCGCATTTTGGCATCAAGGTTTGATAAGGGCTCATCAAAAAGAAACACCTTAGGCTTTCTCACAATTGCCCTCCCCAATGCAACTCTTTGCCTCTGTCCTCCTGAAAGTGCCTTTGGGTAACGATCAAGATAATTTTCTAATTCCAAGGTATTAGCTGCCTCCTTTACTCTTTTTTTGATATCAGACTTTGACCATTTTCTAAGTTTTAGGCTAAAAGCCATATTATCAAAGACATTCATATGAGGATATAACGCATAATTTTGAAATACCATAGAAATATCTCTATCTTTTGGCGGTAGTGCGTTGATTATTTGTCCATCAATAAAAATTTCTCCACTAGATGGCTCCTCAAGTCCGGCTATCATTGAAAGGGTTGTGGACTTTCCGCATCCCGAGGGGCCAACTAATACCATAAATTCTCCTGATTTGATTTCAAGATTTAAGTCAGTTACTGCCTTAGTTTGATCTGGAAAAATTTTTGTAATTTTTTTTAACATTACATCACTCATTTGCTGACCTCCTACTCTTTAATTCCACCAAGCATTATACCTTTCGAAAAATATTTTAATACAAAAGGAAATACTAGCATGATAGGTATAACTGTTATCACTACCGTCGCTGCCTTGATTGATTCAGGTGCTAATCCAATGAAATGATCGCGAAGCATTGACCACTCCTGCTCAATTACAATCCGCTGCAAAAATGCCTGTAACACTACCTTAGTATCATTATTCATATAGATAACGGCATCATACCAAGAATTCCAATGAAATATGGTTTGAAACATTGCTACGGTTGCGAGAATGGGTTTTGAGAGTGGTAAATAGATCCTTGAAAAAATATACCACTCACTGGCACCATCAATCATAGCTGCTTTGTGCATACTATCAGGAATACTCTGAAAATAATTTCTAATTAGGATCACATTAAACGCGTTTATGAGACCCTGTACAAGATATACCGCACGATTGTCTAATAAGCCTAGATTGTTATACAAAAGATAAAGGGGGACCATTCCTCCGCTAAATAGCATTGTGAAAAGCACAAATAAAAAAATAGGTTTGCGATATGGCATTTCTTTTCTCGACAAAGGATATGCACAAAGTGAGGAGAAAAAAACTGAAATAGGTACACATATTATTACACGGAAAACACTATTCAGTAAACCTAAAAAAAGGTTTTCCTTCGAAAAAACAGCTTTATATGCTGTTAAATCAAAGGACTTTGGAAATAGAAAAAGGCCCCCTTGTGAGGCGTGCACTTCAGAGCTTAAACTTAGAAAAAGACAATAGACTAGTGGATAAAGCATAGTAATTGAGAGCAGAATAAATAATGATATATTACCAACGTCAAAAATTCTTGAAGCCAAAGATTGTTTAATCATCTTTAAAATAGACCTTGATTGCCATCAGAAAGTTTTTTGCTGATTGAATTAGAAATTAAAATTAATATTAAGGCTACAACTGATTTAAACATACCAGCTGCTGTGGCGATTTCAAAGTTTAGATTAGTTAACATTCTTAAAACGTAGGTATCAATTATATCAGCCACATCATAAACTAAAGGGTTATACATGTTGTATATTTGATCGAATCCAGCACTCAAAAAGCTTCCCATACTTAAGATTAAAAGTGTTATCATAGTTGGTTTTAAATGTGGTATTGTCACATAAATAATTTGATCAATTCTATTGGCTCCGTCAATTTTTGCAGCTTGATAAAGTTCCACAGGAATAGCTGCTATTGATGCCATATAAATAATTGCACCAATCCCAATACCTTTCCATATATCGGTGGCTATGATGACAATGATAAACCAAAAGTCATCGCTTAACCAAGCGATAGGTTTATCAATTCCAATCAGAGATATAATTTCATTTGCTGGACCACTATTCGAAAAAATCAGTCTAAAAATACTTGCTAAAATAACCCAACTGAACAAATACGGCAAAAGACTAAGACTTTGAAAACCTTTTCTAAGAAAACTAACCCTTACCTCATTTAGTAAAATTGCAAAAATCACTGGGGCAAAAAATCCCAATATAATTTTAATTATACTGATAAACAGAGTGTTCTTTATTACTTGTAAAAATTCACTCCCACTGAAGAGCATTTCAAAATGCTGCATGCCTACCCATGGACTTCCAATTATACCATCCTTTATACTATAATCTTTAAAAGCTATTAAAAGGCCTCCCATAGGGATATAATCGAAGATAAAATAGTATACGGCACAGGGCAAAAACAAATATAGTAACGCGCTATTTTTTGAGTCACTGGTTGACATTTAGTATCTTCTCTTAAGGAGGTTATCAATTCTTTTCTTATTTTTTATGGCTTCCTCAAGATGAATTTCCATTCTGTTAATTACCTGATGACCTCCTATTTCGTTAAATTCATCGATATAAGAATTCCAATTTGAAAATGCTCTCTGCCCAGTTATGAACTCAGTAAATTTGGTTTGCTGAAAAGATATCATTTTATTTACTTTCGAAACTATTTCTATTGGGGATTGATATATAGCATCTCCAAATGCACAAGGATCTCCCCACTCAATTCGATTATGATCTTGTTGAAATTTTTTTAATCCAGCAGGCATATATTTATCAATAAAGTCATCTTGCATGGGGACTGTAACTAAATAGCCTTGTCTTTTATCGTATAGGTGCCAGTTAAGGCCTTCGCTATTTCTTCTATATGAGTATGTTCCATATGGTTCAATCCCCGTTGTTGTTCTACTTTCACCTTCCCCCTCCCATTTCCAATGCACACCCTCTTTGCCAAGGCTGCAGTGTAATAAAAGTTTTTCATCATTTAACATTGTTTCCATTATTCTTAACCAACGAATGACCTTGGCAGGCGAATCTTTCATGTGTTCGCCAAATACATAATAACCTCCATAGTTACCACCGACTCTTCCATAAGTTCTGTGTCCTCTGTGTCCTAGTGGTCCTGCTGGCGCAAATCCTGCTGTCCAAAGGTTTTTATATCGATCTTTATTATCATTAACTATTTTTTCTGCATCCTTCTTTTCAAATCCAATTGATTCAAATAATTCTAAATCTCGATATCGCTGTAATTCGGCCATTGTTTTAATTCGTTCACTATTAGGCTCAAGCTCAGCATAGAGCGACCAATGAGAAATATAACCTGTAATTCCTGCATAAAGTTTTGTTAGCACCTCGCCCATCCAATTGTCTGTTACAAAATCAGGATGTATATATCCTTCCTCATGCCACTCATTCAATTGCTTGAGGGCTAAAAGACATCGCTCATCGATACCACCCCAAATCAAATTACCCTTATCTACTCTCCAATTAAATGGCTGAATATCATAAGCACCAAAAATTTCGGTAAACATCCCACTTCGCCAAGAGCTAACGTCGCCACTCATAGCCCATGTTGGTTTTGCGTTGTCAAGAATAAAACTCTTCTGCTTTGGGGTAAGATACTTTTTAAAGTCAAGTATAAAACTTCTGGCGTCAGGTCTATCATTTTTAAATTTCTCAAAAACAAAAGAATATTCCCCAATGTTATCTGGAATACCATCAAAACCAATTGCTCTTAACCAATCCTTGCGCCAAATACCCATTTTTGGATATGCATTCCCAGGTCTAGGAATTGGAATCCCATAATTGTTTTCATTGTAACGGCCACCCATCCATGCATGCATGCCCCATTCTTGGATAATTTTTGTAATCGTTGGACTATGTTGTGCTAGTACGGATAAAGGAACAGGCATCACAAATCCATGCTTCACGGAGCTAGATAATTGTCCAGAAAATTCAGTAAATATATCAGGGATGGACCCTGAAGCTTTAACCAAAGCACCCTTTCTTTCATAAACGGAAGGGGATATTAGATCGTAATTCAGAGTAACGTTAAATCTTTTTTCAAGAATTTTTTTTGCAAAGGCATCGTCCTTCAGTAGGGCATCGGCAGACCATCTTGCATCGCGATGCATTAATAGATTAAAGGTCATATGCACATCAGGGTCATCAACAACTTGTGACCAATCTACGGTATCGTCAAGGATATTATTATTTTTTGACCAAGTGGGTGAGAAAATTAGAAATACAAGTGCTACCAGAAAAAATGATGCAGCAACAGTTAATCTTACTTTTAAAGTCATCCTTTAAAATGATTATCAGATTTTAATTTATTTGTTTTTTTAAAGTTTCAAAATAGCGTTTTTGGCTCTGAATATGGCCTATGTTTTCATAGTGCAACTTAAGCCTTAGATCATGAAGGTCTTTCACTATGGGAACAAGATCTACCCTGTTTGCTTTATTAATCTTTCCCATCCAATCTTTTCGTATTTCCTTTGCGCCGTTGAAAGCACCAGATATAGCCCCAACCATTCCAGCTATTGAATCGTTATCTCGCCCATAATTAGAAGCACCAAAAATGCTTTTCTCAAAGTTGCCAGATGCAATAATTAGAAACCCCAAAGCAATCGGAAGTTCTTCAATGCTATGCTCCCTACTTGGACGCCAATTATTGCTTCCATTACCTCTGTCCTTACCCATTTCAGCGCATCCATCAAATGGACGGATACAGTCGCGAAGGGGAATTATACTTTCTTTCCAATCTGTGTATTTTTTTGCGCATTCGATTACGGCCTGTATTGCGTTTTTTGTTCCATCTTTAGCAAAATCAATAGCAACATCAATAATTGATTCAATGGAAGCTTCAGGATTAAAGGCCTCTGCGGTGCAAGCTGCCATAACCCCAGCGGCTTCAAGTCCATAACTATGTTGATGTGCGCTAAAAATATCTATGGCCTCTTCGTAGGCTTTTTGAGGATCGCATGCATTTATTATCCCAACTGGTGCAGAATACATTGCGGCTCCGCAATTAACCATGTTACCTATCCCTCCTTGCCTAGGTTCAGCATTTGCCAAATGAAGTCTCATGAATAACCATTTTTCAGGATAAAAAAGGCGCTCCAAAAGAGCAGTTTTTTTACCGAGCTCTGGGATCCATCTTGAAGAATCTGTTATGAGTGGAATGATTCTTTTAGCAAATTCATATGAGTCTAAATGACCACCATGTTCAATATATACCCTAGATAAAAGCTGAACCATATGGCTGTCATCGGTATAGCGACCGTCTCCTTTACCAATATCGCTGGGCCCATCCCAGTTTTCAACAAAATCTGTAATATACCCATAACGCTTTGTAATCTCATTTGGATAATGCCACTCAGCGGGTGCGCCCATAGCATCACCGATTGCGCCACCATAAACGCATCCCAAAATTTTGTCAAATAATATATTTTTACCCATGCTTATTTTTTTTGGAATTCAAAGGGATTGGTACCTTACCTGTATAAGATATTACTCTTCCTAAACTGACGTCTGTGCCAGTTGCCTGAGGTGAAGATTTACCCTTGACCATTATTTTGAGTTTGTGTTTTCCATCATTTAAATTGGTTATCCACACTGCTGTTGACTGACTTGAGTTATTCAGTTCTTTTCGAGTATACATATCACGTGTTCCAACAAGGTCATTATCAATAAAAATATCAAAGATACCACAATTTTGTCCACGGTTTCCCTGAGCAAAAATACAATTCCCGGAAAATTCAACCTCAAGATAATCTCCAGACTTATTTGAAGTAATGAACCGCGGCCTCCCTCGGTGATCGTTTGTTAGATTCCATTCTCCATGCCAATTAAGTTCTGGAGATAAATCTGGTTCAATCGTATAGATATCCTCAAATTTAAGATTCGGGAAGGATACTTCCGGTTCCCCAGTAAAATAATGTGTCTGATGTTTAACAATTATTTTATTGCCTTGTAAATCACCGCCATTTTTCAGAACGTTTCTGATGGCTAATTCATAACTTAATTCGGTAGCTGAATTGATGGAAAGGCTTGTAAAGTTATAGTCTCTATTCATATACGGTAGCAGCTCATCCTTAACTGTTTTAGGAAGCCTATCATATCCATAAATAAGACCCATAACTCCGCCACAATTTGCCACGTTAGAATCCGTATCCTGCCCACAGCGGGTACAAATTTTGATGGATTCAAGAAAATCACCTTTGCCATACAACAAACCTATTAAAATATATAGGCCATTAAAATGTCCTTGTATGTTAAAAAGTCCTGTTTTGTTACCTTGCTTTGAGGGAGGGTCAGACTTGGCCCAGGGACAGAGGTCTTTATTATATGCTGATTCAACCTTCTCCCAGGTAAGACGCCAATTTTTAGGCTCCTCTTTATACCACTTCACCAATTGTCGAATCATTCCCGAATAAGCTGACTGCTTGGGAATAACTTTTAGAGATTTATTTATTAGATCTAAAATATTATCATCAAAAAATGCATAGGAATACATTGCAGAAAGAAAAGCTCCCGCATAGTAACCATCTCCGTAGTTCATTATATGTCCTACTTTATCAGACATCTCTTGAGTTGCTGAAGATAAGCCTGGTGAAATAATTCCTATGAAATCACACTCAATCTGAAAGTCAATATCATCAGCATGTGGGTTGTAATGCGGGTGGCCAGATAGGCTGGCCGGAACACCCTCCATTAAGTTTTGCCTGGCTTGGCCATTTGCGTGCCAAAGGAGAAAATTTTTTTCCCTGAATACATCGGCGAAGTTCTCCTGTGTAGCTTCAAGCCCATGCTCTCGCAAAACCTCTAAAAAAGACATGTTGGTGTATAAATCATCCTCATTGTAGAGCCAAATTTTTGGAGCATCGGGATGAATTTCAAGACTGCCCTCATAAATCTCGCCTTGGGCATCAAATTCCATTGGCTCACCCATGATGGCTCCATAAGATTTCCCAACCCAGGCACCTAAGATTTTATCTTTTAAAGAGGAGGTGGAAATTGAAATGTGTTCCTCGTTTTTTACCAATCGTATATTAAAATAGTGTTGTTTACTAGTTCTTTTTTATTTTATTTTGATTTAAATCCGTACCATCCAGCGTCAACAACAATTTGATCAATCATTAGCTCCTCTTTCATTAGTTTTACCAGCACTTTGTGCGGGTAATCAAGGTCCAAATCGGATATATTAATGGTGGTGTCTGCTGCTGGAAGGGACATCTGTTCCTCTTCCATCATATTTAAATTATCTACAGTATTTATTTGAAGTCGAGTCTCATCAATGGGTTTTGTTATTTTAATTTTAATTTCGTCATTATTTTGCTCAACACTTAAGTTCTCCGGCATACCAACCACACAGGATATCTTGTCCTCTGCTTCCTCAAGAAAAACGAGCCTTGTCTTTCCATCTACTAACTCTTTGGCAAGAGCACGATGATTCCATACATCAACGTAGTGCCAATTTTGAGGATGATCAACTTCTAGAAAAGGTCCAATTAATCGGGGAACTCTGCCACGTAAATCCCTGCCTCCTGGGCCTTGAAATTTGGATGCAGATCCCTCGTTTAATGTAGCCTCTCTAGACACATTATCGTGGTCGTTTTGATATACAGTGTACACACATTTATTTGCTACAGGAAATGCATTTATGTAAATATCTTCTCTAAAATCTTTTACCAAAGGGATAGGGTTATCGGTTAAATAGGCATCACTGTTTTCACGAATAATACGGCTATAGCGATGTACCATAATGCGCTCTATCCAAGTATATTTGTTAATTTCACCAAATATATCCTCCCAGACAATGAAACCTGTTCCATTGAATAAAGCATTATGAACCAGTGCCTGCCGGTTTCTGCTATTTCGACTGATGTTGTGTACGTTATGTTTTGGAAGCAAAAAGCGAAATAGATCAATACTAGGCATAACATTAGTTTGAGTGCCTACTTGGTTCCAACTGCCGGTTACAAGTTGCGCATCTTCAAAACCCGGTCTACCCTCTGAAGCAAAAACATTATCTGGGTTTACCGCATCTAATGCCTCACGAAAGGCTATTTCACTATCTTTCATAGTATCGAGAAATATGCCATCTGCACCAATTGCTTTCGATATTTTTGCCTCTTCTTCGTAGTGGTTTTGGTCTTTTACCATAATATCCCAAGGTTTGTACGGTAAATATACCTTCACCCCTCTTTGATGAGCTTTGTCAACTAATGACTTTAAACCTTTTAACCCACCTGGTAAGTCTTCATACATAGAAAATTGATTTCGATTATCCACTCCCATTCTAGGATAATCGTGCCAAAGAAGCATATAATCATATCCACCAAAGTTTAACTCACCCTCATCCAAAAAACGGTCAATATCAAACTGATTTGTTTTAGGGTTGTATATATCATGGCCGTAGAGAAAGGTAAAGTGAGATACAAATTGCTTTCTGTAGTATTCCTGAACCGGACGATTGTAATATTTAAAGTCAAAGATCGAGTAAACATGCTTTTTATATGCATCGAACGCCTTATGCCAATCTCCTTTATGAGGACCAATACGAGAGTCCATCACAACCGTTTTTTCTCCGGGTTCTTGCGTGAGACGAAACTGCTTTCCATGAAAATCATCCTTATCCTTAAAAAGCCAGCTAAATGACGTATTAATTACGTGAAAATAAACACCTCTGTCTTCTTTAATATTGAAAACATCTGTGGGAACTTTTGGATCAGTGTAATTTGGAAATAAATGAAAAATATAATCATCTTGATTATTAATACAATAAGTAGGATAGCTTCTTGCATATCTGCGAAAATATGTTTCCGTAGGCAAAAAGATACTAAGATCATCTCTATCTCCAATTTCTAGGTCTTGAATTACAGGAAATCTAATATACGAGCTTCGTGTCCTTGGATCTCGATAAGAACGGCCACCTGTTGCTGTACTTGTGATCGCTGATTTCCAATAGAGCTCGTGATCATCGCCAATGGAAAAATCTTGTTCTACTACCCAAGAGTTTTCTACATAGCTTGATTGTTGGCGAATAGAGACCCCTTTTCGGTCACCCTTGGTAAACTCTTCAACTGTAAATAATTGATATCCTACATTATCTAACCAAAATCCTGGGTCAGGTGATGATGTGAAAATGAGACTTCCGCTGTCTTTCATGTAGTCATAGTCACTTGTTTTATCAATGACATGAACCAATTTTACTGCATTATCAATCGCTATTTTGTAACTGTAAACATCATTCTCTAAAACAATTTCTTTAACCTGAGATTTATTAGGGAGAAATGACACTCTCGGTTTGGCATATATTTGAAATAAACTAAATTGTGTGAATAAAACAAAATAATTAACTAAATGACAAAAATTGGCGCTTTTCACAATTTGTTATATATCCTTTACGCATCGAAACCCAATACTAGAACTTCTATTAAGTGCGGGCGTCATTAGCCAAAATTTTAATCTTTGATAGTTTGGTACTGGACCTCCTTGGATATACCAGCGGCTCCCTTTTGCGAAAAAATGGCTTCCCCCTCTTATCCAACAGAAATAATGAAAGCCATCGGACTGCTTTGAATCCGTCCATTCCCAAACATTGCCCGCCATATCCAATACTCCGAATGGACTTGCACCATCTGGATAACTACCCACCTTTTTGGTAGCCTCTGAATCCATATTTGCTTTTCTTTCATCATATGTATTTCCCCACGGCCATGCTCTGCCATCCGTTCCTTGCGCTGCAAGTTGCCACTCTTCTTCAGTGGGCAATCGTTTACCTGCCCAATTTGCATATGCTTTCGCATCTTCTATAGATACCCAATACACGGGATGCCTGCCTTTACCTGTAGGATAGGTTCCATTGTTCCAATGCTTTAAAAAGTTCTCTGGCCACTTAGGTTTATATCCAGTAGCATCTAAAAACTCTTTATACTGGGCGTTGGTTACTTCTGTTTTATCTATCATGTATCCCGAGGTACGGAAAGGGTAGCTGTTCGTGTATCGAATTCCAGCATCGTCCTGCACTAAACTATCTAAGGTTAACCCCTCTACCCAACGATACTCTACATGAAAATTATAATCAGTGGCAGGGATTTTCACCATTGATTGTTTATTATTTACTGACATTGATCTTCCTAAAATGAATATGACTATAAGTATTCCTAAAATAATAATTGAATTTTGCAAAGATTTATTCATAATTCACTGTGCTCCATAAATTGGCCTGATTTGACCATATGCATCTTTTGGAAATGCCCATAGTCACGAACTTTTTTAAATGGTTTATTGGAAACAGCGTTGTACGATGCAATATAACCCCATCGATGTTTTTGACTTAAATTTGCATCGGAACGATGTAAGAGATTGCAGTGAAAAACAAGTGCGTCTCCCTCGCCCATCTCAACATATTCTGCAGAGTGACGATTTACTGCCTCTTCCAAATATTCACCATCAATAACAGTTTGATCATTTTCTCTGATGTGATTTAATCTTCCCAAATTATGAGACCCAGTAAGAACCTGAAGACAACCATTTTCTCTGTTTGATTCATCCAGCGCAATATAGATGCTCAACAAAGTGGGAGCCAATAAACCGTAGTTATGCCAATAACCAAAGTCTTGATGCCACTCCCAAGCGCCACCTTCTCCAGGATTCTTCATGGTCATTTTATGGCTGTAAATATATACATCATCGCCAAGAATTTCTTGAGCAAGCACTACTAAACGTTCATCCCTAGCAATAAAGCCATAAAAATTATCCTCGGCTGAATTCCACATTTTTAGAAGTGTTTGGTTACCTTCTTTATCTCCCTTGATCATCACTTTGTTATTCTTTAAATCTCTGTCCAAATCTCCTCGCGCTCTTAAACGGAATTCAGAAATCTCACTTTGACTGAAAAATTTAGACCTAAGAAAATATCCTTTTGATTGATACTGGCCTAGCTCACTTTTTGAGGGTTTTAGCATAGGTATTTATTACTTTCTACTCTTATCAAACCCATACCAACCCGCATCCACAATGGCTTGATCGATCAAAATATCATCTTTCATTAGTTTAACCAGAATTTTGTGAGGATAGTCAAGATTAAGATCAGATATATTAACGACTAGATCATTTCCGCTGAGTTTAATTTTTTCTTCCTCCATATATGTGAGATTATGAACGGTGTTTACTTGTACAATAGATCCAGGTATGGGGTTTGTAACATTTATGTTTAGTGAACCACCTATCTGCTCTACCAATAGATTTTTTGGCATTCCAACAACACAAGACACTTTATCAGGAGCTTCTTCAAGAAAAACAAGTCGGGTCTTACCATTGACCTCTTCAGTGCCAACATTTCGATGATTCCAAACATCTATATAATGCCAATTTTTTGGATGACTCACATCAATAAAGGGACCAATGAGACGATAGACCTCGCCAGATTGATCTCTTCCTCCCTCACCTCGAAATTTAGGTGCAGAACCCTCGTTAATTGTTGCTCTTCTAGATACGCTGGCATAATCAATCTGATATATTGGATAGACGCATTTATCGGAAACAGGAAAAGCATTGATATAAATGTCCTCTCTTAAATCTCGGACCAGGGGAATGGGAGCTTCTGTTAAATACGCATCACTATTTTCACGAAGAATTCTGCCATATCTATGAATCATAATACGCTCATTCCATGAGTACTGATTAATTTCACCAAAAATATCTTCCCAAACGATAAAACCAGTGCCATTAAACAAAGCATTTTGAATCAGCTGTTCTCTGTCTCTCGACCCACGACTTATGTTATGGACATTATGCCGAGGAAGTAAAAAGCGGAAAAGGTCTACATTTGGCATTTTGTTAGTTGCAGACCCTGACTGGTTCCAACTTCCTGTTACTAACTGGGCACCAGATATACTTGGACGACCCTCAGAAACAAAAACATTATCGGGGTTAACCGCATCTAGAGCTTTTCTAAACTCAATCGCACCTTCTCCCATGGTATCTAAAAAGACGCCATCTGCTCCAATGGCTTTAGATATACGCGCCTCCTCAATATAGTGATTCTGGTTTTTTACCATGAGATCCCAAGGTTTGTAAGGTAGATAAACCTTCACACCCCTATCATGAGCCCTGTCAACCATCAATTTTAGACCTTTTAATCCACCAGGCAAATCTTCATACATCTTGAATTGGTCGCGGTTATCAACTCCCATTCTTGGGTAATCATGCCATAGAAGCATATAATCATATCCACCAAAGTTTGCTTCGCCCTCATCTAAGAATCGATCAATATCAAAAACATTAGTTTTAGGGTTGTATATGTCATGACCATATAAAAAGGTAAAATGAGATATCAGCTGTTTTCTATATTGCTCCTGAATTGGGCGATCATAATATGTGAAATCAAATGTCGAATATATATGTTTTTTGTAAACATCGAATGCGACATGCCAGTCTCCTTTATGAGGTCCAATCCGACAATCCATTAAAACAGCCTCACCATTATTTGATTGAGTAAGCCGGAATTCCCTTTGATGAAAGGCATCTTTATTGTCAAAACTCCACTGAGACAAAAATTCTGTTTCCAACACATGAAAATAGATGCCTCTATCCTCCTCTAAATTGTAGATATCAAGAGGAATTAATGGATCATAGCTGTTAGTTAGATAGAAAATGAAATCATTTCTATTATTGATACAGTATCTCAGCTCTCCTCTACCATAGCTGGATCCTGGCGCTCCTAAAGTACGTTGGGTCGGTAAAAAAATATTTAAATCTTCTTCTTCTCCTATCAACAGATCTTGCATAACAGGAAATCTTATGTCCGCATGCCTTATGCGCGGTTCTCGATAAGAGCGACCAGGAGAATCATGAATAGCCTTAGATTTCCAATGAAGCTCATTTCCATCACCTAAAGAGAACTCCTGAACTATGGTCCAAGAATTCTCTACGTAGCTTGATTGTTGGCTGATTGAAACTCCTTTTCGACCCTTATAACTGATCTCATCAACTTTAAACAGCTGATACCCCGTATTATCTAAAAATCTGTGCCAAGTAGTTGGTCTAAGTGATGAAGTAAAAATCAAATCCTGATTGTTTTCCATGTAATCGTAGCCTGAAGACTTTTCTAATATGCTCCTTATTCGTACAGCGTTATCAAGGACAATAGTGTATTTATATGTGCTATTTTCAAGAATAATTTCTTTTACCTGAGCTTTATTCGGGACATACCTCAAGGTAGGATTAGCAAAAATTTGTAGCGTTGCAATCAGACTAAGCGCTCCTGTTATTCGAAAAACTCTCATACCCCTCTCCCTATTGAGCCTATTTTATTCATTAACGAATCAGTCAACATCAAAATTAAACCATCCGGCATCTATAATGACCTGGTCGATCATTATATCTTCCTGCATTAGCTTTACCAAAATTTTGTAAGGATAGTCAAGATCAAGATCAGATAAATTTACCGTAGCATCATCCCCGCGAAGTTCCATCTTCTCTTCCTCCATCATATTTAAATTATCTACCGTATTTATCTGGATACGGGACTTCTCTATCGGGTTTGTAACACGAATCTTTAGTGAACCATCTGCCTGATTTACTTTCAGGTTCTTGGGCATCCCCACAACACAAGACATCTTATCTGGGGCTTCTTCAAGGAAGATAAGCCGAGTCTTACCATTGACCTCTTTAGTGGCAACATTTCTGTGATTCCAAACATCTATATAATGCCAGTCTTTTGGATGATCTACATCGATAAAAGGACCAATCAGGCGGGGTGTTTTCCCTTCCCAATCTCTTCCACCTTTTCCACGAAACCTAGGTGCTGATCCATCATTAATAATCGCTCTTCTAGATACACTTTTATAGTCATTCTGATAAGTTGGGTAAACACATTTACTGGATACAGGAAATGCATTTATGTAAATATCATCACGCAAATCTCGGACAAGAGGAATTGGATTTTCTGTTAAATAGGCATCAATATTTTCCCGAAGGATTCTACTATATCGATGGATCAAAATGCGCTCATTCCAGGAATATTGATTTATCTCACCAAAAATATCCTCCCAAACAATAAAACCAGTTCCATTAAACAAGGCATTATGGATCAACTGCTCCCTGTCCCTTGCCCCCCGATTAATATTATGTACATTGTGCTTGGGTAGTAAAAATCGAAACAAGTCCACATTAGGCATGGTATTTGTCGCTGACCCAGACTGATTCCAACTCCCAGTGACCAACTGTGCGTCTGCAATGCTGGGCCGACCTTCTGAAACAAAAACATTGTCTGGATTCACTGCATCTAAAGCCTTACGAAATGCAATTTCGCTATCTTTCATGGTATCCAAAAAAACTCCATCCGCGCCAATTGCTTTTGAAATTCGCGCTTCTTCTTTATAGTGATCTTGATTTTTTACCATAATATCCCATGGCTTGTATGGTAGAAAAACCTGAACACCTCTTGCGTGAGCCTTGTCCACCATTTGCCTTAGTCCATCAAGGCCTCCAGGTAAATCCTCGTACATCGCAAATTGATCCCGGTTATCCACACCCATTCTAGGATAATCATGCCATAAAAGCATGTAGTCATAACCACCAAAGTTTGCCTCACCTTCATCAAGAAATCGATCAATCTCAAACTCGTTCGTTTTGGGGTTGTATATGTCATGACCATAGAGAAATGTAAAATGTGATACCAATTTTTTGCGGTAGTATTTCTGGACTGGGCGGTCATAGTACTTAAAATCAAAAGTGGAGTAGATATACCGTTTGTAGGCATCAAATGCCGCATGCCAATCTCCGAGGTGCGGTCCAATTCGACAGTCCATGACAACGGTTTCTTCTCCGGGATCTTGAACTAGTTCAAAGTCTCTACTTTTTAAATCAGTCTTATCTTCAAAACTCCAAGCTAATTTTGTATCTAACACATGAAAGTAAACTCCCCTATTCTCCTTGAGGTTAAAAATGTCTGTTGGGACTTTTGGATCGGTGGTGTTTGTTAGATAAAATCCAGGAACTCTAGTCGCTTCAAATTCTGTTGAACCTTCATTGTATTGTGTTTTACCAGAATCATCTTTATTATCTAGGTAATACCTACTTCCTGAAGGATAAAAATAACTCATCCCCCGTTTATCACCAATTATTAGATCTTGAATAACAGGAAATTTAATCGTAGATGGCCGTGCACGTGGCAATCGGTACGAGCGCCCTCCTGTGGCAGTATTGATTACTGTGGATTTCCAATAAAGCTCCATTCCTTCTCCTAAGGAGAACTCTTGGACAACAACCCAGGAATTTTCCACATAGCTTGATTGTTGCCTGATAGAGACACCTTGTCTTTCTTCCTTACTAAATTCTTCGACAGTAAATAATTGGTACCCTACATTATCTAGCCATCGTCCTCGTGGGTAGCAAGATGTAAAAACAAGTGGCTCATTTTTTTGTAGGTAGTTATAACCTGATGACTTTTCAATAATGCTTTGGAGACGTACAGCATTATCGATTTTTATTGTGTACTGGTAGGTTTCATTTTCAAGAATAATTTCTTCTACCGTTTCTTTTTGTGGAATATATTTTAGTGTGACCGTTGATTTTGGCATTAAATTTCCTACTGTTATTAATAGTACCATTGGTAAAAAAAATAATTTTATTACCATATAACAAGATTGTATTGTTTTTCTCATCCGAAAATCCTTTTTAAAATTTTTGATGCTGGAGCACTTATGATAGATTTAAATGGGAACATGTTTTAAATAGTTTATGTAGCATCTTTTACGCAACGAAAACCAATACTGGGACTTCTATTTAGAGCAGGTGTCATCAGCCAAAATTTTAATCTTTGATAATTTGGAACAGGACCCCCCTGGATGTACCAACGACTTCCCTTTGCAAAATAGTGGCTACCCCCTCTTATCCAGCAATAATAATGGTTCCCATCTAATTGTTTTGAATCAGTCCATTCCCAAACATTACCGGTCATGTCTAGAGCTCCATATGGGCTAGCTCCATTAGGATAACTACCAACAGGTCTGGTACCTTTGGAATCCATATTTGCCTTTTTCGGATCATATAGATTTCCCCATGGCCATGCTCTGCCATCTGTTCCTTGAGCCGCCAGTTGCCATTCCTCTTCGGTTGGAAGTCTTTTCCCAGCCCATTCAGCATAAGCCTTTGCATCCTCTATAGAAACCCAAAAGACAGGGTGATTAGCTTTCCCTGAAGGGTAAGTTCCGTTTTCCCAATGTTTTAAAAAGTTTTTGGACCATTTAGGCTTATAGCCACTCTCATCCATAAATTCTTTAAATTGAGCATTAGTCACCTCGGTTTTATCGATATAAAATCCAGAAGTTTTAAAATTGGATGTATTACTATATCTTATACCAGCGTAATCCTGAACGAGACTATCTAAAGTCAATCCTTCAACCCAACGATATTCAAGATGAAAACGATAATCTGTGGCTTTTACAAGGACCATTCCATCTTTTGACTCCACAGATCCTATACATAGGGTACAAATTATGACACGGTAAAGAATATTTAGGCGTTTATTTAATTTTAGGAACATAGGGCCCTCCTAATTTTTGGGTTATTTATATTGACTATATAATTTCAGTTACTCTTTTATCAACCTCTTCTCTTTTCGGATAAGATTCAATTGTTTCTCTGTATTGCGTTGATATAGATGCAGCAGTAATCCCCAAAGCGATGGACTCTTCAATGGATTTATCTTCACTTATACCCACAGAAAATCCTGAATTAAACGCATCACCAGCACCCACAGTATCTAACACACTTACCTCTAGAGCTGGAAATGTTTTTATTCCATCCGAATTGGCCCATAGGACTCCATTTTCACCAAGTGTTAGAATTACATTTTGAGGACCTAGTTGGAGCAGTCTTGTCGCTACATTTTCATCGCTAATTGGGTCATTGGGGCTCAATCCCAAGCACACACGACCTTCAGTTTCATTTGGAGTTAGGGCAAACACAGACTCTAAATTTTCGCCAGTCAGGTCAGTTGCGGGGGCAGGGTTCAACACAGATTTGACACCGTTTTTAGCAGCGATTTTTGAGGCGTACATAGCAGTTTCAAGCGGGATCTCAAGCGGTGATAAAATCACATCAGATTGTTTAATAATATCTAGGCCTGAATCAATATCAGCAGGCGCGAATTCACCATTTGCTGCGATATCTATTACAATTATGTTTGAGGCTGTAGCGCTAGAAACAATAAAACCAACAGCAGTGGGTAATTTCTCAGAAAAAAGGACTCCTTTTTTACTAACATTTTCCTCTTTAAGCAATTTGAGAAATGACTCCCCAAAAGAATCTCTACCAATTTTCCCAAAAAACGTTGAGTCAGCCCCCAATCTGGAGATGCAAGCAGCCATGTTTGACCCTTTACCACCATGAGTGGTGTGATAATTTCTACCAATTAAGGTCTCACCTTCTAAGGGAATTCGATCTGTATCAATTACAAGAGCAACTATATAACTTCCAACAACGGTTACTTTACCCATGTAATTCTTAATTTGTTCTTTGGATCAATTTATATGATTATTTTTAAAGGAACACTCTATAGAACAAAAATGGGCAAGTTTTCCTTACCCATTTTTATTAACGTTTTAAAGGTGTTTTTTAAATACTTAATTAACAGCAAAACCTATGCTGATAACTGAAACATTTGAAAGACGCCCGTAATCAAGAAACGCATAGTCAACTCTACCACTTACTCCACCCATATTGAAGTTTAAACCTCCTCCAAAAGTGAGGCTTTGTTCATCGTATCCCATCTTGTAGCCACCACGAAGGCTCAAAAGATTCATTACATTATACTCACCTGCAAGGTGAAACCTTTCAGGACCATCATTAGGGTGAGCCCCTTCTGCATAAACCGATAGGTTCTCAATTAAATCATAACCAATTCCAACCCGGAAATTGATAGGCATTCTCACTGTCTGAGGAAGACCATAAAGATCAGTAAATCCTGTAAATTCAGTGTCTGGGCCAAAATTTCTGGCAACCATTGAAAGTCGTAAGCTATTAAATCCGGTTTCATAATATAAACCAAAGTCAATATTTGTATTCGATACTTTTAATTCTGCTAGATCTTCTTCGATACGACTAAAATTACCACCTACAGAGAGCATGTCCGTAATTTTCTTGGCGTATGAGATACCGTACATTACATCACCAGCCTTGAACGTTCCTAGATCAGCACTTCGTACAGTTATTCCAAGATCTTGATCTAAGGTGTTCTGGGTTCTAACCATATCTGGTGTTGTCAAGTTCGCAAAAAATAATCCAACCGTTCCGTTTGAACCTAGGTTTTTAGCAACTGCGGCAGTCATATATGAAATATCTGCTACGTAGCTGATATTCGTGAATGCTGCATCTATATTTTTAACATCTACAAGATTAGCAGGGTTGTTAAAAATAGAACTTACCGTACTGTTTCTCATTCCATTCATTATACCACCCATAGCCGCTGAACGGGCATTAGTTGGTAAATGTAGAAACTGAAAGCCCGTTTGACCAGTTCTGTTAAAATCTGGTGGATCGATTGTTGAGATCGGATCTCTTGGAGTCTGGGCCAATAATGTAGAGCAAAATACTGTTACCCCAACTCCTATTAGTGCTTTTTTATAATTTTTCAAAGTGAACATATATACCTCCAAATATTTTTGAATTGTTAATTATTTTATAATTACAAAGGTTCCCATTTTGGTTTCGCCTTTATTAGAGGCAACATTATTTGTAACGTGCCAGATATAAATACCAGGCGACACTGCCTGCAGGTATTTGTTTACCTGATAATCACCGAGCGTTTTAGATCCCCATGAGGCGTCCCCACTTCCATCATTATGCTCGATTGTTTGCAAAATCTCTCCAGATAAAGTATAAATCCTGATTGTACATTCACCCGGTATATTAACAAATTCAATTCTCTTGCCTTCTCCACTACCAAGGAGGCCACTATCCTGAATAAAAGGGTTAGGGTAAACACGAACATCGCTCATGTTATTACTTGGTATAGCCATTGGATACACAGGGTCTGTGTTGACGTTAACTCTTCCGCTCTCTAATGCTTTGACACCATTAGGAAAATCTCCTGCTGTGTCCCAGCTCGGAGGGGTGTCATGCCCAGAGTCATATGAAGAAACTTGATAATAAACGCCTACCCCTAAGCTGAGGCCAGTATCCTCATATGTAACCATACCACCCTCAATCGTTGCTGATGCATGTGGTATTGTCGCAACAAGTTCCCAAGGTCCTATATTTTTAAATGTAGATCGGTATACTTTGTATCCAACAACGTCATTAACACCATAATCAGGATCAGTGTATGAATCAGGAATTGGAGGCCACTGTACTTTAACACCTGAAGGGATTGGGGTCAATGTTAGACTATTATTCCCATTGGTCGGCGTTGGTGGAGGGTCAAAGGTCTGATATCCTCGGTCGTATAAAGCTTTAGCGGCATCGACATACTTCCAGAGACTATCTCTACCATCAATAAGCCTTGCTTTGTTTTCAACACCACCTGCCATAACTCTGTCATTATCCATCATACCAACAGCTGACACCATAACAAACTTCAACTCTTCACCTGGAGCAATTGAATATGGACCTGTAGAATAGAGATAATTAATCTCTTTTTCAAATGGTAATTGAGGAGCAGCTGTAGTCAGACCCAATCGTGTTGCCTCAGCAGAGAGGTCAACTCCATCTTCGGAAACAAGTGGAAGGGGATTGTCGTACTTCATAGCAGCTAATACATAATCATCGGTGTCAAAATCTACCTCTGGATTATCATTCATCGGATCGTTCTGTATCCTGTTTGAATGCTGGTTTAGATTATTTTTATCTACGATATTCATGTGATCTCTTTCTGTTGGGTCACTTTTTGTAGGCTTATCTAACCAGTAGTAGGTGAAATAGTGTGCAGCGCGGAAGCTGTGATCCAATGAGGCAGCAAACTCTGTGTCAGCAGGACCACCAATGTCATCTCCTGTAAGACCGTATGCAGCAGGAATTAACTCCCCGCCTGTAGTAACACCTTGACCATCGTGGAAATAAAAAGCCTCGTGAGCAATATCCCATTCAAAGTCATCATCATCCCTAGTTACATCACCACCACCAGGAACAGTTAGATTGATCTCTGCTGTTGGAGCAAAGCGGAAGTTAGTAATGTTTTTATCTCCACTATTTTTGAATTTATACTCCCAAATAATGAAGTCGTCTATTTCCGGATAACTCCAGGCCAATGTTCTAAATGAGAAATCAACACCATATTCTATAATCTTTGCACTTCCTGTTATGATTTCCTCAGCAAGCAACGATGGGTCTGCCATGTTGTAGTTAGTAGTCAGCTGAGCATCTTCAAGAGCCGATATGTAAGCAGGGTTGGGATCATAAGCCATACATAAACGGAATGGAGCTCCAACACCGTCAACATCAGCCCAGGTCATCCACCCGGCCCACATGACCACACCTTGGTGATCATTGAGGTCGGATGTTAATTCATGTCCCGGATAATCCAACTTAAAAAGATCTTGACCACTTGATGTCGGTAACCCGATCCCAGCGTGATTCCATACCCGCGACCAGAGTTTGGCCCGCTTTGTTCTTTGAAAATTGAAGCCCGCTCCAAACAGATCGGTTGATGTCCATATCAAAAGTGCGGTAACTCCTGCCATTAAATATTTATTCTTAGAAATCATTTGATTCTCCTTATTTAAATAGTTAACTCTCTTAGAAATCCACGCTAACTGATAGATACATCATGCGCATAGGATTACTGATAGAGTTATAAAAACCCCAAATATTTGTCTCTCCTGATTTACCTACCTTAGGCATTATACCATCCTCTTCCCACTGCTTTAGGTTATCGCCAGATGGAATAAGCATATCATAATCGTTGAAGAGATTAATTACTTCTAAAGCAAGGGTTGGACGTGCCGCACCTAGGTTAAATGCCTTAGAAATTTTGAGGTCTGTCCTTCTATGAGGAAACCAACGTTTATTATTTGGAGTTCTAACTCCTGTATAATCGTCAGGGTAATAAGTGTACTGAGCACCTGAAAAATATTCATTGTAAAGACCAAAATTAATAGATCCAAGCGACTTTGGGGTCACATAGTTTAGATTAGTCTTGAAAATAGAGTTGCTCAACCAAGTTGCCTTCAATTCATCATATGAGTGAGGCTGATGGGCACGGCTGTCATCTTCATAGTACCACGCATAGCCAGCTAGACCACCAGAAGTGAGACTGTACTCATAACTAAAACTAGCAGACCAGTTGTTACGATACATCTTATCGAGACTTAGCTCGATACCCCTAGAGTCTTTGTAACCATTATTTGTGTAAAAAATATTGTCATGGCCATCACCAGCAATATTTCGCGACCTACTGTAATTATCTCTGAAAGAGGCAACACCCCAGCCAGTTGCATTAACACCACCGCCACCTCTGTTATAGGTACTGGTATGATTGAATCTGTTCAGCTGAGATCCGTCCTTATAGTAAAAGGCACTGGTCGCACGCCAGACATCTGCAAAATTTATGTCAAATCCAACTTCGTACTGGATAGTCTTTTCATAGGTTATGCCAGGCTGGCCGTAATATCCTTGCCATTGGTCCATTCTAACGGAACCATATGGATCACTATCGTACCAGCTGGTTGGGAAGCCAAGAATTTTGGACCAATTTGGACGCTGGTAAAAGTGTCCGTAGTTGAAACGAAGCTTAGACTTTGCAGTAATTGGAAAAGAAATTCCAAGCCTAGGTGAAATAGCAGTTTTCCACTCTGAAGCCACTGTGTTCCCATCATTAAGCACGCCTTCAAAAGATGATCTGTAATCAGCTGGAGTCACTCCTTCCAAAACAGCAAACCAATCTCTTTTATTCAAGTATGACTGCCAAATTGATGCAGTATTAGACGGTTTGTTATCTACTCCTCCGTTCCAGCTTTGGAAACCTACTGGATCGTAAATATTTTCTGCATAATTATTATTGGCGTTGAAACCGTCAATACGAAGACCAACATTAACGATCATTCCCTCAAACTCCATTTTATCCTGGATGTATGCGTTGAACTCGGATGGCTTAGAGTCATAAACGTTGTCTAAGTGCCATGTGTCACCCGCAGCAAATTCCATATAGTAGTGCTGGTAATCAAGAGTACTCATAGAGAACTCTGCTCCAGTTTTTATTTGATGCGTTTTTGTAACCTGACTTGTTAGATCAGCTTTGAAATTTGTTTGGGAACTTTCGGTGTAGTTATTGACCTGAATCTGTCTAGCTTCAATACGAAAATTACCAGCAAGATCAAATTGACTTCCACCCCAAGGCATCTGCTGTTCGGTTGTTTTAAACTTTGAATAGTCTTGAATCTCGGTCATATCATCTGACAGACCGTTCACCTTGACTGTGAAGAATGTTTTTGGACTTAGCGTGTTCTGATATGTTAGACCCCACATTGTTATGTCTTTTACCTGAGGACCTTTGGCCCAGTATCCACCCCATGGGGCAAAAGCCATTCCCACGTAGGGATCTCTTATATCAGGATTGGGCTGCCACGCCGCTTCTTTTGAACTTTCTCTGTTGTTCCAATTACTCTCCGTGTATGTGTAGGAAGTATAACCCCCACTCATAACATTTAGAGTAAGCTTTTGATTATCTGTAAGATAATAATTAATGTTTGCCTGAATATTTCTTTCAGGATTGTACTCTCCTCCTTGTGGAAAAATATTAACACCGTTTTTACCACGAACAGAGAGCAGGTAATTTAGCTTGCTCGATACTGCGCCGTATATTGTAGCTTCGAGCTCGTGCTCGGCCCTTTCTGTGTACTTGCCTAGTACATCTTGGGGTGTAATCTGCTCCGTGTAAAGATCGAGGAGCTGTTGAGCGGTGGGATCTGCTGAATTCTCATTCCACTGATCAGGATACCAGAGCGATAAATAAGACTTAAAACCTGCGAGCTTATTTTCATCTTCAAGCTCAGACTGCCAGTGAGCTAAATCATAATTAGTACGATACCAGAGGTCGTCTGCGTACATATTTCTACCCCAATGATATTTACCAGCAGGACGAGTTCTAAGCTTCACGCTTCCTCTAATGCCTGAACCGGCGCTTGCTTCTTTGGATACAATGTTGACAACACCCGACATTGCGTTTCCATACTCCGCGTTATAACCACCGGTGAGAACTTCAACTTCTTCCATTGAACTGGTGTTCAACCTTGCCCAACTGTCACCAAGAATCCCACTGACCATAGAAATACCGTCTACCATGTAGTTGACCTCACTCGCAGTTCCACCTCTTATATATTGAGTTTCTCCCATATCAACAAAACCAGT
>MDTE01008873.1_pt1 | contig 23554 bp, 17 predicted proteins | sample 811231 | NCBI WGS metagenome assembly MDTE01 (sample SAMN05326651, study PRJNA326480) | marine metagenome | isolation source: seawater | place: Indian Ocean: Red Sea | collected 2010 | reverse complement strand
ATCTACTGCATCAGATGAGTTGTTAGTTGATGCTAGTGCGATTAACGGATCTGCCGCTGTAATAGTTGTAGATGATACTGTAGTTTGAGTACCAGAAACTGTTAAATTACCAGATAATGTTACATTACCTGAGAATGTTTGTCCTGATAAAGCATCAGATTTAAGTTCAGCAGCTGAAACAGCGTTAGCTGCTATATGATCTGCTGTTATTAAACCATTTGCAATCATACCTGCGGCATCAATAGCGTTGTCGGCTACCTTAGCGTTAGTAATTGCATCATCTGCTATTTTTGCGGTTGTTACTTGTGCGGCTCCTAAATGTATTGTATCTATAGAGCCTGTAACTAATTCTGCACTATCGACTGAGTTATCTGCTAATTGATCAGCTGTAATCTGTGCGTCGTCGATATGCCTTGTTAAAATTGAGTTAGAAGCTATTTTTGCTGCTGTGACTTGGTTAGCTGCAATATGTGTTGAATCAATACTGCCAGATATTAGTTCTGCAGTATCTACTGAGTTTGCTCCTAATTGTGTGGAAGTAATACTTCCATCTGCTATTTTTGCCGCTGTAACTGCGTTATCAGCTATCTTTGCTGTTGTGACATTAGAGTCTAATATCTTTGCTGTTGTTACTGCGTCTGATGCAATATGTATTGCATCTATACCACCAGAAACTAGTTCTGCAGTATCTACTGAGTTTGCTGCCATTAAGTCAGCTGTGATTGTACCTGACGGTATTTGAGTAGCAGTTATTGCGTTTTGTGCTATTGTTTCTGTAACTACTGAGTTAGTAGCCATTTTAGCACTAGATACTGCGTTATCGGCTATTTTTACCGTTGTAACAGAATCTGCCGCTAATTTAGCTGCTGTAACCTGTAGTGCTCCAATATGTATTGTATCAATACTGCCTGTTACCAATTCAGCTGAATCTACTGCATTGGCTGCTATTGCTGCCGCGTCAACGGCGTTATCGGCTAGTGCTGTAACTGCCGAATCTTGTAATTGTGCTGCTCCGATAGCGTTTGTTGCTACTTCGGAGGTGCCTACCGCGTTTGCTGCAATTTCTGATGAGCCTACTGCATTGGCAGCTATCTCACTAGCAGTTACGGAATTACTAACTATCTCAGTACTTCCGACTGCATTTGCCTCAAGCGTGGAGACTAGTGCATTTTCTTTTCCTATGAGTGCCATGTTATGTCTGCTCCAGATACGATAGAACTACATCTATCGAGCTTGCAACGTTTGATTGTACTTTTATTATATCACCAGCTTCCAAAACGATCTTACCATCTCCACCAATAGCCACAATTGTGGTTCCACTAGGGATCGGAGAAGAGGATAATATACCAATATGGTTAGTTGTACTTGCATCATAAAATTCAACGGAACCTTCAATAGCTCCGCCACTTTGATTACATAGATACAAACCAATTACGGTACTTGTAGTACCTGAAGGGCAAGTATAGACAGTTGTTAATGATGTGCCTACACTTTGTGCCGTTGCTGATTTAAATGCTGATGCCATGTTGCTATCCTAATGCTATACTTAATGCTAAAATATCGTCTTCTGTTACTGCTGAATCAGAATGTGATGCCACCGTTACGATACTTCCTGAAGCATTTTTTGTATAAATCTTTTTGTCGGTCACGTTCATTGCGATCTCATGGGTGGCTAAATCACTGGTACTTGGTGCTGAGTCCGCTGTTTCTGACCTTTTTATTTTAATAACTTGTGCCACTAGAATGTACCTCCATCTAGTGTATTAGACCATGCGACTGTAGAGGACGCTCCGACTTGGAGTAATTGTCCTACACTATTTGTTGAGTCATATGATCCGATTGATAATTTAGCATATCCACCATTGGCTCCATTTGCTCCGTAGAGTATGTCTCCATTTGCGGTTGCTGTAATACCTTTAATTCTTGCAGCGTCTGAGCTGATTTCGACTGTTTTATCATCAACTCCTAAGGCTAGTGTGTTACCTGATTTTGTAAGACCGTTACCTGCTGTTACCTGTCCAGCTCCTGAGAACTGTGTAAATGTAAGTGCTGAAGTACCTAATGTTGCAGTACCTGTTACTGAAGTAAGAACGTATGCGTTATCTGCGTTAGCTGAACCAGCTTCAACAAATGTAAACATTCCGCCTGTAACTTCATCATTGGCATCTGCGTCTGTTGCTCTTGTGAATACTCCTGCTGTACCTACAGCACCTGCTGTTGATACGTAGTAAATACCGTTTTGTGCTCCTGTAGACTGGTCTTTGATTAAGATTCTGTCATCAGCTGCAGTAGCTACACCATCAATAGTAACAACTCCTGTTGCGTCCATTGTAAGTGTACCAGCCCCATTATTGTAGGTTGCTGATAAATTAGCTGTTGTTGCTAATTTAACTGAATCTTTAATATCGAGTGCTTGTTTTACACTATCTACATATGCTTTAGTTGTTGCATCAGTACTTGCTGTTGGAGTAGCTATATTAGTTACTCTGTTAGCTCCCATATCAACAGTTTGAGAACCAGCTACTGTAAAGCCACCATCAAAGTCTGCTGAAGGAGTAAATGTTGCAGTACCTGTTACTGTAATTGCGTCACCACTTGCATTACCTAAAGTAACACCACCGTTTAAAGTTGTATCACCGTCTACATTAAGTGTAGAATCTAGATCTGCTGCTCCTTGAATATTTGCAGTACCTTTAATAACAGTATTACCTGTGCCTGAAGCTACTGTAAGTTTGTCTGTACCAACTAAGAAGTTACCACTTGTAACATTAACAGTACCTGTATCCATATCCTTGCCAACAACGACTTTCTCACTAGAGTTTGTAGTTGTAAATTTAAGGTATGAAGTGCCGCCTTCGTTAATATCTAACGCAGCTGCTTGGTTATCTGGTAATGTGAGTGAATTTGCCTGTCCTGAGAAATCAACTGTACCACCATGAGTAACTACTAAAGAACTAGTAGGTGCGATGGTTAGATTTCCTGAGGAAGTACTTATTGTGTTTGATGAGCCAGTAACTACCATGTTACCTGACTTCAATTGGTCAATCTTACTGTTTGCGTCAACTATAACTGCTGAGCTTGCTGTTAGTGTACCAGCTGAGTGGTCTAACATATTTACATATACAGCACCACCGATAGCAGTTACAGCTTCTGAGGAAGGGTGACCAATAAATAGCTTATTACTATCCGAAGAATACGCTAACTCACCAGCTACCAGAGAACCTGGAGCGGAAGTACTGGTACTTCGTTTAATTTTAATTACTTGTGCCATTATTTTTTCCTATTTGAGCTAAAAGCTCCCTGCGTCTATAGTGTCTGAATCCGCTGAAGTGTTTCCTATCATTACAGGAACCCAATTAAACGTTCCAGTACTTGTTTCCCTATAGATCTTTAACTGATTATCGTCAGTATCATAAAAGAAGTCTCCCTCTGCTAAATTAGTAGTTCCAGCAGTTGGAGCGGTTGTTTGTACCCAGAGTTGATCTGCCAGAGCTAGAAGAGCATCTTCTACACTATCCGCTTCACTTAATGTACGTGCGGCTCCTGTAAAAGTAACTCCCTGTGCGTCTGTTGCTAATCCTGCTACTGCTGACGAAATTGTCAGAGTAGTTACATCTGATGTTGCAGATATACTTGTAGTTTGGGGTGTGATTGTTAATGTTGTTGCCATTATCTAGTTACCTCTGGTGTCACTCTAGCCACCCCTTGAAGTAGCCTATTGACCACACTTGTGGACGTATTGACTAGTTCTAAATCATAGTAGTATTTACCTGATGCTATGGCTGCGGTCGTTGTATTAGTAAGGGACATTTTTATTTTTCCCTGACTCGCATTGGTTATCGCACAGACAAAGTCTGCCGTTTTAGTAGACGACGTAGGGCTTGGACGCAACTGTGCCCGCGCGGTATGAGAACCGAGCGTAGTTGCTACACCATCTTGACTCACTGCGATTTCTATTGCAAAATCTGATCCCTGGTCGATAACGATATCATAAGTTCCTGCTGCCATATTAAAATTATACTCCTATTTGTAAATTATAGCAAAAATCGACGGTCGTGTCAAGAACTAAATTTGGAACGTCAATAATTTTAGGTTGCTCTAGTTCACAATATTCAATTCAGAGAAACATAACCAAAAATTCATGGTTCTGTTTTTTAGGATATGGTAAAAGTTATGTCTTTCCAATCGTTATTACTATTAGCGATTGCGGCTCCAATAGCGGTAGTTGATGTGACATCTTTTAATGCTACAGTATTTCCTGATGCGTTTCGCATCCAATCATTTGAAGTATGATCCCCTGCATCTACATCAGCTCCTGCACTTGCTGATGTTGCAATCGCTGCCGTTGCTCCTGTATGTGTAGGAGAAGCTTCTACTCTTGTTTTCATAGTTGTTATATTGTATGCAGGATAAATTGACTTATTCATAAAAGCATGCCATGCATAAGTATATCCTTGATTTCTATGTTCGGGGTGTGTAGCATTACTTAATAGTATTGCTTCACCGGGAGTTTCAAACGCATAAGTTACTGCACTAACTAAAGTATGATCTGGTTTGTACAGTCCCCATACTCTAAAAATTCCATCGCCATTTGCGGAAGATAGAGGTAGAGTTCCGACTTCGTTTACGTCCAAACTTTGACTAAATTTAGTTAATCTTTCCTCATAAGTTATAGCATTATTTCCAGGGCTTAAAGGATAATCTTTATAACACATCATAAAAGCTGCTGAATCTGTTTCTTTAATCTCTTGGACATAAAATCCATTACTTGCTGTTGATTTCATCAGTATTTTCCTCCAACTGTCCAGCCTTTGACAGTTAATAATTCATTCTCTGTTTCTACATAAACAACTTCTGTAGGTTCATCTATGTATTCTTTTTTACCTGCATATTCTTCTGCAAGTATCCACTCTCCATCAATTAAAATGGGGTGATCATTTGTTATTTCTAGTTCGTCTTCTAATATCCAATAACCTTCTCTTTCTTTGTATTGCATATCTATTACTTTTGTTTTTCCTTGTGGACTATCTATTTCATCACCAATCTGTAAGTTTTCTGGAAGCATAGCAGGAGTTAAACACTTAACACTAAAATTAGTATTTAATACTTGTGCGAAAATTTCTAGTATGGTGTTACTATCTGTATGTTGTACATAAATAGTTTTTATTCCGTGGTCTGCTGTAGCAGAGCCGAAAGCATTATCTTGGCTACCTGCGTCAGTATTTGTATCTCCAAATGCCCAATTATTATCTTGAGTTGCTCCTGAACCGCTTCCTAATGAGAAACCAGATATTGTTTTATTAGTTCTTGTCCATGTTCCTACAACTGAGCTAGTTCCAAAAGAAGGGTGTGTAATTGCCAGAGTTACTGTTTGAGTACTTGCTGTGGGATCGTATGCAGTACCATTATGAGTCCAAGTTGTATTGACTTCACCAACTGTAATTGATACAACTGTCCAACCTAAATTAGCGTTCGCATACGCGGCTGCTGAGTAACCATCTAATTGTGTGATATCAAAGTCACCCGCTGAATAAGTAGTATTTGTATCTTGAGTAGTTATAGTATATGTAGTACCATTTGCTTTTGGGATAGTAACAGTCTGTCCTGATACTGATATAGTTCCTTTTAATACATCACCTGGTAGAGAATAATTATTCGCACCAGTAGCTATACCTGCTAGTTTAGTACTTGCTGTAGCGTCAAGAGCGGCTAAGTTTGCATAAGTAGTATTTGTATCTTGAGTGGTTAAATTAACATTTCCAGCACCAGTACTAAAAGTTAAAGTTGTTCCACTTATAGATGCTCCTGTTAACACTCCACTTGGTAAAGAATAATTATTCGCACCACTTGCTGGTAGGTTTGCCCATACCTTTCCGCTTCCATATAAGTCAGTATCTTGGATATTAGCATTTGCATAGTCCCCATTAGTAAGACCAAATTTAGCTAATCCCGTGCCACCAAAATTCCAACTATGTTCTCCTTCAAAGAAATCTTCTAATCTATCTTTATCAAACCATATTGTTGGGTTACCCCAAGTCCAACTTCCACCAGAAGGTTTATTACCTATTGATTGCCACACTGCTTGTCCAGCACTTGGAGCTCCTGGGAAGTCTGTTCTCCAAGTATTGTTTCCAGAAGTTGCTGTTATATCTCCTGATGGAGTACTCGGTATACTATATGGAGAAGATGTTTTTAAATAATAAACTGTTTTACTTGCATCACCTTCTGGGCCTGTTGCTCCAGTTGAGCCTTCTATTTGTACACCATCTTGCCAAGTAGTTACATAAGTAAAGGTTCCACTAGTATTTACAAATGTTGTTACACCTTTACTTGCCCATATTTCATCACTTCCGCTTGGTACATCTCCAATATCATCATACCAATTAGTTGGAACTGCAGGCCAATTAGTAGTTCCTACACTTGTAGGTTGCGAAGCTGATCTTTGAAATACCCAATTTATATCTCCAAATGGTAAATCTGCTCTACTTGGAGTCCCCCAAGTTAGTGCATTAGATGTATTATCTGTAGAACTTTCTGTTGCTAAAGTTTCAGATTGATATATCCACTTACCAGGTCCTACTTCTGGCCTAGTTTGGGACCAGCCACTAGGAATACTAGCAACTGTGGCATTTAAGAAATTATACGTTCCTGTTGAAGGAGTCGAAGGTGCTGTAAATGAGTTAGTAGAGGTGAAATCTAGTGCATAGTATAAAGTTAACTCTGCTACTTTTCTACCTGTGGCTCCGTCTGTTTTTCTTTGATATAAAACAGGGTCTGTCCATGTAACTGCTAGAGCGGTGGCTGTAGAAGCTCCGCTTACAAGAGCAGTACATTGGTATATAGAATCCCCATCACTTGCTACTGCTGGTGGAGCAGTATTCCAATTGGAATCATTGAGTGTAAGCGTAGAAGTAGTTGCATTATAAGTTGAACCACTTGGTTTAGTTGGGGAACTTCCATTACTTGCTTGTACATCTGAGTAACATTTTAATTCAGCTACTGCGGCACCTTCTACTTGGAATACTGTACCCCAAGTATAAGCAGTTCCACCTGCTGCTACTGTACCTTTCGAAGCCCATAATAAATCTGTGCCTGATGGTGGATTATCATACCATTGAATATCTGCCGAAGGAATATTGAGTCCATCAGCTGTTGGAACATTAGGTTTGCTGGCTGCTCTTGCAAATACAAAATTAGCTCCTGCTCCTGTGCTTCCATCTGCTCCTACGGAAGTTTTTGTAAAAGATAATACTCTATCTGCAATAACGGTGTTAGCTCTTCCTCTGTCAACTAGTCGCATTGTTGCTGTTGCAGCAGTATAAGCGTCCATATCACCATCGCCAATAGTTATTTGCCCACTTCCTGATATTACTATATCATCGTCATTATCAAACCCACTTCTTGCTTGTAGACTTATACCAAAAGTATTTTGAGTTGTACCACTTGATGCATACGTATATGTTTGAGTTCCTTTCTTAACTGTAAAGTCACAAGTAAAGTCACTCTCATTAGAAACTACTCCAGAAGTATTTGCATTAAAAGTAAAATTCTCATTTGTTGCATGAACTTCAAATGCATCTTCTCCTTTAGAAGCGCCATATTTTTGTAAAGTATATGTACTGCTTCCTGTTTTTTGAACTTTACCCATAATAGTATCATTTTCATAATCTACTAAGAAAGCTGGTTTACTAAATGCTTGATTGTCTCCGTCTACTAATTTATATGCAGATGGCTCATGAGAGTACATTTCTGTATCACTAACAAATCTTGCTACCTTGTGATAATAATCTGTGGAAGAACCACTTTTACTATGAGTAACTTTAAAAGTATTACCTCTTGCTAATTCTCCATCGAAATTAGTGCTATCTAATCCTGTCCACTTCTTAGCAATATCTGTAGGGTCTGTTGCTATAGTACCTGTTGCTGTTGAAAACTCTGCACTTCCTAAAGTAAAGAACTGATCAATAGCTGGGTCTGAATTATGTCCTTTGGCAACGAATTTAGAAGCACTATGGTCAAATACTATATAACCTGTATCTACTTCTTGTAATGTTTGTGTTGCAGAAGGACTTGCATTATAACTAAGGTTACTAAAGTCTAATTGGCCTTGTCCAGTTACTGCGTGTTCATTATTACCGTCATTATGGTAAAAATTTACAGGAGTAAAAGTAACTATACCCGTACTTGTATCTAGTTCAAAATCTGCTGTAATATTACCCTGAGCTTTTAACCCGTGAATCTCTTCACCTGGTGCAACTGCTTGGGCGAAGTCAACTGTTAAGGCACCACTTAGTGCAACAGGACTTCTCCTTCCATTTAAATTAACTGTATATACTTTTACATAATAAGTACCTGATAATACTCCTTCTATTTCTAGAGAAGTCTTTGTTGTCATTCCTAAATCATTCCAAATTAGATTATCTACAGACATTTCTACATCATATCCTCTAATCATACTATAATAAGTGCCATCAGAGTTTTTAGGTGGATCCCATTCAATATCTAGTTGGTTTATGAAAGAGTTTTGTTGGAGTCCCGCTACTAATTTTGGTGTAGCAAGAATATTTGTTACTGCAGGGACAGCTTTGAAACTGTCTGGCATATAATATACTCTATCTTGACTTAGTGCTTCATTTTTATCTACTGCATCAAATTTCGTAGCATTATATTCTAATCCTGTAATTTCAAAGTTATTTGGAGCCGTTTCAGCAATTGACATAATTCTAAATAACTCGGCTTCTTCTTTAGTTTTACCGGTTGCTAGTGAGGCTCTAGATACTACCCATATTGATTCATTTGTGGGCGCAGAACTAAAAGCGGAAGCTACTGTAAGAGTTTTTCCACTATTTGATACTTGATTAAGTGTTTGTGTTTCAGTATAGTGAAAAGGCGTCCATTGCACAAATACAAGATCATTACTAGTATCTAGAATTTGTTTGGATTTTTCTTCAGTATCGATTGTTATGTCAGTACCACCAGAGTTTCTCCATGCTGAGATTTCTTGGCCTCTAACAAAAGAAGTATTTGTACCCGCAACATTTATAGTTGCAGTATCTTGAGCTAGGGTTGCTTTATATCCTACAAAACTACAACTAACTTTATAATCTGCGACACTATAACCTGTTTCTGCTCCGTCAGTACCTGTTCCATCAGCAAAGCCTGTGGGTTTTCTGTCAATATTTATAGCAGTAGTACTACTACCAGTTGATACTCTACCACCCCAAGATTTTCCTTTCTTAGCTTGATCAATAACTTGAACTATATCACCAGGTCGCAAGAAGGAAGCGTTTAAGGAAGTTGAGAACGACACAGTATTGGTATTCCAATTATTTGTGAGCAACTTCCATTTACCCAACCTTCTTGCTTGACCTCGTGAGGTACAACCAAAAGCTGTTGTTTCTTCTGGTTTTAAAAACTCATTATCTTTTTGTAAGCTTTCTTCTAATTCTACTATTTCTTGTCTTGCTCTATAATAATCTTGAGGATTATTCCAATTAACTATAATAGAATTAGTTCTAGTTTTATTAGCTGTTCCTTCATAAGCGAATTTACCATCTATAACGTTTGCATTTGTAAACTGATAGACTGGATCTTTCTCTGAATCTTGAACTACATAAGCTTCTCCGTTAAGCCAATACGTCATTCCTCTAAATATACTTGTTACATCATTTAAAACTTTATAAGCTTCTTGCTTCCCTGCAATTACTAGGTTTGCACTAAAACGTGGCTCATATTGCTTTGTAGTATCTCCACTAGGAGTATAATTTGTATCATTTGTAGTATGAATACTTAGTAAATCAGCTGCTTCAACACCTGCCGGTACGAGTTCGTCACAGTATCTAGCGATTTGGAATAGTTCCCACTTATTAACTTGTGTTTTATCTAAGTAGTTCCCTAATCCATAAATTTTATTTACAATTAAGTCATAGTATACCCATGCTGGATTATTACACCATGAATTATAAAATTCTCCTGCCCAAGCTTGTTCAAGAGTTTCCATTGCTCCTGTGGATTGGTTTCTTCTATAGTTTGCTGGAATTAAAACTTGTTCTGTTGCTGTAACCGTATCTGAGTCTCCATCTCCATTTGTTATGACTCCATTAACTACACTAGTACTTGCTGCTACATTTCTTACGTATAATACATTTCCTACTTTTTTATCTACAAGTCCATTAGAAAACATTGCTGCAGTTATGGTTCCTGTACAATTAGTAGATGTTAGAGTTTTGAAACCCCCTGCACCACTATTGGCAGTTTCGTCCCAAGGTTGGTTTAATTTATAAGTGAACTGTGTGGCACTTGTTACTGAACATACAAAAGTTCCTTCGTAAAAGTCTTGGTCTTGTGTAGCATCAGTTCCAATAGTACAAGTAAAGGTGTCCCCTGTAGTCATTCCGTGAGCTACTGCACAAGTTCCTGTTGCTAAGTATCCTTGCTCTGTTTCTTCTCCATTTTCTGCTTCATCTTCTGCTACTTTTATTTCTGTTGCTGCAATTGAAGATATACTTATTGTCTGTGAAAGAGAGTCTCCAACTGCAAAGTCAGAGGCGTCACTTAAAGTAAGTTTTCTGCCATTATAATCTATAGGCCAATGGTTTTTAGGAATTTGGATTTCTTTACCATCAATTTCATAACCCCTTGCTGGAATATTACTAAATTGTTCGGCATCTATTACGCCACCTACATAAGCCGTATAAGGATAGCTTAATTTATCAGCTATAGAAGCTTCTATACTATCTATATAGATAGCATTTTGAATCATGTAGGAGTTATCATCGGGACTCTTTGGACTACTAGCACTTCTTTCCACTCTTACAGACCAATCGGTCATTCCATTATAAGTGCCGGCAGTTCCTTTAAAGTTTTCTATATTAAAACCGAAAGTATGAGCATATTTACCACTAACTTTACCTGTAAAGCCTGTGTTAAATATAGGTTGATTGTGTGCTACCCCATCAATGTCTATCCAATGAAAATGTATACTAAAGTATACTGCAGTTCCATGAATGTCTCCTTTGTTATCTCCCTTTTTAATAACTTTTGACATACCTGTAGTAGAGATAGTAACTTTTATATAATCTGTTTGTGCTTTCTCAAATGTTCCACTAGAAATGGTTTGATACTGAGGTTCCCCTACTAGAAGCTCTGCTCCACCTACATCTTTTAAGAATGAGGCTGAAGGGTAAGAACCAAAGAAGGCGTCGTCTACTCCTTGATTAGCTGCTCCATTAGCAGTAACCATTTTAAAATTAGTAAAATTAGGCTCAGCGGTTATTTTACCTGTAGCTTGGTTTACATCTCGTAAACGAACTTCATCAACAAGAATAGAAGCATCACCATATACTAACCCTTTGATTGGGCCTTCTGCTATAGCATCAATAAACGAGGCACTTTGCCTCGCATACATATTATCATCTGCTTCATAAGTATCTCCTCCGCCGCCTTTACCGCCGCCAGAGCCTCTTACTTGAATTAGTTTTTGTTTAATAGTACTCATTACATTGGGTTTATATAGCCGATTCCTGGTACGTAAATACCGCCTCCGCCACCGCGTCCTCCTCTACCTCGGTTTGCATTTTGTCCTGATCTACTTCCAGGAGTTCTAAAATCAGTGATACCTACTAAGGCTCTTTCTTTACTGATTTTTTGCCATGAAGTTGTTGTAAATATTGAAGCAGAAACTGTTTTTGATCCAACAATTGCTCTACCATATACTAAGGGAATGGGTTGACCTTGTTTAACTGTGTTGATTGGGCCACTAAATAAGTAGTTTTCTGCTTTTTCTGACTCGTTTCCATCTGGTACGTCAGGAGAGAGCATCATTGCAGCTCCTCCTAATGCTAGTCCCATACCTAAATAAGATAATGCTGTTCCCCAGCCTGTAGCTAAAAATCCTGTTGCTGCTGTAGTTACTGAAACCCCTCCTACTACAGAAGTTGTTGCTGCTGTACCCATAAAGCCTGGAACAAAGGCTGCTCCAAAACCACCCGTTATAGCAATAAGAGTTACTCCCAATACCATAGTTAAAATAGAGTTCTTTGAACCAGCAATTACTGGTACAAAAGTATAAGACTGACCCATTCCTGGATCTTGAATTACTAGTTCTTCTAAAGATTCGATGCCTTCGTCTCCTATTAGAACTTCATAACCTTGTATTCCTTCACTATCTGCTATAAATTGTCGCATACCAGGACGTTGAGACATTATAGCCTGTAACGCTTCTGAAGGAGAAGAAACTGCTAAGTCCCACTCTTCTCCGTATTTTTCTCCTAGTATTCCTTCTAAATAGACTTTTCTCATATCATACTCTTATGTCTTACTACTGCCCTAGTTATGTGATTCCAAATCCCATTATAGTTGTCTCTACATGATAATCTGTTTGGTGCATGATGCAACATTCTTCCTCGTCCTACATATATCCCTGCGTGATTGGCAATTGGTGAATTTAGAGCCATTAAAATAACGTCATGAACCTGGAGGCTACCATCTGTTACTTCTACAAATCCTTCTTCTTCAAAGTTCTCCAAATAGAGATTTTTTCCCTTTTTCCAAAATTCCCACTCATAGTCTCGTGGGTTGACAATTATATCTAGAGTCTCGAAATAATCTTGCAAGATAGTGAAACAATCATAGACGCCAAAAACGAAAGGTCTTCCCAGCAATTCATAAGCTTCTTCTTTCGGTTCCAATTTTATCCATTCATCATTTTTTCCAAAAATGTACCACGGCACTCCTAATCTATCGCACGCTGCTCGGTCTATAGTACTAGGTGTTGGTGACTCGCCTGGGTGACTATGTACTACACCTACTATATCTCCTTTATCTGCTACTGCTTTATACTCTAAAGGATCGATTGTAAAATCGCTCTTTGGATTATCTGCTTTATTTTTGCAAGGGTGCCATTGCACTCTACCTCTTTCAACTGAAAGAAGTCCACACGCTTCTATATCTTTATTTTCATAAACATATTGTTTTATATCTTCTAATACTGGTTCAATCATTAGTATAATGCTGCTCCTGGGAAACCGCCAAAAGGTAACTCAACATTTCTGCTTTTTCTTATACCTATATCGGCTACTGCTGTTGCTCCAGAGCCACTTCCTCCTGTTATTGTTACGTTAGGTTTTGTTGTATACCCACTTCCAAAGTGAGTTACATGAATATATTTTACTTTGCCACTTTCTATAGTTGCTACTGCCGTTGCTCTATCTGTGCCAGAATCTGGAAGGTCTACTGTTACTGTAGGTGCGCTTGTATACCCACTTCCACCTGAAGTAGAGTTTCCTCCAGACATTGCACCACCTGTTGCTATACTAGTTACTCCTTGGTAACCCGGTTCGTGTCCATAACGAATTGCACATGAATTTAATCTTTTACCACATACATCTCCAAATTCCCAATAACTTATATTAGTAGGTTTTACAATATCGTCTGCACTATCGCCTGTTGCAAGTTCATGAGCAACTATACATTTATATAGTGTTACTCTTGTTGCTTGAACATAGCCCATTGTACTTACTGTATCTCCATCTACACTATTATCATCTTCGACTGTTATAGTATAAGTGCTACCACTACCTTTTGCTTTTACATAGACAGGTACGTTCTTATAATTTTGGTCAGCATGAGTAAATCCTTTTAATATAGTAAAATCCCCTACACTAAAAACATCTCTTGCGGCTGCATTAGCTAGGGTTAGAGTTCTTTCATTTGTTCCGTCAGAAACGGCGGATACGGGATATAGTCCTCCAATTGGTCTGTAATATTCTACATAATCTCCTACAGAATAAGAAGTTGCTTTATATAAATTAGCTTTTCTCTCATTTGTATCACCTTGATCTCCCCATACAGCATAGTTAGTTACTCTATTATCATCTTTATCAAAGTATAAAGTATAAGTAGTAGGACTATCACTTCCACCTGGGATATTGTATCTTGATACAGCAAATCTATTATCTACTGCCCAGTCACAACCACCTTGGTCACTATCTTTATATTTCCAAGGACAGCGTGCTGCTATTATCGATCTTCTAGGTAACTTTATTCCTTGTACATCAAATGCACTTGCTAGTTCAAACTCTACCATAGTTGCATCTTCTTTTAGTTTTCTTTCTATATAGTAGACGTCTCGATTAAACTCTACAGGAGGATTTGTGCTTAAGTACTTTTCTAATGTTCTTCTACGAATTACTTTGGCTCCTATTAAATCATCAAATTTAGCAAGATTAGCACCCCAATATTGATTTATGTTTGCAAATCTAACAGTAGGTCTAGGTAAAGATCCTGTTCCTGATCCTCTTATTTCCCAACCTTCTGATTCTACAGGAAATGCAGAGTATGTTTGTAACCCATACTTAGTAGAGGTAGTAGATCCAAAATCTGAGTCATCTAATAGACTGTACCAAGTAATATCTGCAGTACCATTTGCTCCATTGTGAAAGTATAGCTTATCTACACCAGCTCCTCCAATATCACTATCTTGTAAATAAACTTCAAAAACGGTTATTAAACCGCTTGATTGTTCTTGTCCTTGTAAATCAGATACTAACGCATTGTTAGTTCCTGTTATTGGTTGGCTCATGCTTCAAATACCTCTCTAGCTTTGGCATCTAAATTGTAGTAATCATCATATTGGAGTTGTCGTTTAAAATCCTCTATAACTACTGTAACAGTTTCCTCCCCATCAACTGCATGAGGTACTGTTAACTTACATGTGCTTACGCTTGCTAGAGTAGTAAAAAATTTATATAATTTATCAATATCTGATTTAGTTCTATTATTAAACTGTAATGACCAACTTCTTGGAGTGTTATTTATTCCGTCTGCTGCTCTCATTTCATAGCCATCTCCAAATTGTGCTATTAGTACTCGAGGTTTTGGAGATTCAGAAACTCCTCTATCATATACGACCTTTCCACTAAAGCCCGTTATATTAGTGCCCGCAGATACTGTGCCTCCTCCTGTTTGTACTGTATTTGTTGCTAGTCCTAATGCCATTATCCGCTCCTACCTTTACTGCCTTGTTGATTTAATAATCCTCCAGGTCTCATTTCTTGTTGTAAGTGTTGTTGTACTAGACCTCCAAGTGCTCTACCTAATCCCTGCATATCTCCAGCACCATCTGTTGTAGTATTGGCTTGACCATTTCCAGACATATTAACAGTAACGTTTACAACATTACCGCCCGGTTGTCCTTTCATTTCTACTGGAATAGCTCTATCATTTCCTAGTGGTACGACTGCCTCTGTACCGTGAAGAGTTGCTAAATAGCCTGATTCTGGGCCACTTGCTACACCCCCTGTTGCAAAAGATTTACCACTTGGAGATAAGATTCCTCCGTATCTTGCTGGTAATCCGAATCCCATAGTACTTAACATTTTTAGTGCTGCCGCTTTCATATAGGCAGCTGCTAAGTCAGCAAGTACTTGTTTCATAACGCCTTTCATAGCGTCTCCAAAAGATTGTGTTCCATCTATTAGAGCCATAAACATATCTTGAAAACCTTGAGACAAAGTATTTTGAACACTATTTGCTAGTTCTGTTTCTATTTTAATTTGGGCGGAAGCATTAGCAGTTTTCTTTGTAGCCATCTCAGCGTCTTTAGCCGCTTTTGCAAATCTTTCTTCTTCGTTTGCTTTTTCCTCAGCACTTAGATCCATCCATTTCTTTGAATCTTTACCTTGAGAACCATATTCCTCTGCTATCATAGCATCAGTAGTAACTTGTCTGTGTTCTGCCCATGAACTAACTCCTGCTGCAGTTAGCGCATCTCTTTGGGCTGCTGCATTTGGATTTAGCATATTTAAAGCACCACCAAAAATACCTACAGCACCTTTATTTTCGCCATACCTATTTTTAAAGGATAATTCAGCATCTGCAACTTTTCTCTGGGCATCTATCGCGTGCATTACGGTTAATTGTTTATGTAGTTCATTTGTGATTTGTTGTTGAGCATTTAAGATACTTTGGTCAACTAGATCTCTGTCTCTTTCTAGCTTAAGTATCATTGCTGTATCTTTCTCTTCTGCCTTATTGAGTGTGTCTAACTTTTCCTGAATCCTGTTTCTTTTCATGCCCAACGTCTCAATTTTACCCTCTTTATCCAATATTAAAGCCATTTTTGCTTCGCGTCTTTCCTGATGGGTAACTGCTGCTGCTAAATCATTCTTTAGTACCATAGTAGCTTTTTGTTGTATTTTTGTTAATTTAGCTATTTCAAAGGTACTTTCTAAATCTTTCTCTTTTTCTTTATTGAGAAGTCCTTGCCAGGTTACTTGTTCCTCTACTCTATCTGTCTTCTCGCCTTCGCTTAATACCTCTTGTTTTAAATTCTTAATATTTTCTTCTGCTTGTTTCTTCCATTGTTTATCATCAAGTTGTTCTTGAGTTGCCGACGCTAGTAATATTTCTGCTGCTTCTAATTCTGCTTTTTTTGTTCTCTCTTTTAATTGCTGATCTGAAAGCTTAGTTGCCAGCATCAAATTTTTTGTCTCGGCAGATTTATCTACAGTACTAATTTTATTTTTCGCCAAAGCTAAGTCGACAAGCTTTGTTGCAATGGCAAATTCTTCATTCATTGCATCTACAATTCTACTTCTCAAATCTAGGTTATTAGCATGATCTATTGTTAAATCGTCGTGTGCTTTAGAATTAGCCTGATAGGTCTCTTCTGCTGTTGCAGCAAGTGCTTCTAACCCCTGGGCTTCATTCGCCATATTTGCTCTTCTTCGTTCAAATTGGCTGTCACTTTCTTTGCCCAACCAGAGATAATACCATTTTCTCTGCTTCTTAGCATTCTTAACGTCCTCTGCTGCAGCATCAGCTTCCCCTCTCTTCTTTCGAGCCTCTGTTTTTTGCCCACCGAGTACTATACTAGCTATAAATTGATCCTCACCCATTTTTGCTTGTTGAGTTTCTATAACATCATCTAAGTTTTTTAAGACTTCTGCCATATTGTTCTGTTTTACACTACCCATAGCACCGCTTATAGCAGCAGTTAAAGATTTTTGTTTCTCTGCTAGCATTGATGAAGCTGTAGCTGCGTTCATCATAGCGTTTGCAAACCCTTGAAACCCTTCTGTTCCTTTCACGAGATCTTCGCCTAGAAAAGACTTATCTAACGCCTCTCCTTCTTCCATTCTCTTTATTAGGTCATCAAAAACTCCCGATCCTTGTGATAAAATATCTAGGTTTTTAACAACACCTGCAATCATAGATTTTCCTTCATCAGTATCTACTTTATCAGCTTCAACTAAAGCGTTGTAATCTTTAATAACATTCTTTATATCTACGGACTTAAATGCATTACCAAGTTGTTCTATACCTTGAGAATAGGTTAATATCCCCTGCTGTTGGACATCAATCATTTTTTGGGTTTCTTGTGTAAGTCCTTCATACCTGTCCATGGTTTCATCGAGCATTTCCTGCTGCTTAGCTTTTGCTTCGTCAGGTGGGAAAATCCAATTCCATAACATCATTAAAGCATCTACGACCATTAGTATTATACCAATTATCCCCATTGCTTTCATAGCCCAGTCAATAGCTACTGCTGCTACTTTTGCAGCTTTTACCATAAAAGCCATAGTAGCAAACCACTTCATCTTAATTGTAGAGAAAGTAACTGCTAACTTTTTACCTAAAGTGCTGAAGTAAATTCGGATTTTTAATGTAGTAGATTTAGAAGAGCTACTTATTCTTTGGTTTGCTTTTTTAAGATCATTTACTTGTCCTGCATTGAACTTTTTAAGCATACCTGTTCTTTCTTTAAGACTTCCTTCTAGTATTTGTTTAGTTTGGTTTTCATAGTGCCTTACTGCATTTAACTGCCCTGTAGTAGTACTAGATACACCCATATCCTTTGCAATTTTATCTCTGTCTTGAGTTGCTAGAGTTTTTTCCTTATTTTCTGCATTTCTTACTTCGTCTAATTTAGTTTTATATAGTTCTAGAGCAGCTACTTCTTGTTGTATTGCTGCTTTATGCATTTGGGCTTTATCGTTAGCAGCTTGAGCTACCTTTCCAAAATCAGGCAATATTTGTCTTAAAATAGGAACTAGGAATAGGGTTAGGGCTCCGATTAGAGACATGATGTTTTTTCCGAAAAAATCAATAATTGGAATTAAGAAATTAGTAATTCCTGTTTTTACAGATTTCATCAAATCATCAAATGCTTTTAAGAATTTTTGTAGTGCGAATCCGGCTGGATCCATTGTTTTTGCAATTATTCCGAACTTAGATTCTGCCTGTCCGAGAACCTCGTTAGCAATTGCTTGTGATTTCTCAAACTGGTTTAAGGAATCTTTAGATTTACCTATTGAAGTAGCATAATTTTTCAATGCAGGCTCTAGCCTTAAGATAATACCTAGTTCGTCCAATAGTTCTGGCTCAGCTTTTGTAGTACCTCTGACTAGTCTTTGGAAAGAGTCTGTCATATCTCTACCTAGTGCGAGAGAGGTATTTTTAGCGGCAGCACCTAATCTTTCTAGCTGACTTGCACTTAGACCTGCTGCAGTACCAATGGCGGCTGCTTGAGCAGCTTCTTTAAACTGTATCATTCCGCCTGAAGCGGCTTGAATTTGCTTAGTAAGAGTGCCATAGGCAACACCAGTTGCAGCTCCAAAAGCTAACTGTCCTTCTACTAAGTTTCGGGTTTCAAATGCGTCCTTTAAGAACATAAAGGCTGCGGATAGGGCGAATACTTGCGCGGCAATAGTAGCATAGATACTGACGAGACCACCTTGCATGGTTGCCATCTTGCTGAAATTTTTTGTTGCGTTAGCAGATTGTTGTGTAATACCTTTAGTTTCACGGTCTGCGTTTTTAGTCGCAGCACCATATTCTTTTACTTTCTTGGTAGTTTTGTCAATTTTCTGCCCAAGAATCTTAAAGGAATTACCATCAGTTGTTTTGATGACAATTTCTGCAGCTTCGATTTTCTTTGCCATTACCTTCCTTTCGCCTTTGTTTGCCTCATTTTGGCGTCTTGCTTACGTTTAAGCTCACTATTGATATTTATCGTATGATAGCCTTCTACGTGTTTTAAGAAATAAGTAACAGTCTTTTTATCTTCTACTTGCTGTATGTCTAAGAGCTGACTTAGGGGTGACCAATCTTTTCCCATATAGGAACCACTGGCTCCGTCCCATCTATCAGGCAGCATAGCATGTACAAGAAAAGCCTCCTGAATCTCTAAAGGAAAATCCTTCAGTTCAGGTGGCATCTCATCTGGGTCTGGTTCTTGACCTAATTGCTCACACATCTGTAGATACGCGTCTACACTAATGTCGTCGCTATAGTACCTTTTTATTAGTGCAAGTGCCCAGGCTACTTGCTGTTGGTAAAATTTTCTAGGTCACCTACCATTTCTGTAATCCAAGTATCGAAGTCTGTTGAGTTTCTCATTAGAACTTCAACATTTTCCTGTGTAAATTCTAATTCTTCATCTTCTTGGGCTTCAGTTAGGTCGCCTAAAAGTAGCATATTCTTGGCATAACCAAGTCTAAATCCTGTCCAACCCTTAATAACTGCTTTAGAGTATTCTTCAAGAAACTTATCTTCGTCCATTTGTTCTTCGTAGCTTCTAGTTTTCTTATTGAATACTTGTTGTACGCAACGATTTCTAAGTTTAATTAGTTCTTCTCTTGCTAAGTAACAAAGTTTTACTTTGAAACCTTCGCAGCTAGGGTAGTCAAATTCTACCGTTTTCATCGGAGTCATAAGACTCTTTAAAGAGACCGCTGTTTTAGGAGCCTCTGTTTTTACTGTATCGTTCATTCTTTTTATTTCCGTAAAAAGGCGAGCAGGGTTAACTGCCCGCCGTTAAGTTAAATTATGATGTATATGTAACGGTTATTTCGTTAGCACTATTAGATGCTGTTGCATCTGATAAATCAGCTGGTAACGCGTGGAAATTAACATCTATTCCAATCACATCATCAATAGAGTGAGTTGGTAATTCTAGATGACAATTTGGTACGGCTACTGCCACTTTAGGAGCGCTTGCTCCACCAATGCTAAATGTCATATCGAAACTATTTGTAATAACTTCTGTCGCTTCATGTAAATCTTCAAGAAGATCCATTGAACCATCAGCTACGTTATTTAAGTAACAGGTAAAGTTACCTGAAACCGATCTAGTTCCCATTACATGCCCTAGAGGTTGGTTAACCGACCCTAGAGTTTCTGGGGTTAGGTAAGTAAGATTGTTTTCAATCGTAATATTACCACCAGTTAAAACAATATCATATGTCTTATCTGCACCCAATTGTGTTTCTCCATCAGAAGCAACCCCTGAAGGTGCACCTGTTGAATCACTTAAATCAAAGCTAATTGCTAATGAAGTAAGTTTTTGTCTAATGTAGTTAGAAGTACTTGAAATTCCTTCGTTAATTAAACCTTTGGTTGTATACTCTTCCCCAGTTACTGCTGGTGATGTTGCACCTGCTGTAGTCTTAAGTTGAGTAACTTCCTTTAATTTCTTGCCCTGTCCAGACCAAGCTATCTGTGCTAGTCCTTCGATATCGAAGTCTATAGATGCTGAGCCTACTGAACAATCTGAAATCATATAAATTGAAACTCCTTCAGTTCCAGTTGTATACAAGCTTGTTGAGGTATCCTTAGTTGCACCTAATACAAAGTACAAATCAAATACGCCAAGAGCAGATTTATTTGAGTTCTGAAAGTTAAATACATTCGGTTCCCAAGTTCCTGCTGTTGGTGCCCCTGTTCCGCCCGCTGCCAAATTATATGTTGTTGCGGACATAGCTCCCCATAGAGGCCCTTCTACTGCAAATTTCTTTGAACTACCTGCGTGTCCATTAGACGCCCAAGTGTCAGCTGCTGCTGAAGTAGTTGGTCTCATATAAGTACTGAAACTCCATTCTGCAGGTGCATAAGAGTCGTTGAACATTGCTCTACCTCTCTTGCTGTTTCCTGAAGAATCAGAAGCCTCACTCAGAGTAATTTCTGAACTATTTGTGGCTTGACTAAAGGAGTAACCATCTAGTACTGGTATTTCATAAAGCGCATCATCTGTGCCAGAAGCACTAGCATGAAACTTCATGAATACTTTGGTATCTCTACTAAAATGAAATGCCATTTTTTTCTCCTAATATTCTCTGAAAGAGCCGTACTAAATATTTATTTAGCTTAAGCTTTTTCTAGTATTGGACCTCTAAGATGACTTCTCCGACACCTAAAGGTTCCAAAACACCTTCGTCTGTATCTACTGATATGATTGTACTCTTAGCAGTAGTTTGAGACGTTCCTGTCGAATCCGTATACGTTAAAGGATCATTATCCTCGATTACAGTTTCAACATCTTCTAGTAACTCTTCTAGTGCTAAAATGACGTCTTCACTATCATTTACATAGCATCTAACAGTTACTCGTAAAAATCTAAATCTAAAACCCGCTCCTTCATATTCGCGAGTTTCTTGTCCTGCCCCTACTTGTATTGCTGGAAAGTCATTTACTTCGTCCCAGAATCTAAGTCTTGGCTCTACACTTTGAACGGCACTTCTAAAAGGTGGACTTCCGTTCAAATTTTCATACAACTTATCCGCAATTGCTCCAACTATGGCTCTCCTACGCGTTGAATGTTTTCGTGCTGTAGTAGCGTCCATCAGTTTCTCCTAATTGAGGTTGGTTGTCTTCCTATTATTCCCATTGCAAGTTCTCTAATACTTGCTCCTATAATCTTTCGAGGGTCTCTTTGAGTACTCCCCTGTTTGTTTCCAGGCTCAAAAGTCTCATAAGGATTTCTCATATAAGTATAGTCTATATGCAATCCTCCTCTTGGCCCTATTGCTACATTTTCAACTCTAGCTGAATTTGCAAATCTACCAGTTCTATATTGTAGTGCTGGTTGTGTCATTTTACTTGCTACCATTTGAGGTAATGCTTCATTTAGTAAGTTTCTCAAAGCTATAGGACTTTGAAGTGTTTTAGCTACTCCTTTTTTATTTGTATTGGGTCGCTTACTTCGTTTTTTATTTTTCGCCTTTGTAGACTTAATAACAGAAGTTTTTACTGCCGCTCCTAAATTAAATTTACCAATGCTTTTCTTTTTACCTTTTGCTTTCTTTGCTTGGGCAAGTAATTTTTTATTTACTTTTAATCTAAAATCAGGTCTTGTTCCTTGTACTTTTAAAAGTTGCTCTATAAGTTTACCTTTTACAATTTTCTCTGCTTTAGTTTGAAAACTATCAGATCCTTTTAATGCAGGAACCTCATCTAAATCTTTTGGGTTAGCATGTAGATACTTTAAAAATAAATCAGTTTGCTTTTTTGCCTCTAACCTTATACCATCTGCGTCTGCCCATTTCATTCTTCGATTATGTTGTGCGTCTCCATACTCAACAATTACTGAAATATTTCTAGTACCTGTTGCATTTGTAAAATCTTGTACATCTTTTACTTTATATGTTTTCGCAATAGGATTAAATATTTGTGTTAGCGCTTGTTCCATTAACCATTCTTCACCAGGCCATTCATCTAAAAAATCTTGAGAAAAATTCTTTACCGCATCGTCATACCCGATTCCTTCTCCACCACCTTCAGCTAACACTTGATTAGCAATTGTGGCTTGAAATCCTTGACCTTTTATTTCTCCATGATTTCTTGAACCTGGGTGCAATGGAGATTCAAATTTTTCACCTAGATCTATTTTAATTCTTGCTACAGCTTTAAACCACAAATCCTGCATTGCAGCGTTTACTAGTGGCTGATCCTTACCCTTCTTTGTCGTTCTAGTTTCTGCATATCGTCCAGAATAAAACAATACTTGTATATCTCCCTTAGAAGTTCTAGTAACAAATATTGACTTACCCACACCTGAAAAATGCGCCTTAAATTTAGCCTCTACATTTTTTACACTATAAATATTATTCCAAACAGAAGTTTTTATTATGTTTGTTATTTTATTGGCAGGAAGTACTGGTAACCCTGCTTTTGTACGAGCTTGATCCACCCTCCATGCCATCATATTTATAAGGTTAACTTGTTTTATTAAAAACTTATGCTCGCGAGTTCCGTCAGATTGGTCTCTCATAGCATCAATATTTGCTTTTGACATCATTCTTGCAAAAAAGGATTCTACAGACTGTATCATACAACAACCCTATATAAATCTAGTACTCTTTTGATATGATCTGGGAAATCAGAACTTGTCTTCATTCCTGAAGTGCCTTGGTTTTGCAATGTTGCTCCTCCAAGAGTCTGTCTTTGCTTATGCTCATCTTTCAAATAATAAGTAATTAAATCAAATATAGCGAGTTTTAAATCTTTTGGTGTCTCTGAGTATCCCGCATTGTATGTAATTTTTACTGCTCCAACCCCTTTAGGCCAGAACTTCTCATTACCATTTTCATCAGTTCTAATAACTGCATCAGCATTTAAATCTACATAATATTCATAATCTGTTGTTGTTAAAGTTTCATATGCAGTACTATATGCTGTTCTTTCTTGTACTGTATCAACCGCTGTTAACGGACACTCGCTGACAATTATCGTTGTAGTGTAGTTATCTCCGATTGTAAAAGTTTCTACTTTATCT
>MDTE01093807.1_pt1 | contig 23558 bp, 15 predicted proteins | sample 811231 | NCBI WGS metagenome assembly MDTE01 (sample SAMN05326651, study PRJNA326480) | marine metagenome | isolation source: seawater | place: Indian Ocean: Red Sea | collected 2010 | reverse complement strand
GTGAGAGGCCGTTAATTTGAGCTTTGTTTTTTTAAGAAATGGGTAGTTACGCAGAAGTTTTAGTGGAAAAAGGATTAGTATCCGTAGAGGATATTGATTCAGCTCAGCGTTTACATGAGGCTGAAGGACTTCGTCTTGATCAAGCGCTAATTCAAAATGGAGCTATTACTGAGCGGGATTTTCTTAAGGTGATGGCAGATAGGTTTGATTTTGAGATTGTTGATTTACCAAATGAAACAATTGAAGATGATGCCATTCGCTCTCTCCCATCTCGTTTTGTATATCGTAATCATCTGGCTCCTATTTCTTGTAAGGATGGCAAACTTAAGGTGGCTACAAGTGATCCATTCGACCTATATATATTTGATGAGATCAAGTTGCTTACAAATTTAGAGGTAAGTCCAGTACTCGCACCTAAAGATGAAATTGATAAAGTCATAAAGGATCACTACGGAGTTGGAGGAGATACTGTTGAAGAAATGGCTGGTGATGATGAGCTGGCACTTTCCGGGGCGGAAGATGATAGTCAGGATCTTCTGCAAATGGCACAGGAAGCTAGTGTCATTAAGCTTGTTAATGAAATTATTTTAGAAGCCATCAATGAGCGAGCCAGTGATATCCACATTGAGCCTTTCGAACGGACGCTTTCAATCCGATATCGTATAGATGGTGTTTTGCAGGAGGCTGCCATGCCTCCTCAAATCAATCGTTTCAAGGCTGCAATTATTAGCCGAGTAAAAATACTGTCCAATATGAATATTGCTGAGCGAAGATTGCCGCAGGATGGTCGCATTAAGTTTTCTGTTGGTAGTCGTCAGGTGGACGTTCGTGTCAGCGTGATTCCAATGATATTTGGTGAAGGAGTGGTAATGCGTATTCTTGATAAGACCACGGTGTTATATAGTTTAACTGAGCTTGGTTTGGATAAGGATACTTTTAGTAAATTTCAAACACTCATTGCCAAACCACATGGTATTTTTCTAGTTACTGGTCCAACCGGAAGCGGAAAGACTACCACTCTATACGCGGCTCTTAATGCAATTGTAGGATCAGAGAAAAAGGTAATTACAACCGAAGATCCAGTTGAGTATAACCTTGATGGAGTAAATCAAATTCCGGTGGACCATAAGGTAGGAATGTCATTTGCCATGGGACTTCGCGCAATACTGCGTCATGATCCGGATGTGGTTATGATAGGTGAGATTCGGGATCTTGAAACTGCACAAGCAGCGACTCAGGCTTCACTGACTGGCCATTTAGTTTTATCTACTTTACATACCAATGATGCAGCCTCGGCAGCGACTCGGTTAATTGATATGGGAGTTGAACCTTTTCTTGTAAGTAGCACTTTGAGTGGAGTAATGGCTCAAAGGTTGGTTCGTGTTATTTGTCCAGCCTGTAAAAAAGAGGTTAATTTAAAGAAAGCTGGATTACCTAAAAATCTCAAATGGCCGAAAGGCGGTAAGGTATATTCTGGTGCCGGTTGTCGAGCCTGTCGCAATAGTGGTTATCGCGGCCGAACTGGTCTTTATGAGCTTTTGTTAATGAATGAGGAATTAGGTGAGCGAATTATTGAACGAGTCGCTGCCAGTGAGTTGGTTCGAATTGGACGTGCAAACGGGATGCGTATGCTTAGTGAAGACGGATGGGTTAAGGTACGAGAAGGCATTACAACTCCTGATGAGGTTTTGCGTGTAACTGCTGCCTAATAAAAGTCATGAAGTTTCATTACACGGCAAGAGATCATAGCGGATCAAGGTCTTCTGGCCAAATTGAGGCAGATGGCAAAGGTGTCGCCACTCGTTTGCTAGAAGATCGCGATTTATTTCCAATTGATGTTTGGAGTGTGGATGATAGCCAAGGTTCAAGTTCTTTCCGTCGTAATATTCCCTCACGTGATCTTGGCATAATGTACGGTCAACTTTCTGATTTACTCGGTTCTGGTGTGCCTTTGTTACGCGCTCTTAAGTCGCTTTTTAAGTCGACAGTAAATAAGCGGCTTGCTGATGTGCTACGTGATATTCACAACGAGGTTGCAGATGGTAAATCGCTTTATGAATCGATGGCCGGACACGAGGATATATTTCCCACATTACATACCGTGATGGTTCAGGCTGGTGAGCGTGCTAGTTTCTTGGAAGAGGTTTTAGCTAGTTTATCGGTTTTTTTAGAGCGCCTTGATGAACTCAGAAATAAAGTTCTTGGAGCTCTTGTGTATCCTACAATGTTAGTTTTTTTAGGGAGCGCAGTCATGGTTGGGGCTTTGATTTTTTTCGTGCCTAAATTTGAGCCCATGTTGGCTGATGTTGATAAACCAATGCCTACTGAGGTTGTATTTTTTCTTAGTGAAATGCTCCGCAACCATTGGATAATTTTATTGGCTTCTATAGCAGGGGCTATCACTTTTTTTTGGAGTGTTCTCCAAAGCCAGGCTGGTAAACAGGCTATTGAACGTTGGAGGCTTAAGATCCCGGTGGCTGGTAATGCACTCAAAATGGTTGCTATAACTCGTTTTTGTAGAATTTTAGGAACCATGTTGTCTAATGGTGTGCCGATTCTTCAGGCATTGGCTATTAGTCGTGATGCAACCGGTTCAGCGTTGTTGTCGGAGAATATTAATGAGGCATTGGAGAGCGTTCGAGCTGGAGAGCCACTAACTGAGCCCTTAAAGGCTGGAGGGTTATTTCCAGAGCAGGTACTTGCTATGATTTCTGTTGCTGAGGAATCAAACCAATTACAAAAAGTACTTCTTCAGATTGCTGACTCAGTCGAACGGCGTACAAACCAGCAGGTTGATCAGGCAGTAAGGCTTATTGAGCCGGTGATCCTTTGTCTTGTAGCTGCTGGCATTGGTTTTCTTGCTCTTGGCCTATTATTGCCCATATTCACAATGGCAAGTTCCCTTGGCGCCAATTAGAGGGAGTTACTACTTGATCAATAAGCCAATATTCGTAACTTTCCCCTTTGTTATAGCGTATATACGTTGTTTGGTGTGGTGTTAAATGGATTAGATAACTAATTATGCTGAATAGTGGACACAAAGTTTTGTTTGGAGTAATAGGGCTAGGACTATTTTTGGGTTCTAGTTTTATGCTTGAAGGGGCGGAAAATCCCTATCAGGCAATAAGCAAGCGAAACGCATTTAAACTAGCAAATGAGCCTCCACCTCGAGCGGCTGCTCCGCCTCCAGCCCCCGTTAAAAGTGAAGATATAAAGCTCACTGGCATTTATCGGCATAAAGGGATTGAGAGAGTTGCTTTGGCTTTGGTTGATCCAAAGAAAAAAACTGAACCGCCCAAATATATTGAATTGGCTGCTGGAGAAAAACAGGGAGGTATTGAGATTGTTTCTATCGACAAAAAAACAGGGAAGGTATCCGTAAAGGAATTTGGTTCCATGCGAAGCCTTACTTTTAAAGAGAACACATTTAAGACTTCTGTAACCAAGTCGCCGCGTAGTTCTTCGAAGTCGACTAGTTCTCGTTCTTCTTCTTCTTCTAGAAGAGCCGCAGAAGCTAAGGCAGCTTCTGATCGTAAGAAGCGTGAAGAAGAAGAGCGTAAGAGGCGTGAGGAAGCCTCGCGACGTTCTTCCTCTTCTTATTCCAATTATACTTCTGCCCAGCGAGCTGAGATGCGTTCCACTTATGAGCAACTTACTCGTGGTAAAAGTGAAGAAGAGAAGGCTAAAATTAGGGAACAATTTGCAGCCGAATTTAGGGGGGGGGCTGGAGATTCAAGAGATAGCCGCCGTGGTCGAGGTCGATAATTATAGCTAATTTTTATAGTTGAATTTAAAAAGAAAAAGCGGAGCAAAAGCTCCGCTTTTATTATATCTAGATAATCAAATCTGATTATTCTGCAATGGAAACCTCAAATGGTTTGCTAGCCTCGACTTTGGGTAGGGTTACTTTTAGTAAACCGTTTTTGAATTCCGCATTTATCTGACTGTTGTCTATTCCAACTTCTAGTTGAAAAGAGCGGCTGAATTTGCCGTAGGCTCGCTCATAACGATGACCAAACTCCTTACTTTCAGTTCGTTCGGTCTTACGTTCTCCGGATAGTGTTAGCACACCTTCCTCTACTGTTACATGAACATCGTCTTTGGTTAGCCCAGGTAGATCAGCGGTTAGCGTATAAGTATCAGTGGACTCTACAATATCAACGGAAGGGTGCCACGAACTGCCTTGTGTTGCTTTTGCCAAAGCCCCAACAGAGTCATTGAAAATTGTACCAAAAACATCTTCAAACACATTTAGTGGATTCTCGTTTCGCTTATTAATAGTTATCATATTAGTTTTTCCTTTCTCTTTAAGTTAACGGTTTCTATTAAACCAAGTCCCATAGTAAGTGCAGTATTTATGCCAAATTAATTTAATGAAAAATCGGCATAAAAAAGGCTTTTTATATCAAAAAATAACCATATGCGCCAATATGTCTCAATTAAACCAAGATAATAATAGGGACATATTGACCCATATATCCCACTCAAATTTTTGAGTTGGATTGGCAGTTCTTTACATGAGTGGTTTTTGAGGGGCATGGTTTTTTGCGGTGAGCTTAGTTTATTTTTTTAAACGATTGGCAATGCTGGTTCCTTTAATATTAGTAATCAGCTTTATCGCCTTTTGCTTGGTTCGAGTGGCTCCGGGTGGTCCTTTTGATAAGGAACGTGCTCCTGCGTCACCTGACATTGAGCGAAATCTAAAGGCTAAGTACCATCTGGATGATCCTTTATGGAAGCAGTATCTAAGGTTTGTTGGTATTGGATTTGAGGGGGGGCTTATTCGAGGTGATTTTGGTCCGTCTCTTAAGTATAGAAATCATTCAGTTAATGACATAATTGCGCAAGGTCTACCGGTTTCATTATTGCTAGGAATGATCTCCTTTGGATTTTCTATAGGTGTTGGAATTCCTCTTGGCATTTGGACAGCGTTGCGGCGTGGTAGATGGGAGGATCACGTCGGGAGTTTTATTTCAATTTTGGCAGTATGTATTCCAGCTTTTGTCTTGGGTCCAATTTTGATTGTAATGCTTGGCATTAAGTGGCCGATTTTCCCGGTAGGTTTATGGAATGGACCATGGCATGTCATTCTGCCAGCAGTAACGCTTGGTACTTACTTTGCCGGGAAGGTTGCTCGTTTAACCCGGGAAGGAATGAGTCAGGCTATGCAACAAGATTTTATTGTTACGGCTAGGGCAAAGGGGGTCGGTGAAAAATCAATTGTTTTTCGGCATGCTTTACGCGAAGGGATTTTACCTGTTGTGACTTATAGTGGTCCATTATTGGCTGACCTTATGGTGGGCTCATTTGTGGTGGAAAATCTATTTCAAATTCCGGGCATAGGTGTGTTTTTAGTTAACAGCTCCATTAACCGTGACTATACAATGGTTGTTGGGTTGGTAATTTTATATTCTGTGCTTTTGTTAATATTAAATTTGTTGGTAGATGTGATTTACGGTCTGCTCGATAAGCGGGTTAAGTATGTCTGAGTTTTTATCAAATAATAATAGTCAAACTCTTGAATTGGGTGAATCACTCAACCGCCGTGCCTGGCTTCGGTTTCGAGAAAATCTCCCTGCTATAGTAGCGTCTATATTTCTGATAATTTTTATTATGCTCGCTTTGTTTTGGCCCTTAGTTTCCGATTTAGGTGATAAACATAGCGATGCCCAGTTTTATGCGCCAAGTGCTCAGTACTGGTTTGGTACTGATGTCCACGGCCGGGACTTATTTGGTCGAGTTCTTGCTGGGACTCGAATTTCGTTACTTGTTGGATTTGTTGGGGCACTTGTTAGTTTAGTAATTGGTGTCTTATGGGGAGCCACTGCAGGTTTACTTGGTGGGCGTTGGGATAACTGGATGATGAGAACTGTGGATGTACTTTATTCGTTGCCGTCTATCATCTTTGTCATTGTTATAATCACCACACTAGAGGGAGTGATTCAAAGTTGGATAGAGTCGGTGTTTGCTGGGGACGGTAGTGAGACTGCAAGGCATATTTTGCTCTATGCTGGTTTGGGGGCAGTATCGTGGCTAACCATGGCACGAATTGTTCGTGGCCAAGTTCTGGCGCTACGTGAACAGCAATTTGTAGAGGCAGCCCGATCTTTAGGTCTTGGTACTTGGCCGATACTCTGGAGACATATACTACCTAATGTTTTTGGTGTGGTGATAGTATATTTGACGTTAACACTTCCTGCTGTTGTTCTTTACGAATCTTTTCTGAGCTATCTTGGTTTAGGCATACAACCTCCGCAAGCGAGTTTAGGTTCATTAATTGCCGAGGGTGCTGCACAGATTAATCCAGTTCGTGTCTATTGGTGGATGATATTATTTCCAGCTGTTGGATTGGCTGCATTACTCATGGCGTTAAATTTTATTGGTGACGGCTTGCGAGATGTTTTTGATCCTAAATCGGTTACTGAAAAATAGCTTATCGAATCAAGTTAAATAGAAGAGAGACTATTCTTTATTTTTTTTTGGCCAAGGCCAGTCACCTTTTTCGAATTTGATTGAATTGTTCTCGATAAAAAATTCACCTTCATCGTCTTTTTCATTGTAACCTGTTGAGTACAAAGAGAATGAATTATCTTCATTTACTCGGTATACCAAGCCTTTATCATGAAACAAATCACCGCGAATTATTGAAATAAAATCTGGCTTCAAATCGTTTAGATTACTCGGATACTTATTATTTTTCAGTCTATAAAGTTCGAGTGCGGCAACAATATTAGCTTGATTCAGGGACGTTTGCATTTGACTTACTCTAAGAAGGCATGAATCAAGAGCAGGCAGTAACATGAGAACTAATGCGTAGCGGGAAGGCAGGAAGCTATTTTTCAATTCTAATATTTTTTCCTCTGCTATTTTTATTTGTTTTGTATCCAATTTGTGTTTTGAAATATCAATTCCGGAAAGAAAATCCTCGGTTATTATTTTGTTTATTTGATATTGGTTACTACTGAGAAAGTAGCGTATGTAAGAAGGTGTATCCATTCCTAGGATATCGTCAAATTCTCCGAGATTTCTTTTTTTTTGGTTAATATCTGCAAACCACTGATTTGCCATATTTCTTTCTAATTTAAGTGCTAATTTTATGCCTTTAAGTAAATCGATATCCTTAATTTTTTCCTGAAATTCTCTTAACTGTTCAGTAGACCATTGGCCATTTACTTGCCCTTCCCAAAAAGTTTGAATGGACATATCAAGAATAGCTATTCTAACAAGCTGGGAAATTAAAAATGGTTCTGATTGAAGCAACTCCCCTAGTTGTATTCCGTTAAGTGTATCTTGCATTGCTTCATTTGTATTTGCTCTAGCGAGTTTTTCACCAGCACGAAGTGAAAATAGAGTCGCTGCATTTTTTAATGTCGACAAATGTGGCAGGGGTGCTTCGTATCCATTTTGATATTGAATATCAAAACGACAATATGGGCGTTTAAGATCTGTTGCTAGTTTCGCTAGGTCAGATTCAAAAAAGGCACTTTTCCATGAAATAGAATCTCTTTGTTTCCCCTTTCGCCAATTATATCGAATTGAAGAAGGTTTCTTTATTTTAAAGCGTTCTTGTGCTTCTTTGAATTCAGGAGTCTCTATATCTTTTAAAAAAAATGGGGCAAAAAATTCTGTTTTTGCAAAATTTTCATTATCTGGAATTTTTTTTGGTATATTACTGGCGATATCAAAGTCTTCTCCTTTAGCTTGCCACTCTTTTTTCCAATTATTCCATTTTGCCTGACTTGCCCACTTTAGGCCAAAGGATATCAGTATGAAAAAAAAGACGGAAACCCCAATACCAATGGAAACTCTCTTAATCAGTTTATTTTGCATCGTAAGATTTATAATATGCTTTTGTTATCTTCATGGATTACTGGTTGGGCTTGTGTAATTATAACGAATCGAGAGCTGCCAACCGGAATGTACTTTGCTATTGGTGGAATCTGTTGGCAAATCGTTTTTTTATTCTGAATATTCTGAGCTAATTCATGTTTATATAGGTACAACCGTTGACCTGTGACGTTTTGGGGTATAAACATCCCCGTCCCAATGAATGAGAATATTCGCCAAGTGCTGATTCTTCAGGATCGAGATATGAAGTTTAGCCAGCTTGAGGATGAGCTGGAATCTCTTGATCCAGAACGTCAGTCAACTAAGCGAGAGAGTCTGAATAGGCAACAAGTTTACGAGCAGGCAAAGCAGCATCTGGTTCAATTGGAAGTGCGTCGAAAGGATCTGGATAACGATGTAGAGACAAAGAAAACTCAGATACAAAAATATGCACAACAACAACTTGAAACGCGCAAAAACGAAGAATATACCGCATTGGGACGGGAGATTGAGCATGTAAAAGAGGCTATTTCCAAAATCGAGGATGAAGAGCTAGAATTGCTTGAAGAAATAGACGCTTACAAACCAAAGATTGAGGAAGCTAAAGGCATAGCTGAGGAGGCTAAGGCACATGAAGTAGCAACTCTTGCTGACTTTGATGAACGTGAGAAGAATATCGAGAAAGAGTTGGATGTGCTAGAGGATGAGCGTAATGCATTAATTGGGAAGTTGGATGCGAAATTGGTGCGTCATTATGAGAGGTTGCTGGAAACTAAAGGCGGTAAAGTTGTAGTTGGAGTTGATCATGGTAACTGCGGTGGTTGCCACATGAAGCTTCAAGCGCAGCCTTTGGTAGATGCAAAGAGTGGTCGTGATATGGTTACATGCCCTAACTGTGGTCGGTTACTCTATTACACTCGAGAAATGATTATGCCAGATGAACTCGACGATTAGTTAGCCACGAATGGTTAATTTATTGTTGGTGTTGGTTACAGCCAATTGTGTGTGAGAATAACGCAAAGGAGTTTGTAGGAGTGAGAATTTAGCCTTGGAATAGTCAAAATTCTGTTTGGCATCTAAGTTGCTTTTTCATTCTGGTTCAGTTTTTTGTTAGGAGTGGCATCAGGATATGCGATCATTTCTAACAGCTGATTTTTTAGAGAAATATTTAAGGGAATGCACTCCAATAATTTATTATTATATAAATTGCATCTAGTAAGATTTTGGATGTTGCTAGGTTGTTTATTTTTTTTATTCGGGCAATTCTCTAGGGCAGAAGAAGGTCCATGGCGATGGTCGAATCCTCGCCCTCACGGCAATCCGATCCGTGCCATGGCAAAGGGTGAGGATTTTTCGATTCAGGTTGGTGATAACGGGTCTATTCATACCAGCCAAAATTTAGTTCAATGGTTTCCTAGAAATACTGGTGTTGAGAATACATTTAGGGCAGTAGATTTTTTTGATGGCCAAGCAATAGTTGCTGGGGATGGAGGTGTTTTATTCTACAGCGAGAGTGAGGAATCTTTTGTGTCAGCAGAATTAAATCAGTCCACCAGCCGTTCGTTTTTTGCCTTGGCTGCTTCTAGTCGGACAATTGTAGCAGCTGGGGAAGGAGGATCACTTTACACGAGTGTAGATGGGCGAGCATGGAGGAAGCGCTCATTTCGTTATAGTAACAATATTAACTCCATAGTTTGGACAGGTCGATATTTTGTCATGGCTGGAGAGAATGGGTTTGTTGCTACTAGTAGAGATGGTTCTTCGTGGACTAAACGCCAGAGCCGAACCAATCGAGATCTCAACGCTCTTGCTTTTATAAATAAACGTCTTTGGGCAGTTGGTGAGGATGGTGTGGTTTTACTTAGTTATAATGATGGTCAGTCATGGCTTGCCGCTCGTTCTGGTACAAACAAAAATCTAAACACAGTAACTGGGACTGCTGATGAAGTTATTATTGCGGGGGAAAATGTTGTGCGTAAAGGAGTGCTAGGATTTTTTATGTACTGGGTCGATCTACTTAAAGAAGATGAGAGTAGTAATCCTGCACCTCCACCAGACTGGACTTATTATTGTTCTCTTGAAACTGAAGATAAATATTTACTCGGCGGTCGCACTGGTATGTTGGTTGATAGTGTTCGAGATGAGGTTGATGACGACTATCTTTACTGGTTTACGGGGGATGATTCTGTACGGAATTGGTTGTGGGATATTAGTAGTTCAAGTGAGTTACTTGTGGCTGTAGGAGATCATGCTACCATATTAACCAGTCGGGATGGTGCGTCATGGAATCTTGAAGTGGTGCCAGAGTCGATGACAGACGCAATTTTACTTGGAGTGGGAGGTGATACTAATCTACTCGTTGCTGCTGGGAATCGTGGTCACCTTATGACCAGCCATAATTCTTGGACAAATGTTGTGACCCTAGATCAAAAGGGCGTGTCGATCACTAACCGTGTCAACACGCTAGGTATAATCTGGGAAGCTGTTAACCCAAAAATTACTGAGAATGATCTTCAGGGGGTAACGGTGATGAATGGTAATTATGTAGTCACTGGTGGGAAAGGAACAGTTTTAACTTCTCTAGATGGTAAAGATTGGTCGAAGTATCAAGCTCCAACATCTGGGATTCTCACCAGTGTTGAGTCGTTCAAGAATCAGTTCGTAGCCGTAGGTGAGCAGGGTTTTATATTGAGTTCATCGTCTGGTGACGAATGGGTTAGGCATGCTTCTGGAACACAGAAATGGATTTACCGAGTACGCGCCTTTGGTAGTCAGCTAATTGCAGTTGGCCAAGATGGGGTAATACTTACGAGTGATAATGGTAAAAATTGGATTAAGCGTAAAAGTGGAACCAGTCAGTGGCTTAACGATGTGGCTAAAGTGGAGAATACTTGGGTTGCGGTTGGAGCAAACGGAACCATATTGATGAGTCCAGATTTAGATACGTGGGAATCTAATAGTTCTATCACTGGTTTATCTCTTTATGGAGCATTGGGTAATGATGGACAGTTGCTCAGTGTTGGCTTAGAGGGGATTATTTTGCGCAAACAGATTGTACCGCGTAGTTCGCCTATCTTAATGCGATGGGATCAAGTTTTGGGGAATGATGGCGGATATACAAATCAATTTGTTTTTAGGGGGTTTCCGGGCCAGCGCTTCACACTTGATCGCAGTACTGACTTAAAGCAGTGGGAAAATGGTCCGGCCATGGAGTTAATCGATGGCTCAGGTGTTTTGGAGTACTCCAATTCCACCAAGGAGGATAAGGAATTTTATCGAACCCGGTTGATTCGTTGATTATCCACCTATCTCAATGTTTGTGATCAGGATTTCCATTATTACTATCGAATGTGCTGGGACTTGAGCCAAATAATTCCCTTCTTTTCCGTATGCTTGTGAGGGAGGGATATATAGGACTGCATGCCCGCCTTTTTTCATTAGCATTAAACCTTCTGCTGCACCTGGGAGAATTTTCTTCAGTTCGGTTACGGATATCTCAAATGGAGGATTGATTGAATCAGCAAAAACTCTTCCGAAAGGATTTACGTCAGTGGGAAGTTCTGCGACGAATTTAAATGTAGCTATATCAGTAGAATTTACTTTTTTACCCGATCCTTCCTTTAACTCCTGAAAAATTAGACCAGATTCGGTAGGCTCTATTTTGAGTGTTTCATAAATATTTTTCATTCGTTTCTTGGCAATATTAATTAGCATTTGATTGATGGCGGCTTCATTAGTTTCAAACGATTTAGCTTCATCACCTTGCCTTATAATATTGATGGTTTTGATATTTATAAGTTTGTTGGGTTTATTATTTGTATCTGTCGAGACGTTGGCAATCTTGTCAATTGTATCTAGACCTTTGATGACTTTGCCAAATACAGAATGATTGCCAGCTCGACTGTCGGTAAAGTCGAGCCAAGGTGCTGCCTTGTGGGTTATAAAAAACTGACTGCCATTTGTGTGTTCTCCTGAGTTTGCCATCGATAGGATACCCGGTCCATCGTGCTTGAGATCTGGGTGAAATTGGTCAGGTAAAAAATAACTAGGATCCCCAGTTCCATTGCCATGGGGACAGCCTCCTTGAATCATGAAGTCTTTTATTACTCTGTGAAAAGACAATCCATCATAGAATGGCTTACCCTCTTGGTCTATAGGGTCTATGGTATTGTCTTTATTATAAAATTTGGTGCCTTCGGCTAGACCGATAAAGTTGGCGACAATTAATGGCACTTTTTTATATTCAAGTTCGGCTAATATTGTTCCATGAGTGGTAGTGATTTCTGCATAAATTCCATCTCTTAACGATTCATTCTGTTGATTAATCCTTGCGCGAAAAAAGTAAGATGAATGATCAAATGAGAACTTTTGTTCAAATTGAACCGGTTCTTGTTGGCCTGTTATTTGGCCAATTCTCTCCCAATTTATTAGATTGGTAGAGCCTTCAAGAATGATTGAGGAGTTGGGGGCTGTATTGCTGATGCTAAGCAAGATTGATTTGATGTTTTCATCGCCAGGATTTTTTTTCGATCCGATTAAATCAACTCTCGGCTCCAATGTTTGCCCAAGTGTTATATTGGCAAAAAGCCCAATAGTTAAAATGATTAATATCTGCAAAATAATTTTAGGCATTATTGTTGGACCTAGTGTTGCTGCTGCTGAGCCTTGGTGCGATCTTTTTCGTCTGGTCAATTTTGGTTGCCGTTATTTTGTCGCTGGGTAGCATTGAGCAAGTCGCCAGCTAGATATCCATGGCAGGCTGTCGTTTGCATTTTTTCAGAAATGAGATTTATTAATATAAATTTTTTTTTGTTGCCTATAATGGCCTCAGGTTTGGCTCAAGTTGCTATTGCACATACACTTGAGGCAAAAATTGATAGAAATAACGGAACTATTACGATTCATCGTGATGGAATGGATGAGCCGTTAGTCACGCAGAATGCGGCTGCTAATCACCGGCCATATCTGCATCCAATCGTTGGCCCAGATGGTAAGGGTATATTTACCGAGTACAGTCCTGGGCATCACAAGCATCAAACCGGGATATATTGGGGTTTCACTAGGGTAAATGGACGTGATTATTTTCATCATCCTGAGAAAGAATATTGGAAGCGTAAGAGTGTGGAAGTTCTTGAAGCTAAGGGTGAGTCTGTGAAGTGGGAGACGATTTACGACCTACTTGATGCTGATGGTAATGCAGTGCTTACCGAGACTCAGCGTTGGGAAATGCGCTCTGAGAATGACCGGCATGTACTCAATCTAGAATGGCAAGGCACTGGTCAGACCGACGTATCAATTGGGAAATATCCTTACGGTGGGCTTTTTGTGCGTATGCCATGGAAGAAGGGAATAAAAGGGGAAGCAGTCAATGCAGCTCGTGATGTCAATCGCCGAGCAGAAGGTAAACGTGCAATGTGGCTTGATGTTGGCATGGAAATCAATGGTCGAGACGATTGGGGGCACATCGCTATTTTTGATCACCCTAAAAATCAGGGCTATCCACAGCCGTGGCGTGTGGATGGTCAATTGGGTGTTGGCCCGGTGCGGGCTCGGCTCGGGGACTGGAAGATTGCTAAGGGTAAGACTGAAACAATCCGACACCAGATTCAAGTTTATGGTGGAAAGCTTAATGACAAGGAATTAACTAACCGTTGGAAAGCCTATACCGGTCAACGGGGTACATATGCGCTTTGGCAATTGGCCAAACGTGCTGGACGTGAGGCGAAGTTTCTTTCACCACAGGAAGCGGTTGAAAATTCAACAATTGAGGATGGCTTCACGGTGAACTCGTGGGCGAATGAGCCAATGATCACGCAACCGATGGCATTTTGTTGGGATGACAAGGGGCGCATGTGGGTAGCCGAAAATCGTGACTATGAAACCCGTGGTCGAGGCTTCTCTGCCTCGGGTGATAGCCGCATTTTAATCTTAGAAGACACCGATCGGGATGGTGTTGCTGATAAACGTTCAGTATTTCTTGAAGGCATCCCTTTCCCTTCTGCAGTGGCGGTGGGGTTAGACGGGCTTTGGCTTGGTGCACCGCCGAACCTACTGTTTGTTCCGGATCGAAACAAAGACGACAAGGCTGACGTGGATGACATCGAAGTTCGCCTAACTGGTTGGGGTATTCGTGATCGTCATGAAGTACTCAACAGCCTGCATTGGGGCCCTGACGGTTGGATCTATGGCTGTCAGGGCGTATTCACACCGTCCATAGTAGGTAAACCCAAGGGTGCAGGTAAGATTTTCAAGCATGGTGAACCGTATCCGACGTCGGTTGAGTTCGATGGCGAAGGCCAGAAGATCAATGGTGGAGTATGGCGTTATCATCCGACAAAGGATGTATTTGAAATTGTTGCACACGGGTTCAGTAATCCTTGGGGGATTGATTACGATGCAAAGGGACAACTATTTATCAGTGCCTGTGTGATTCCGCACTTGTGGCATGTTATTCCAGGTGGTGCTTACCACCGTCAAGCCGGTCGTCATTTCAATCCGTATGTTTACAGTGATATTCGAACTATTGCAGATCATCGTCACCGCTCGGCTCACGGCGGTGCGCGCGTTTACATGTCTGACGCCTATCCCAAGGAGTATCAGGGTAAAATCTTCATGGCCAACATCCATGAGCATGCTGTTCTTACAGATGAGTTGGTCCCAACTGGCTCTGGTTATGTCGGGAAGCATCATAAAGATTTCATGCATGCTAACAACGAGCAATGGATTGGATTCAGTATGGAGATTGGCCCGGCTGGAAATGTCTACGTTCTCGATTGGCACGATGGTGACATCTGTGGCAACGCCGTTCTGCAAAAACATACCGGCCGTATCTTCCGGCTCGCACCAAAGGATAGTTTAGCTCAAGACTGGAAAGGTCGCTATGATGATGTAGAAAAACTTAGCGATGCTAAGCTCGTTGAATATCAGTCTAGCGCAAGTTCATGGCATGCTCGTCGTGCCCGTGTTGTACTTCAAGGACGAGCCATTAACGACAAGCTGGCCAAGGACACACAACGTTTGCTGAAGCAAATGTTCCGTAAAAATAAAAATCCTGATCATCGCCTTCGCGCGCTTTGGTCGTTGCATGTTATTGGAGGCATTAAAGAATCTGATCACATCAATAATCTAAGTGACAACGATGAACATATTCGTGCTTGGACGATACAGTTTCTTTGTGAGGATAAAAATCCATCCAGTAAGGTGCTTAAAAAATTTGCTATAATGGCTCACAAGGATGCTTCACCAGTAGTTCGACTTTATTTAGCTTCAGCGATGCAACGATTGTCCCTTGATAAACGATGGGATATTGCCGCTGGTTTGGTTATTCGTGCTGAGGATGCTAATGACCATAATCTACCTAAGTTAATCTGGTACGGAATTGAACCGCTCGTTCCTGAGAATCCGACGCGAGCAATGAAACTTGCGCAAGCGAGTCGCCTTCCTTTGGTTACAGAATATATAGCAAGGCGAGCTGTTGATGCTCGTCAACTGGAGGAGCTTTCTCAGGTGCTTGGGCAATTGGAGCGTGAAGAGACAATAGTTCATATGTTGCGAGGTTTTAGTGCTGGGCTGAAGGGCTTGCGAGACGTCAAAGCGCCGACCAGTTGGGGGGCTACTTATGCTAAACTGCAGAATCAGCCTATAGCTACTCAGATTGCACAAATTCTTGGTGATGAGGGAGCTGTAACTGCTATGCTTGCGACATTAGACAATTCCAGATCTAAGTTGTCTGAGCGGCAGACTGCACTACGTGGCCTTGCTTCTCAGGAACATACAGAACTGAAGAGTCGACTTTTACCATTATTGGATGATGAGTCGCTTCGGATCGAGTCGATTCGTGCTATGGCTTCTTATGATGATAAGTCTTTTTCGAGGGAGTTGCTTAATCGCTACTCTAAGCTGAATGATGATGGTAAGCTAGCGGTGATTCAGACCCTTGCCTCGCGTCCTTCTTATGCCAAACGTTTGACTGATGCTATTGAATCGGGAGGTGTGCCCCGTCGTGATATGCCGGCTTATATTGTTCGTCAAATGCGTCGTGTTGCTGGGCCAAGTTTCGTAGATGTTTGGGGGAACATTGATTCACTATCAGCTGATAAGGAGACTGCCTTTGCAAAGTATCGTGGGCTACTTACAAGTGATGCTACGAGTAAAGGCAGTGCTATAAAAGGGCGCACAATCTATGAGCGTACATGCTCAGCTTGCCACAAGCTTTATGGTAAAGGTGGTGAGATTGGGCCGGATCTAACAGGTTCTAATCGTGCTAATCTTGATTACATTCTTGAAAATATTTTAAATCCTAGTGGAGATATTCCTGAAGGCTATCAAATGCTACTTGTTACTACCCGCGGGGGACAGACTTATGCTGGTACACTGGCTAGTGAAAACGAGCAGCAGTTGGTGTTGCGAGTCGTTGGTTTGCCGCCGGTTACCTTGGCTAAATCTGAAATACAATCTCGAGAAAAAATTCCTACATCGATGATGCCGGAAGGCCTTTTAGCGGGATTAAAGGATACTGAGATAATCGACCTTATTGTTTATCTTCGAACTACAAAAAATCCGGCAGATAAATAGAATTAAGGCATTTAAAGATTAGTGCAGTCGCTATTCATATATAAATTAATTTTGTTTAAGTATATATTCACTGGAATCTCTATCTGAAATTTATGATTCAAAGCTTTCTTTAGTGTTAGGCTAATGGATAACTCGATAAAGCAACATCATGCTTCTTTAGTGGAGGTAATTTGCCGGCATGACAGGGCTTATTATGTAGATGCGCAGCCGACAATAAGCGATCAAGATTACGATCAACTTTATCGTGAATTAATTGATATTGAGGCTTTGTATCCAGAGCTTCGTACTTCTGACTCGCCAAGCCAACGTATAGGTGGAGAGCCAAGTGAAGGCTTCGAAACCGTTCAGCATGCAGTTCCTATGATGAGTCTCGATAATACTTACTCACAGGATGAGATTCGTGAATTTGTTGATCGTGTCCAGAAGACATTACCGGATGAATCGCTTGATTGGATTGTTGAGCCAAAGGCTGATGGAATTGCGATTAGTCTCAGGTATGAGGATGGCCAATTAACGGTAGGTGCCACACGGGGGGATGGGGTTTCAGGTGATGATGTGACCGCAAACCTTCGAACTATTCGGAGCATTCCGCTTAGGTTACAAACACTTAATAAAGGAGATATGCCTAGTATATTTGAGGCTCGAGGTGAAGTGATCATGAGTCGTTCAGGCTTCGAGAAACTCAATGCAATGCGTGCGAATGATGGTGAACCATTATTTGCTAATCCGCGAAACGCAACTGCTGGATCTCTTAAACAACTAGATCCCTCAATTGTTTCAAAGCGGCCGCTTGGCATTGTGCTTTACGGAAATGGTCAAATAGTTAATGGGCCGATGATTGAGTCACAATCTGAATTATTCAAAGTGCTTGATGAGTTAGGTTTCTGCACGCCGCAGCATATCTGGCGTTGTTCAAGTGTGGAAAAGGTTATTGAGGCGGTAGAGGAGCTAGATCGTGTTCGTTCGAGTTTTGATTATGATACTGATGGCGCAGTTATTAAGCTTAACCGTTTTGCATTGCGTGAACGTATGGGTGTGACTGCTAAAGCTCCTCGTTGGGCAATGGCTTACAAGTATGAGCCAGAACAGGCGCAGACTCGGCTTAATGCGATTACGATACAGGTAGGGCGGACAGGTACGCTAACGCCAGTAGCTGAACTTGAGCCTGTTTTTCTTGATGGTTCTACTATAAGTCGAGCCACCCTCCATAATGAGGAGGAGATATGCCGCAAAGATATACGTGTGGGGGACACTGTAATTATAGAGAAGCGAGGAGATGTAATTCCTGGTGTCATTTCCGTGCTTAAAGATATGAGGCTTACTGATACTGAGCCTTTCGATATGCTTACTGTTACGGATAGTAAGTGTCCGGACTGTGGATCTGAGATACATAAAGATGAAGAATTTGTTGCTTGGCGTTGCAAGAATCAAGCATGCCCAGCACAAGCGGCCCAGCGTCTTGAGCATTTTGCCTCACGTACTGCCCTTGATATTGAGTGTCTTGGCGATATTGTTTCGGATAAATTGATTGAGTGTAATTTGGTATGTGGACCGTTGGATTTGTTTAGCTTAACAATTGAGCAACTTGGGTCCCTAAACCTTGGAAATGTTGATGAACCAAGAATTTTTGGGGAGAAAAATGCCACTAAACTTATTGATTCAGTTCAACGGTCTCGCAGCATGGGTCTAGATAAGTGGCTTTTTGCATTGGCAATTCCAGAGCTTGGGCGAACCACCTCCAGCGTTCTTGCAAAGTATCATGAAAACTTCAATTCCATAGCAAATTCCGAGATACTGAAGATCGTTATAGAACTTGATGAATTATCTGAGGAGGTTGTGCGTGTTAATCCTCGTTCGCGCAAAAACCGACCTAGTTCGGCAGTCGAAAAAACTCAACGAGAGAATAATTATGTTCAGCTTGTGGGCCAAATCTCTAGTAAACTTGATTTGTTAGTGAAGCTTGGTTTTGCATCAATTACCAAGGATAATGGAATCCATCCACCCAATTATACCACTGAGGTTGGCCCCTCTGTTGCTCGATCTGTACTTGCTTGGTTTGAATCAGAAATTGGACGTCAGACATTAGAGGGCTTGGATAAGCTAGGCATTAATCCTCAAGGAACGATGTTATGCCAAGATGGTGATGATAAAGGTATATTCGCAGGTAAGACTTTCGTGATTACTGGCACATTACCCAGCCTGTCGAGAGAAGAGGCAAAAGTTAAAATCGAAGCCAACGGCGGTAAGGTTAACTCTAGTATAAGCAAGAATACAGACTATCTGCTTGCTGGTGAAAAAGCTGGTTCCAAACTGAAAAAGGCCGAATTGCTTGGCGTTCCGGTTCTTGATGAACTTTCTTTTCTAGGTCAGCTTGAAGGATGAGTCAGGCAAAGATGTCCTGAACGACGTTCCCGTGAACGTTTGTAAGGCGGCGTTCTATTCCATTATGGTAATAGGTTAATTTTTTGTGATCCATTCCCATGAGATGGAGGACTGTCGCGTGAAAGTCGTGCCAGTGTACTGGGTTCTCAACTGTCTTCCAACCGATCTCATCGGTTTGACCGTAGCTCATTCCGCCTTTTACTCCCCCTCCTGCTATCCAGCAGGAAAAGCCATATTTATTGTGGTCCCTCCCAGGGCCAACTTGATTGGCTTTGGATTGTGCGAATGGAGTTCGTCCAAACTCGGTAGTGAATAAAACCAAAGTATCATCAAGCATTCCACGTTGCTTTAAATCTCGCAGTAAACCGCCGATCGGCTTGTCGATTCGGCCAGCTTCAATAGAGTGATTTTCCTTAACATTTTCATGAGCATCCCAACTTGCTCGTGGTGAACCGCCAATTGGTCCGCCAGAGTATATCTGAACAAATCTCACGCCTCCTTCTAGCAGTCGTCGTGCCAGTAGGCAGCGTCGTCCTGCATCTTCTGTGCGGCTTTCATTTAATCCGTACATTCGTTTAATGTGTTCTGGTTCTCCGAGTATGTTACTCACTTGTGGTACGGACAGCTGCATTCTAGCTGCAAGTTCGTAGCTTCGCATTCGATTGCTTAAGATCGAATCTAAGCCGTTTTGCTCAGCGTGCTGAGCATTTAGTTTTTGTAGGAAGTTACGAGCTGCTTTGTCCGAACCTTTTGGTTGTTCAACAGCAGGGTATAGATCGCGTACCGGGGTCTTACCGGTGCGTAATTCTACTCCCTGATGTTGCGAAGGCAGAAAACCACTAGTCCAGTTGGAGGCTCCACCATTTGGGCCTCCTCGTTTGTCGCCTAAAACCACAAAAGCAGGCAATGTTTCAGATTCACAGCCCAACCCGTAAGACACCCAGCTACCGGCTGATGGAAAGCCGTTAAATTCAAATCCACTGTTAGCAAAAAATAAAGCTGGCGTATGATTAGCGGAGTCGGTGTTCATTGATCGAATGACGGTCATGTCATCCGCCATCTCGGCGATGTTTGGAAACATGTCTGAAAGCCAAAGGCCACTCTGGCCGCGTTGCTTGAATTTGAAATCGCTCCTGCGTAATTGGCCGACCTGACCAAAGAAAATATCTGGTTTTTCTTTCGAGCCAAGTGGTTTTCCATGGGCTTTGTCCAGATCTGGTTTGTAATCGTATGAGTCGACATGGCTCATTCCACCTACAAGACTGATGTGAATCGCCCTTTTTGCTCTAGGTGCAAAATTTGGAAACGACTTTTGTTTAAGCCCTGCATGGGTTTTGATGTTACTCGCGAGTAGGCTGGTAAATGCAGTGGCACCAATTCCTCGGATTCCCCAATTGAAAAAATCTCTTCGATTAATGTTACCAAAATCTGTCATGTTAGTTGATAATTACAAATTCGTTGCTGTTAAAGAGAGAACGACAGAGCGTAGTGAGTCCATAGTCTTGGATTAATCGTTTAGCTAAAAGCATTTCTTCAGAATTTGGATTTCGTTGAAAAGCGAATAGAAAAGCCTGTTCAACTTGCTTGTTCCGATTTCCATCTGATAGTGACTTAATGCGATTTGCCATATCTTCTGCTTTATCTAAAATGAATTTATTGTTCAAAAGTGCTAGCGCTTGTAATGGGGTAGTAGTTACGGCACGTCTTGGGGCGGTAGTAGAAGGGTCAGGACAGTCAAAGGTGTCAAGAATCGCGCTTCTTTCACCTCTTGGACTAAAACGATAAACGGTTCGCCGGTCGTATTCACTGCCTTTTGGATAAATCGGTTTGTAGTAGGTAGTGCCATTGTTTGGTATAACTGATACATCACGAAAGCCTGGACCTCCCATCTTAAGGTTAAGCTTTCCAGACGCACTTAGTACTGCGTCACGAAGTGATTCTGCGTCGAGCCTGACTGGAGATTTGCGCCAAAGTAAACGATTTTCGGAATCGATAGCTAGTCCATCTTTTCTAGGTTTAGCAGCCTGCTTGTAGGTGTTAGAGGTTACGATTAATCGGTGGAGTCCCTTGAGCCTTTGGCCTTTGGCTTTAAATTCTGTTGCTAGCCATTCTAGTAATTCTGGATGGCTCGGACGGCCCCCATTAAAACCAAAATCATTAGGGGTCTCGACAATCCCAATACCAAAGTGATAGTGCCAAATGCGGTTGACGATGACACGGGTAAATAATGGATTATTTGGATGTGTGAGCCAATGAGCCAATTGTTTGCGTCTTTCACTGTCAGAGGCATCAGCCTTTATCCCAAAGTCACTGCTAAACGTCCGTAGCGCAGCAACGGCTCCTGGCCGGACAATCTCTCCTTCGTCCATTGCATTACCTCTTTTAAGTAGTCTTACTGTTCCAGGGTTGTCCCGAGCAGCAACGGTATAAACCTTCCTTTTGGAGCCTTTGCCTAGTTCTTCTAAACGTTTATTCAGACCCGCCAATTGGTCCTTTAGTTCCTTTCTTTTATTTTGATCTGATTTTGTAAGAGCTGCTGATAGTTCTGACTCACCGATAAATGTTGATTCAACTCCGGCTGAAGCTGCAATCTGGTCTGGCTCAAGTGCTCTGGCATAAAGTTGAGCACGATGAATTTTCCCATTGAAATAATTATTACCGCCACCCTTATGTCTCATACCAAATATGATTTGAGAACCGCCTTTGGGGAATTCTTGTAGTTTAGTCTTGTATGGTTTTCCGTACGGTATCCCGTTTCGATAACCAATTATGGTCCCATCCTCTTGATATACAATTGCGATGTGTATTGGTTTTTGAACTGCTTCATTTTCCTCTGGGGCATTGAATGACTTGGTACGGCTGAGGTTGTTGCTTCCAGCCATCCAGCGACGTGTTTCAAGTTCAGCAAAAACAATGGTATCAAAAGTACTGCCATCAAGACTCTGAATACCAATCACACCTCCTCCTTTTTGATTTAAATCACCTAATTCAACCCAGGCTTCAATTGTTTTAGCTCGAAGCGATTCCTTAATTGGAACTGTTTCAACCCAAGCTGCATTTCCATCTACCAAAAGTGCTCCTCCAGAAATTCGGGCGGTTCCTTTGGCTTTTCCGTGCAGGTTACCAATATTATCTTTTAGTCCATTATCAAACTCCCATTGGGCTAATGGTTTTGGTGGTTTTGCTTTTGGTGATTTATCTCCTTGATTGCGTTTGGCTAGGGCAATTTTGCGGCCATGATTTTCAATTAATGAAAGTTCATTGCTGGAGATCTCAATCTGTTTTTTTAATGTCCTTCGTTGGTGCTCAAGTTCCGGATCTGAGATTTTACGTTCGCCATGAAATACACCAGCTATTGATGAGGTTAATTGGTAATATTCTTTCTGTTGAATAGGGTCGTATTTGTGGTTGTGGCAGCGAGCACAATTAATTGTTAATCCAACAAACGTTTGACCGACTGTGCCGATAATCTCCTCGAGTTCATCCTGGCGCGCCGTTTTTTTCATAAACTCACTTCCGCCTACAACCGTATTATGTAGTCCTGCGACCAGAAAACCCACAGACTTTTGTCCATCTGGATCACCTGGATTGAGAATGTCCCCGGCGATTTGCATGCGGACGAATTCGTCATAAGGCATATCATCATTAATTGCTTTGATGACCCAGTCTCGATAAGGCCAAAGATTATTTCGCGTGTTATTCCTTTCAAAACCGTCACTTTCACCGAACCGGGCAAGGTCTAGCCAGTGTCTTCCCCAGCGTTCGCCGTAACGTGGTGAGCTAAGAAGATCGTCAACTAACTTGCGATAGGCATCATCAGTTGGATCTTCAACGAATTTAGCGACTTCCTTTGCTGATGGGGGTAGGCCAATTATGTCGAAATATAGTCGCCGGATTAATGCTCTGGGATAAGCCGGTTTGCTTGGTTCCAATTTTGCGGTTTTAAGTTTGGCTAGTACAAATGCATCGATCGGATTAATGACCCATTTGGACGATTTCGAACTTATTGGTTGGTTTGGGCGTTTGAGTGGTTGTAGAGACCACCAATCGTAGCCACCACGTTTAGCTGTGGTGAATTGATAGGGATCGAGTTTTAAATTTCCTTCCCACTTTGCACCCTCAGTGATCCAGTTTATTAGCAGTGTCTTTTCTGCTTTGCTAAGTGGTTGATCAGGTGGCATTTCATTTTCGCTAACTTTTTCCCACAATAAACTTATTTCTGGTTTTCCCGGTACGATAGAAGCACCATTTTTACCTCCCTTGAAAGCCTCATCACGATGGGATAAGTCGAGTTTGCCTTTCAGATCAAATCCATTATGGCATTCTATGCAATTCCTAATTAGTAAAGGAGCTACATCTCGGTCAAAATCCACAGCCGAAACTGGAATGATGCCAATTACTAAAAGTAGATATAAAATAAATCTAGAAAGCAGATTATATGGACCATGCAAGTGCATAATATAAATATCACAAAGGCGTCTGCAAAAGTTGCCTGAATATTGCTTCTTCGCAAAGAGAAAATCTCATGTCGACGAACTATATTCGACAATTTAAATAGAGTTGGATTGGTTGAAATCCTGAAACTTTGTATTACTAAATAAGAATCAGCAAATGAAATAGAAGAAGTGGCGGAGAGAGAGGGATTCGAATCCTTTTCCCGCCTTATATTCGCTGACTTAACCGAATTGCCTCTGTTGGCACTTCGTGTCATCTGCAGGAATCATAAGTCATAAGCATCTGAGGATCAATTGAATAAAAGAAAGTTCGTCGCTTAT
>MDTE01018403.1_pt1 | contig 23565 bp, 15 predicted proteins | sample 811231 | NCBI WGS metagenome assembly MDTE01 (sample SAMN05326651, study PRJNA326480) | marine metagenome | isolation source: seawater | place: Indian Ocean: Red Sea | collected 2010 | reverse complement strand
CCAACCGGTCCAAGCGCCGCTTCCCTCGTGGGAAGTCCCCACGAAACTGATCGCGGATCCCATCGTCAGTTTCAGTGGATTGAGAGGACTCAACCCCTTGATCGAGAAACTGCCAATGAGCAATCCGCTCCGCCAGGAAGGGCTCCCTTCGCAGGTCTTTTCCTGGTCCCGACCTAGCGTGGTGAGCTCAAACAGTATCCCTATTTTTCCCCTCTATCTGGCATGGCCGATCCCCCAGGCGGCCATCCCGGTCGCCCCGCTGACGAAGCAACTGCCTCTCCTGATGGGATCCGGCATCATGACGAGCGGTAGCGCCCGTTTGGTCTCGTTTCCACAGCGAAACGAGACCATCCTTCAAATCATGCCCGGATTCATTCAGCCATTTATCCGGGGCGCCACGAACGAGACCCACGGCGTGCGGGTTGCCGGACTCTTCCCACTGTCCCCCGCCTTCCGCTCCATTCCCCAGGGCCTCATCGACCAACTCGAGAGCCAGGAAAACATCGTCTACTACCAATGGGAGATCACACAGAACCGAATCGAGACCTACAGGGTCCTGGCCCAGTTCCTGGCGTTCCTTTTCCAAAAGCCACAGAGCCAATCCAATCGCCCCGGTTATCGATGGCTTTCTGCCATCGAATCGAAGATGGGGAACGCAGTGACCATTGTGAGGGCCTCGAAACCAAACGAACTCAGGCTCAATCGTAAGAGCCACTTCGGTCTCACCGGCTTGGAACTCAACCTTCTCGCTCAATGGATCGAGGCCAAAGCCTTTCCGTTCTTGGACAAGGAGCTTCTCACCCAGTGGGAAATGAGAGGCTTCATCTCCACCCCCTCGGTGCCGAGTCCTCCGCCGATCCCCCGCCCCAATGCTAAAACTCGGCGTTAACATCGATCACGTCGCCACCGTCCGTCAGGCACGGTATCGGGGTGCCTCGAACGGTGAACCCTGCCCCATCGAGGCAGCCATGGCCTGCGAGGCCGCTGGTTGTTACGGAATTACAGCCCACCTTCGCGAAGATCGTCGGCACATTCTCGACCAGGATATCTGGAATCTCAAACAAGCCCTCGCGATCCCCCTGAATTTCGAAATGGCCAATACGCCGGAGATGGTGGGCATTGCCGAGCAACTCAAACCGACCTCCGTGTGTCTTGTCCCGGAAAAACGGGAGGAACTGACGACGGAAGGCGGCCTCGATGTGGCCGGCGGGATCGCCCGGATTCGAGAGACGGCACAGCGCCTTCAGGACCTTGGGATTGAAGTAAGTCTCTTCATTGATCCAGATCTCCACCAAATTGAGGCAACCCTGGAAACGGGGGCCCAAGCCGTCGAGCTGCACACCGGACCTTTTGCCGAATCATTCACCGACTCCGAGGCACATCTTGCCGAAGAACTTCAACGACTCACTCGAGCCGCCGAACGCGGCAACGCTCAAAACCTGAAAATCAATGCCGGGCATGGACTGAACTACCAGAATCTTCATCGGATTCACACCATCCCTCATCTGTCCGAGCTCAACATCGGCCACAGCATCGTCAGCCGAGCCCTGACCGTCGGAATGTCGGCGGCCGTGTCGGAAATGCTTTCCCTTCTTCAAACCCATCCCCAGGATTCAAGGAAACCTTCTCACGTCTAGAGACCGTCGCTGACGAAATCTGGCGTGCCGGCATCGACCGGTCCCGACACCCTCGCTCGTCACATGCGACCCAATCCCTTGCCTTGACCGATTGAGGACGGACCAAGGGTCCAACCAAACCCTCCGCTTTCGGATCTCCGGGAAAGATTCAAATATTCACCGATGAATCGTGACCGGTTCCCGACTCGATCTTGAGACGGGACCGCAACTCACCCATTTCGGCCATCATTCCCTGTCGGAAGAAGATGACGTCGGCCTTGTGAATCAGGAGATTCGCTCCCATTTCGACAAACCGCACATGCTCCTCCAAGGAAAACCAAGCGTGGATCCCCGCCCCAATCCCACGAGACCGGGCCTTCTTGAAAATCGCCTCCACCGCCTTGAGGAAGTCAGTGTGCTGATACTGCTCGGGGATTCCCAGGCTCGTCGACAAATCATGGGGACCAATCAGAACCGCATCCACTCCTTCGGTCTCGAGGATCTCATCCAGGGCCTCGATCGCAGGGACGCTCTCGGTGTTGAGAATGAGAATGTTGTTCCCTGCGTGTGACCCGATGTAGTCATCCAACGACGGCTCCAATGGGGAACCCGCGAGAGCATCCACCAATCGCCGTCCTTTCAGCGGGCGAAACTTGGTCGCTCCTCGCAGCGCTTGGGCAGCTTCCGCCTTCTCCACATAGGGCGCGATGATTCCCGCCGCGCCGTCGTCGAGAGCCACCGTGGCTTGATTCGGGTCTTGATCGGTCAGCCGAACCAAAGGTGGCAGCCCCAGCGCCGAATAAGTCCGGCACATCCACGACAACCGCTCGCGATCAATGGCAATGTGTTCGGTATCGATGAAGACAAAGTCTAACCCACAATCTCGAATGATCTTCGGCCAAAACGGAGAGGTGGAGACCACCAAGGTACCCAATACGGTTTGCCCCGACCTCAAGGCCGTCCTTAATTCTAGTCCTGTCATACCCCTCGGTTCTCGACGATGATCGCGTTTCCTGTTCGATTCGATTCTAGGGCCGCCAAGATGGTGGCCGTGATGTTTCGGGCATCCAAGACGGTGAAGACTGGATGACCTTTGCCGGCCAAGGCCCGAGCAAATTCGTCCATCAGCAAAAAGTTATTGTGATCAGCAATCCGGCGGTTCTTAAACTCAAGGGGATTCTGATCGCGATAATGGACGCTCACTTCCGGTCGCGCTTCTGTCACCACCAAAGCGCCTTCAGTGCCCACCAGATGAAGCTTGATCTCCCCAATGTCGGGGTGAGCCGCGGCACCAATACGACCAATACAGAGCGAAGCCAAGACCCCGCTCTCCATTTCCAAGGAAACGGTTGCCAAGTCTTCCACCTGATTGTCGACATTGGCTTGATGAAAGTGAGCAGCCGCTTTGGTGAAGACTCGAGCCACCCGCTGGCCCGTGAGGAGATGGAGATAGGCCAAGGGGTAAATCCCTTCAATCTGCAATTCCCCCATCGGCTCCAGGCCAACGCCTCCGTCGGAGCCATCGGCATGCGCCTCCAACTGGCGCTCCAACCAATTGATGGGTGGCTCATCCAAGCCACGGGTTCCCTTCCGCGGACCCGCATCTTTGGAGAAATAGAAGTCGCAGTGAATCGACCGAAGGCAACCCAAGCCTCCCGAATCCAGCACCGACTTGGTTTCCACTAAGGACGGCAGGTAGTTTCGATTCCAGACCAACGATTGCACCCCCCTCTGCTCGATCGCATCGACGAGCCGGTCCGCATCAGACAATCGCAACGCGAGCGGTTTATCCAGAATGACGTGGAGGCCGGCCTGGACGGCTCGGAGCCCCAGCTCACAATGACGTTCCGCCTCCGAGCTGACCACCGCGACCGTCGCGGCCGATGCAGAGAGCGCTTCCTCGACATCGGTTCGGTAAGGAATCGAGAACTCATCGGCAAAGGCTTGATTCCGTTCGTGCACCCAAGCGGGTCGGTCGCCATGGTCGGCGACACCGACGAGCTCGAACTGCGGATGGGCAGCGACCGCCCGGGGCAGGTAATCGTGTTTCACCACGCTCAGTACCAGCACTCGATGTTGGGCCCGGGTTCCCATTGTCAGCAATCCTTTCCCCCGACTTCTCTCAAGCGGCAAACTTCATGAGCCTCTAGGCTTTTCTGGACGGCATCGACCACTTTCTGCACTTGAAGAACCTCCGCCAGTGATACCATCGGTTTGTGTGCGGATATTGAATCCACGAACGCCTGAAGCAGGGTCGCCATCCCGTAGGTCGGATTCCCGACGGTCAAGGCGCGAGGATCGTCACCTGAATAAAGGAGCGCCATGTTTCGATGGTCATCCGCGTAGGCCGCCCCCCGATCTCCGATCAGATGAATGGAGTCGTAGTTCTTTCCGTCAGGAAGGCTCCATGCCCAATCGAGCATCGCCATCCCCGCCCCGGGAAAGGAAAGATGCACCTGCAATCCGTTATCATCCTGATGGCGCAGCGCGTAAACGGTATCAGGCAATCCACCAAACAACCAAACCACCACATCGATCAAAGCCACCCGTTCTTGCTGACGCCTGGCCTCGTTGATGCCACCCGCCAGCCAGCGATGTGCTCGCAACAGCCCTAGTTCGCCAAGCTCCCCTTGGCGATGACTTCGATACAATCCCTGAATCGCAGGCTCATAGCGCCGCGGGAGACCCACCGAGAACCATGGCCCCAAATTGGGAATTGATCCGGCCGACCGGGTCAGCTCCGGGATCGAACCCAAAAAAAGCGCCGGACGCGGACGGTCCTCTCTGGGCACTTGATCCGTCAGCACGCCATCAGCTTCCTCGATTCGCTCAACCCATTCCAACCCCTCCACGGCTCGCCCAGCCAGGCAGCACCGTTTGCCCAAGTCCGTGCCTACGTTTAGATGGATCTTCATTCCGCCTCCCCCTCTTGCCGAGTCGTGTCTGGGGCAAACAAAATACAGATCATCCCCAAAGCAAAGACAAAACTGGTCACCTGACCGATCCGGGCATAATCACTGTTAAACCACGCCAGCAAGGTGCCTGTGATCAGAAGGGTTAAGCCGGTGAGAATCCGTCCGAAATTGAAACTGACGCCCGCACCGGTCGATCGAATTCGAGTCGGAAAGAGCTCCGGTACGAAAAAAGGAAGCCATCCAAAATAGATCCCGTTGAAGAATCCCAAACAGGCGACCCAGACCAGAAAATCAGAATCCATTGGCTCGGTGTATCGGAACGCATATTGCGCCACCAATAAGGCTCCAAGACTCGTCAGAAAATATGTTCGACGACGTCCGATCCATAGCGAAATCCAGCCCGCCAAAAAACTCCCAGCGATACTGGTCAGTGCTCTGGCCTGACCGACCCGCGCCTTGAGAAACGGATCCGGGGTTTCGGCCATCGCACCCGCCTCATCGGCCCATGGCATCATCCAATTAGCGCTTCCCCAGCCACCCAGCAGTGGAATGGTGGCAAGACCGATCCCAATCAACGTCAGCCGACCGTAGGGCCGTCGAAAAACCGCGCTGGCACCGGACGCCTGTTTGGATGATTCGGCGCCCTCCTTTTTCATTCGAAGCCAAGCCGGCGATTCGGGTAAGAGAATCCAGATAAGAAGCGACAAGACCAGAGGGATGGCGCCGACCCACATCACCCAACGCCAAGCCTCCGGGGTCACCTCGACCTGAGCCGCCAAGGTCGACATGGCAAAAATCCCCACATTGCCGGCCATCCCAATCAGGCTGGCCATAATAGGACCAGCGATTCGGGAAAACGCCTCCGTCACCAAAGCCACCCCATTGGGCCACGTCCCACCAATCCCTAAACAGGCGACGAACCGGAGGATCAAAAGGTCCACGGGATTGCGAGCAAAGTAAGACAGTCCCGTAAACGCCGAAAACACGGCCACACTCATCGCCAGAGCCCTCGTTCGTCCCCACTGATCGCCCAGGCGTCCGAAGACAAACCCGCCCGCCGCGGCCCCGAAAAGGAACGCGCACTGGAACCAGGCATACCACTTGGCGGCCTGTTGATTCCAATCCTCGAGCTGCGCCTGATCCGAATCCGACAGGGTCGCCGTTCGCGCTTCGGCGGTGAGCGCCTGATACCGGTCCGGATCCATCCAACCCGCGTCGCCCATTAATCCCACCGCAGCCGACCGAAGTGCCAGATTTGTAATGGAAATCTGAACACCGCCAAAAAACCAGGCGAGGACGGCCACGATCACCACCACCACGCGGGCAGACTGCTTCGTCGATTTGATTGCCTCGTTCATCACCGATGGGTTCCCTTCCAATCCTGGTGGATTTTCCAATCAATTGCCAGTCTTGCGATTCATTTCGATCACGCTAAGCTCTCCCCACCGACCTATGTCAGATTTAGAAAGCCAGGCTCTTCGTATTGGCATCATCGGAGCAACCGGTTATATCGGCACGCCCTACCGCCAAGAAATACGGGAGTCCAAACAAGCAAAGATCGTTGCCGTCTGCGCCCGGAGAGCCGATCTCCTTGCCGCTGCGGCGGCCGAAGACGGAGCGCAGCTGGCCACCTCGGATTGGCGGGAGGTGATCCACCATCCCGATGTCAATTATGTCATCGTGGCCACACCCGACGCCCTCCATCACGACGCCGTATTAGCATGTGCCAAAGCAAAAAAGCACCTGTTCTGCGAAAAACCCGTGGGCGTCAATGCCCTCGAGGCTCGAGCCATGGTGGCGGCCTATGCCCAACGCCCGTCCCTGGCGACCTATGTGCCATTCTGGACCCGCTATGTCGAGGTCTTCTCCGAGGCACGAAAACTGGTTCAACGCGGAACCCTGGGCCAGATCAAAGTCATCATCTATCGCTGGTACAACCCTCGCCCCGCTTCCATGCCCTTTACGTGGCGGGATGACCCGACTCTCTCCGCCGCAGGCAGCATCGCCGACGTCGGATCACACGCCTATGACATGGTCCGCTGGATCCTCGGTGAAGAGGCCATCAGAGTCCTCGCCCACGCCGACACCATCACCCCGGCAAAGGCCGATCTAGGAGGAGTCAATCTGGCAGAGGCGCTGGCCTGGGGCCAATCCCACCAGCTTGAGGATGTCCAAACCAAGCGGGGCGGGACGCCCGACTACGCCTGCGCGGCATGGGAATTTCCTTCAGGTGCCGTCGGTTCTCTCCTCGTCTCCCACGCCACCTTCCTTCGCAAGGGATTCTCACCCGAGCTCGAATTCCATGGCACCGACGCCTCCCTGGGGATCGATCGTTTGACGGGAACCCTCACGCTCGCAAAACCCGATGGGAGCACCGAGGTCATCGCTCACCACCCCGACCAAGGCTTTGGAAACCGCTTCAAGAAACATGTGTTTCCCGCCTTTTACAGGACCCTTGATTCCAACCTTCCTCAAGACCACCCCAATCTCGAGGACGGTTGGCGGATCCAAGTTTTCACCGATGCCGTTGAACAATCGGCCCGACTCGGCCAATGGATCCGCCTCGATGAGGTCAACGGTGCCGAACCCCTCGAGCCTGCAAGGATCGATTCATGAAAGCGCGAACATTCCAGCTCCTCACCCTCTTCGGTGTTCTCCAGGCCGCATCCGCCCAAACCAGCCCGATCGATTTGCGCCCGAACGACGTGGTTGCGTTCCTGGGGGGAGAAAACCTGCTGCGCGTCCAACGAGCGGGATTCCTTGAGACCTTCCTTTCAAAATCTCATGCCGATGCGAATCTGAGGTTTCGAGATCTGACTTGGGAAGGGGACACCGTCGAGGTGCAAACGACCATCCACGAACGATGGCGGGAGGAAAGGTATGGCGACTGGCCCCAACAGCTCTCACACATCGGCGCTACCGTCGTCTGGGCCCAGTTCGGAAAAATGGAGTCTCTGGCCGGACCCGGCCAGCTCGATTCGTTCGAGGAGCACTACGAAACCCTCATCAAGCAATGGCAGGCAAGCGTGGACCGGATCACCTTGCTGACCCCGATCGCCTTTGAGCCCACCGCAGGATCTCATCAACCCAATTTAACCGATGCCAACCAAACGCTCGCCCGCTATGTGAAGGTGATTCGAAAACTGGCAGCGCGTCACAAGCTCGGCTTTATCAATCTCTTTGAGCCAACCCGTAGAGCCATTCGACAGGGGAAGCGATGGACCGATAATGGCCTGCACCTTTCGCCGTCCCGACAAGAAGGCTTTTGTGATTTATTCCTTCGTGCCGCCGGTCTCCCCGATTCCAATCAATCGGTCGATCCCGAACTGCGAACCGCAGTGGTCGAGAAACACCGGCTCTGGTATGAGTATTGGCGCCCCGCCAATTGGAAGTGTTTGTTTGGAGACGATGGGGAAAGAATCTTTGGTGAGGCAGCGGGGATCTACCCGACCTTTCGAGAGGAATGGGCCCGCTACCCTGCCTTGATCAATCAAGCGGAAAACCGAATTCAAGACCTTCTGAGAGGGACCTCGCCCGACCAGGTCGCTCAACTCAAACCCGGGATTCAGGGTTGGTCGGAACCTCGATCTCCAACAAGGCCAGCGGAAGCTGCGCTGGGGGATTTCCGTCTGCTCAAAGGCTTCGAGGTCAATCTTTTTGCCTCGGAAACCGAAGGCCTAATCAACCCCCTGGCCCTTCGCTGGGATCCCGAGGGCAAGCTCTATGTCGCCTGCACCATCGCCTATCCGCAACACGAACCCGGGGAGATCCCAAATGACCGGATCATCGTTCTGAAAGATACCAACGGCGATGGAAAAGCCGATTTCCATCGGGTCTTCGCCGATGGACTCAATATCCCGACGGGGATCGAAATCGCCCCTGATGGGGTCTACGTCGGTCAAGGCACGCAGCTTCTCCTTCTTCGTGACACCGACGGCAACGACCAGGCCGATCAACGCGAGACGGTTTTGAGTGGCTTCGGCAATGGGGACACCCACCAAACCTCAAATTCATTCGTCTGGAGCCCGGGCGGCCAACTTTACTGGTGTCAGGGAGATGGCATCGAATCCCGGGTGGAAACGCCCTGGGGAGTCTCTCGACTCTTTCAAGCCGGCGTTTACCGGCTTCAACCCGATCGCTACCGACTCGAGGGGTTGCTCGATGATTTCATGGGACCCGGAAATCCGTGGGGCATCGCTTTTGACGATTGGGGCCAACCCATCGTCATCGACGGAGCGGGCGGCATCACTCATCTCAGCCCCGCTCTGCTGGCAACCCCTCACCGCCTCCGCCTTCCCACGATTGGACGTCCCGGAGGCTACTCCGGCATTGATGTCATTGGCGCCCCCACCCTTCCGGAGTCCATGCAGGGTGATTTCCTGATCGGCGACTACAAACCCAACGCCGTGAGTCGATTTGCCTTACAACGCGACGGTGCCAGTTTCGACGTCCTCTGGCGGGACCCGCTGATCGTGTCAAAGGACGAGTACTTTCGGCCCGTTGACGTGAAGGTCGGCCCCGACGGCGCGATTTACGTCTGTGATTGGTTCAACACGGTCATCTGTCATCAGGACGATTCCTACCGACACACCGCTCGGGACAAGGGCCATGGTCGCATCTGGCGGATCACCTATCGCGGCGATTCACGCCCCGTCCCTGTTCTCGCCGAGCAGTCGATCGAGGAGCTGACTGACTCGCTCGGATCGAGGAACCGCTGGCAACGTGAGCAATCCAAACGGGAACTCGTCACCCGCGATCGAAAGAGCGTCATCGAGGCGCTCGACCGTTGGTCACAAAAAGTCGACGGGAAGGACCCGGAGGCCTCCTTCGCCAGGCTCCAAGCCCTGATGATGTATCAATCGATCGAGGCCGTCTCCGAACCCGCCGTTCGGACCTGTCTTGAATCCCCGGAGCCCCGGGTCCGAGCCTATGCCGCTCGCACGCTCGGCCGTTGGGGGGATCGTCTTGACGTCGCTCAAGCGCTTCTGTCCCAGTTGGTCGAGGACCCCGATCCGCTGGTCCGGATGGAGGCGATTCTCGGTTGCGCGAATCTGGGGACCCCGACCGCCGTTCAAGCGGCAGCCCGGGCAATGCGCCACCCAAGCGATCCCTGGATTGACTATGCCTTCACCCAAACGGTTCGTTATCTGGAGCCCCAGTGGATTCCCGCCCTCGCCAAAGGCTCCCTCACGTTTCCGGAGGGACCCACGGATCTCTTGCGAATCCTCCGTGCATCGCATTCCAAGGATTTGGCGAAGGTGGTTCGCCCGCTCTTGACGCACTCGAACCCAAACGCCGGGACTCACGCTACGGTCTGCCACATTTTGGCGGCGGTCGGCGATGATGCCGATCTCCTCGACCTGATCACTCCGAATCCATACGGCGACAGAACCCCGGCGGCGCACTCACTCCAAGCAGAGGTCCTTCAAAGCATCGTCGGCGCCAACCGTCCGCGCCCCCCGGGCGAGATTGCCAGCCTGCTTGAGCCCATGCTCGAACGTCCCTCAACCGCTCTTCAACTGGCCGCCATCCGTCTCGCAATCCACTGGCAGGTCAGTGAGCTCTTCCCTCTCCTTCGGTCGATTGCCCAATCCTCCTCTTCTCAGCCACGGCTGCAAAAGGCGGCCATTTCATCCCTTCCGACTCTTGGCGGCAAGGACGCGCTCAAGACCCTGGTCCGGCTCGCGCAATCCACGGACCTTGCCTCCATACAGGTCGCTGCGATATCGGCCATGGTTTCCCTCAAACCCCGTCAAGCGTCCGATCAAGCAATCGCCTTGCTCAAGTCGAGTCGCTTCCAATCCCACCATGCGCCCCTCCTCCGTGCCTTCATCCACCATAAAGGGGGAAGTCACGCCTTGGCGACCGCCCTGAGGGAACATGTCCTCGATACCGGCCAGGCCCAGAACCTTCTCAACACGCTGGTGACCCAGGGCTATTCCGATCCCCAACTGACCGAGGTCTTGCGAGATCAATCGGGAAGCTTCATGGAGCCCCCGGAGTTTAGTGAAGCCTATATCGACGCCATCGTCCAATCGGTGAAACAAAAAGGAGACCCCCACGCAGGCGAGGCGGTCTTTCGATCATCCGCTGCCAACTGCTATGCCTGCCACCGGATTGCCGGGGTTGGAGCCGAGCTCGGCCCCGACTTGAGCGCGACGGGCACGGGCATTCCGATTCGACGGTTGATCGAGGAGGTTGTCTGGCCGACGCGCCACGTCAAAGAGGGCTACGCCTTGACGCAACTGACGCTGCGGAAAGGTCAGGTAATCCAGGGCTATCCCCGTCAAGAACGGGGGCTCAAGGACTTTGTCGTATTGGAGGAATTTGGTAGCCAGAAACGAATTCAGATTGCCAAGGACACCATCGAATCGCGAGAAACCATCGGATCCATCATGCCGCCGACCGCGGTTTCTCTTCTCACACGACCTCAGCTCAGAGACCTGATCCGCTTCCTCTCCGAACTCGGGTCTCCTGGCGACTTTTCTACCCGCGACCGCGATGTCATTCGAGACTGGCAGACGAGCTCGAACGAATCCCGTTCCCAGGAACGCGAATGGATCCCCTTTCCCAGTCGGGTATCGGGAGAGGTTTTCATCGAGGACATTGCCAGCCTGATCGGATCAAGCGGGCCTTTTTGGATCAAAACAAAGCTCAATCCCGACGACACCGAGACCTTGCATGTGAACGACCCACGCGGATTGAAGGTCTACATCGACCAACAGGTGGAAGGGTTCGAAGGGAACTCAAGACTCGAGGTTTCACCGGGCCCACATGTCCTGGAGATCCTGGTTGATCCGGACCAACGGAACGGCATCCCGATTCGAGTCTCCTGGTAAGCGCCGTTTCCCCTCCAACCTCGCATCCGGCAACCCTCGCCCAACGCGGCGGGAAAGGAGGGTTGGCCGGGCTCTGGGGCCGAAATGTCTCCCTTGTTTCGGAATTTCAACCTTGGCGGCCCGACCCCCCTCCGCCCACCCATATCCTTTATCCTCTATGCTTAGCGTCGATCAGATGCCGTACAAAACCGCCATTCCATGAAAAGCGAAAGCACGGCGGGAACGAAAATGAGGGTGACCAAGGTGGAAAACATCAACCCAAACAGAACGATCGCTCCCAGACCGCGATACAGTTCCGTTCCCGCCCCGGGAAGAAACACGAGGGGGCACAGACCGAAGACCGTCGTGATGGTCGACATCATGATCGGCCGCAACCGGGTCCGTGTCGTTTCAATGATCGCTTGGGAAACGGCCACCCCTCCCTCCCGAAAACGGCGGACGGCTTGGTCCACGATCAGAATCGGATTATTAACAACCGTCCCGATGAGCACCAGAAAACCGAGCATCGTAATCATGTCCAGGGGCTGATTAATGGGCTGCGCGCCCATGAGTCCAAATAACACATGCCAATGATTGATCAGCCAGAGGCCAATCACCCCACCACTCGCGCCCAGGGGTACGGACAACATGATGATCAATGGCAAACCCCAATGAGAGAAAATCGCCACCATCAGCAGGTAAGAAATCACCACCGCCAAAAGAAAGTTTCCCCCCAGGGCTTCCCGGGTGGCCTTCAACTTGTCGCTCGCCCCCGCAATTCGGATCTGGACCTCGGCCGGAAGTTCGCCCCGATCACGCATTCCCCGGATCAACTCGGCCTCCACGCGCTCCACCGCCGCCTCAAGAGGCACGTCACGGGGCGGCACAATCGATAAGGTCACCGTCCTCCGGCTATCAACCCGTTGGATCACGTCCGTCTTGATGGTCTCCCGCACCGTCGCGAGCGCGCGCAACGGCAAAACCCCCCCGGAGGGAGAATAGACCTCCAGATCATCCAACCCCACCCGGTCCCGACGGGCGGATTGGAGGCTGTGCAGAAACATATCAATCTTCTCATCCTCCAGAAAAAACTCGTCCAAGTAGGCACCGTCGGAAAAGGCGGCCACCAAATACCCCAGTTCGCGAGCACTGACCCCAAACTCCTCGGCCCGAACCCAATCGGGCCGAACCTCGAGCACGGGTTGGCCCAAAGCCAGACCGGGCTGCGCCCGCACCTGGGGGGAGACAAAGATCTCATTGGCCTGGTCAAAGGCCTCGCGAGCCACCGCGTAAATCGTCGCCAGATTCGGGCCCGAAATATCCAGATCAATACTTCGAGTGCCTCCAAAGTTCCCCGAAAAGATCGACCCACGAGAGGAAAAGCTCGTCACCCCAGGAACTTGCCCGAACCGGGTGTCGATGATCTCAAGATACTCGTCGATTTGTTTGGGATCTTTCGTCGTGACGATCGTCATGAGCGAAGTCGGCCGACAAAAGTTGATAATCGTCTTCAGTGCCGGCACTTCGGTCTCACCGGCGTCGAAGCGGGTTGGATCCGTCCCGAGATGAGGCACCAGGAACTCGTCCACCTCTCTCGCGATCACCTCCATCTCGGCCAAGCTGTAGCCCGCCGGGGGAGACATGATGGTGAACACCTTGGCCTCCTCCCCTTCAGGCAGATACTCGGATTTGGGAGTCAGGAACCAGAGAATGCCCAGGCTGCTCAGTAGCACCATCCCGATCGCGGTCAGCCGCCGCGAAACACGGGCAAGGATCCATGCGACCAAGCCGATCAACCCCTCCCTGACTCCGGCTCCAAACCGGGCTAACGCATCAGGAGAATCCGAGCCGTCCCGGACCTTCATCCAGCGGGCCGCCGCACAGGGAACCACCGTGATCGCCACGAGCATGGACATCAAGATCGATGCCGAAATCGCCACCGCGATATCGGAGTAGAGCTGACCCGCCTCTTCACGGACGAAAATGATCGGAACAAAAACAAACACGGTAGTCAGCGTCGACGCCAATACGGCCGTCCAGACTTCACTCACGCCATCAAAAGCCGATTCGAAAAGCCCCTTCCCCATTCGTCGATGCCGGTAAATGTTCTCCATCACGACAATCGAATTATCAAGCGTCATCCCGATGGCAAACGCCACGCCCGCCAGAGAGATCACATTGATGGTTCTTCCCGTGACGAGTAACCCCAGGAACGAGGCGATCGTGCAAATGGGGATGCCTAATCCGCCCAGGAACGTTGTTGAGAGCGAGCGTAGAAACAGGAACAACACGCCACTTGCCAACAGGCTTCCCAGGATAAAATTCTTTTTCACGATGGCGATCGCCTCCCGAACATACATGACGTCGTCGCTCGCCCAGGTGATCCGCATTCCCCGAGCCTTCAGCAACCCGGCATTCAATTGATCCACCCTTTCCGTGACCCGGTCCATCACCTCGATGACATTGGAACCAATTTGTCGCTTGATACTTATCGAAATGGAGGGCGACCCGTTGAAGGTCGATACCCGAACGACTTCAGCATGATCCAATCGGGCTTCCCCCACCTCCTTCAAATACACCAAAACCCCGTCTCGCTTGGCGATCACCGTATCCTCGATCTCTCTCACCGAAGCAAAGCGGCCCACCGTGCGCAACATGTAGCGGCGCTTGCCGCTCTCAAAGTCTCCTCCCGACACATCCACATTCCGCCGCCGCAAAGCCTCCCTTAATTGGAGCACACCGATCTGCCGTTCCGCCAGCTTGGCCGGATCCACGAACACCTTCACCTGGCGCCGCGCCCCACCGCTCACCTGGACCTGAGAAACGCCCCGGACCCGTTCGATCGCCGTCCGAATGTGGTTGTCGACAAAATCTCGCTCCATGATGATGTCGACGTTCATGGGATTCCCCGGAAGCGGTTGAATGCTGTAATAGAGAAAGGCACTCTCCGAAGCGGAGGAGGTGGCAATCCGAGGCTGGTCGACATTCTCGGGATACCGGGGAACCTGTGCGAGGGCGTTATTGACCCGAATCAACACTTCCTGCACGTCAATTCCCGGCAAGAATTCGAGTTCGATTTCCGCCCGGCTCGAACCTGCGGTCGAAGTCATTCGATGGAGACCCGGAATCGAACGCAAGTATTTTTCTTGTTCAAAAAGAATCTCCTGTTCGATGTCTCGTGGGGTGGCCCCGGACCAGGTGGTTTCGACCGAGATGGTCGTCACATCCATGTTGGGAATCATTTGGATGGGCACCCGGAAGACCGCCACCAACCCAACCAGACAGAGGATGAGGACGGCCACCGCGGACTTGACACCATGTTGGATGATGGCTTGAAGCATGGGTTCTAACGCCTCTCGTCCCCGCTATCCATCACACGAACGGAATCGCCGGCGACCAACCGCTCGTTCCCGCGAATCACGACGGTCTCGCCTGGACTCAGGCTTCCCGACACCAGCTCCACTCGGTTTCCTTGCCGGACCCCCGTCCGAACCGATCGTTCCTCCACGGTGGCTACGGCTCCGTTCCCCTGGTTGACGACCCAGACCGTCTCATTCCCCTCAACCGACCGGATGACGGCATCCGCCGGCACCAAGACCGCCTCCTTCACCCCCTCGGCGTGAAGGGGGAAAAGGCCTCGGGCCGACATCCCTGGAGCTATGAGGTGCTCAGGATTGTCCAGCTCGATTCTCACGGGAAAGGACCGCGAGGATTCGCCCGCCAGGGCCACCACACTCCCGATAGGACCATGAAACTCGCGTTGAGGAATGGCCTCAAATCGAATCGTCACAGCCAAATCGCGCTCAAGCCGGTGATAGAACGCCTGGGGAACCAGGAACTCGGCGAAGACACGATCCAACTCGACCATGGTCACCGCCGTGCCCCCCCGGGGGACCCACTCCCCTTCCTCGATCTGTTTACTGACCACCATGCCGCTGAAGGGCGCGCGGAGCTCATACCGATCCAGCGTTTCACGACTTCGCTGTTGAAGGATCAACGTCCGCTTGACCTCCAGCTCGGCTAGCCGCAACTGAGAGGTCAATGCCTGCAAATCGCTCTCGGCGATGATCCTTTCCCGGGAGAGTCCAATCCCCTCGTCGTACTGGCGCCGCGCTTCGGCCAAGGCCGCTTTGCTTCGCTCCACCCGGGCATCGGCTTCCTCGGCATCGAGACGGGCAAACGTCGGATCGATCTCGCAAAACACCTCCCCCTCACCAATGAAATCACCCTTATCCACCCTTAAATGACGCACCAACCCCTCAACCTCGGCCGATAACTTTGAATACCGGCGCGAGAAGACCGATCCGGTCAAACGAAGGGTTTCGATGCGGGGCCCTCGCGTCACCGGCTCCCCCACCACCGGTTTGGCATCCGCACCCTGAAGTGAGGGACCATTGGCGAAGAACAACCCGACCAGGATGACGACCCATCTCGAGCAGCGCTTCTTTACAGATGAATCCATACCCCGCATCATAATGCGGCCCATGGCAAGAGACCTAGGATTTTCTGGGGCGCCGAATCGGCTCAAACAGGGGGATTGCCACTACCATCAGCTTACTGAAGCTCCCGAGATAGAACGAGGGCTCGGGCATCACCGTGAAACTTTCACTGCTGCGAAAGAGCCCCTCGATTCCCAACTGAAACGGGGCCTCCAAAACAAACCGACGACTTGAGCCCCATGATCGAGAGCAAACCACATCCGCAGACGGCACCATCCAAACCCCAATAACAAATCTTGCACGCCGCCCCAAAAGCACTGAAACTCTTCCAGCCTGGCATTCTCAAAGCAGAGTTGAGCAATCAAGACAACGGGACAAAATGCAACATCGTGCGGCCATTCCACCCGAACGAGCACCATCTGGCCGCTGCGGCTTGGTTCCCTTCATCCTTCTCCTAGGGGCCCTGAGCTCGACCCTTTTGTCCGCCAGTGACCTCCAGCCGATTGGCCACTGGGAGTTTCGGTCCGACCGTCAACAGGGATCCAGCAAGTTCATCAGCGTGGCGGGACAGTCCGGCCGGATCGTCGGCCAACTCACCTTCGCTAACGATCCCCCACCTGCCCAAATGGTTCTCGGGGGGCGAGGTCGACTCTCCCTGGCGGAAGGCCTTTCGAGCGACATCTCCCTTCCGAAAGAAGCCATGACGGCAACCGCCTGGGTTCGAATCTCCAAGCCGACGGCCTGGGGGGGCATTCTCTCCGCCGTCCAGGACAATGGTAGCGATGAACGGGGCTGGGTACTGGGTTACCAAGGATCAACGTTTTCATTCGCACTGGCCACGGCGCACGCAAACCACCTGACCTATCTCACCACCGGGGAGAGTTTTGAGCTGGATCGTTGGTACCATCTGGCCGGCACCTACGATGGGACGGCCCTGCGCATCTATCTCAATGGCCAACTCAAGAATGAATCCGACGCCCAACAGGGCCCGATTCTTTACCCCGACCGCTTATTCTACGAGATCGGCGCCTACCACGATCGGGACGAGAACTTCGCCATGAACGGGGCGCTTCACGAGATTAAGCTGTTTGATCGTGCCCTCTCAGCCGACGAGTTAAGGGAAGAATTTCAGGAAAAAGGGGACCTGAGCAGGCCGGTTCCCCCTCCCAACTGGCTCCCCATCGCGGCCGGTCCGTATGTCGATTGGATCGATCGAACCACCGTTCAACTCACCTGGGAAACCGACCAAGCCATCCCCGCGCGGGTGGAAATCCATCATCCCCGGGGGGAAGTCAGCTTGATCGAGCAATCCAGTCTCAAAAAGAACCATCGCCTCGTTCTCGAGAACCTCGATCCCCTGGTCGAATACGAATACCGCATTCTCGGCGACCAGACGGGACCCAGTCCCAGTGTGAGTCCCCTCTACCGTTTCGATGCGACCTTCTTTTACACTCCGGAGAAAAACCTACCAGACCTCGCCGGTGAAAGCGTCTCGGCCCTGGCAGAACGAACCGCCCGCCGGATTCTAAACCATACCGGCGTTCGCCAGGGCTACTGCGTTGTTCTTGGCGCTGATCAGGGCGACCTCGCACTCGAGTTGATTCGTCAGAGCGATTTGAAACTGCTCATCGTTGAATCGGACCCCGATCGAGTGAACCGCCTGCGCAGGCGCCTCGACCGAGCCGGAGTCTACGGCATCCGAGCGAGCGTCCATCCGATGGCGGGCGAGACCCTCCCCTTCGGCGCTTATCTCGCCAATCTCGTGGTTTCCGAGTCCCTGAGTCTCGCGGGGCGCTGGCCCGATTACGCCTTTGAGGAAGTTTATCGCATTCTTCGACCGGCCGGCGGCATTCTTTACTGGGGCAACGAAGCCCCCTCGCCCTCCCTGGTCCGCCAGATTCAAAAATGGATTCCTCCCTCGCACGCCTCTCGGCCCCAAGTCAGTCATCAGGAGGGGACCTGGATGGCGTTACGGCGCATCGCCCTGGATGGCGCGGGCGAATGGACCCATCAGTACGCCTCCCCGGACAACTCCTCCTGCAGCAAGGACGAATTGGTCCAAGGCGATCTGGGGGTCCTCTGGTGGGGCGATCCCGGTCCCCGCCCCATGCCCGATCGAGGCGGGCGCAACCCGGCGCCCCTCTCCGTCAACGGCCGTCTCTACGTTCAGGGCGACCGCGTTCTCTTCGGCATGGATGCCTACAACGGGAGCGTCCTTTGGAGCAAATCCATTCCTGAAATCCGGAGAGCCAACGTTCCCCGCGATTCCAGCAACATGGTGGCAGGTGGTCAGAACCTCTACCTCCTTCAAGGCCGCTACTGCCTGGCCATCGATGGCCAATCCGGCACCATCAACCGAAAGCATGAGGTCTCCGGCCATCAACCCGGCACGCCCCGACTCTGGGGCTACCTCGCCCACCTCGACCCTCTCCTCGTCGGCACCAGTATGAAGCCGGGCCCTCGCTACACCGGTGACGACGGAGAATGGTATGAGGATTTTACCCCCGACGAAGTCTCCCGAGTCACGAGCGTCCGAATCTTTGGTTACGACCAAGATTCGGGCGAGGAGCGTTGGCGGTATGAAAAAGGGGTCATCATCAACTCAACCATCACCATCGCCGAGGGCATGATCTTTTTCCTCGAGAGTCGCTCCCCCGAAGCCCTCGAGGTCCCGACCCATCGCCTTCACCCCGACCTTCTCCGGGACGTGCAACTGGTTTGCCTCGACCTCAACAGCGGCCAAACCCGTTGGGAACGGTCCCAGGACTTCAGCAAATGCGAGTTCATGGTCTACATGAGTTACGGGAACGATACCCTCGTCGTCACCGGAACCGACCGGGACAAACAATATCACACCTTCGCCTTCAACACGAAGGAAACGGAAGATCAAGGCGGGGGAGAGCTCGAACCGCTTCAGGTCCCCGGCACGCTCCTCTGGTCGGAATCCCACAAGGAGGACAAGGGACACCACAGCGGGCACCTCCAACATCCGGTCATCATTGGAGACACCTTCTATTCCGATCAGCGCGCCTTTTCACTCAGGGAGGGGAAACTGCTGCGGACGGATCTGCCCGAGCGGCGCGGCTGCGGGACCATGTCAGCGGCCCAAAACAGCATCTTTTTCCGGCACTATTTTCACAGTCAGTGGGATCTCAAGAGCGATCGCCGAATCCAATTCGAAGGGCTCCGGTCTGGATGCTGGCTGGGGATGATTCCCGCCAATGGACTTCTCCTCGCCCCGGAGGCCAGCGCGGGCTGCTCATGCGCCAACGCCATTCAAACCAGCGTGGGTTACATCCCCCACCACCTCGACCCGGGCCGCATGAAATCCCGGTAAGGGCCGGCAACCGCCCCCCTCAGTCCTGCCGCCAGGTCTCCCCATTCGGGAAAGGAATTCCCTCCGTCATGCTTTTCCGGACTTCTCCTTGCGCCCGGAGGCCTGGCAACTAAACTGCCGGCCCGCATGGCTCATTCGCTGAATCCAGAACAATCGCGCGCCGTCCGCACGATTGAGGGCCCGGTGTTGATTCTCGCCGGCGCGGGAACCGGGAAGACCAGGGTGATCACCCATCGAATCGCCCGCATGCTCACCCAGGGGATTGCCCCAGAGAATATTCTCGCCGTCACGTTCACCAATAAAGCGGCCCGGGAAATGCAATCCCGCGTCTCCAAGCTTCTTCCTCGGCGTCGACCCCGCCAGGACGACGGCACCAAGGACCCGCCGAAAAGGCCGACCATCTGCACCTTTCATTCATTGGGCGTGCGCATCCTCCGCCGACACATTCAGGCGCTGGGATACAAACGCAACTTCGTCATCTACAGCCAATCCGATCAGCTGGGTGTCATCAAAAAGATTCTCAGCCATATGGGAGGCCATGCGGAAAAGCCGGATCCCGCCTCCGTGCTCGCGCTCCTGAGCCGCTACCGCAACCAAGGGGAAGGGGGAGAAGAGCCGTTCGCCGACGAACAAAGCCGGGCGCTTGCTCAACGGATCGAGGCGCGCTACGTGGACGCCCTGAAGGCGTGTAATGCGGTTGATTTCGACGACCTGATTCTTCTCACCCTCAAGCTCCTTCGAAGTCAGCCCGAAGTATTATCCGCCTGCCGGGAACGGTATCGCTATGTCATGGTCGATGAGTATCAGGATACCAACGCAAAACAATTCGAACTCATCCACCTCCTCACCGCCGAGCACCGCAATCTCTGTGTGGTCGGGGATGACGATCAGAGCATCTATGGCTGGCGAGGCGCGGAGATCGCGAACTTGTTGGAGCTTGACCGTTATTATCCCGAAGTCACCACCATCAAGCTGGAGCAGAACTATCGGTCCACGAACGCCATTCTCAAGGCTGCCAACGCCGTGATTCGTCACAATGCCCGCCGGAAAGAAAAAACACTGTGGTCGGAAAAGGGAATGGGAAGTCGCATCCAGCTTGCCAGCTACGCCGATGATGAGGAGGAGGCGCGGAGTGTGGTTGAAGAGATTGATTTTCGCCGGCTCGCCAAGAAAATCCCCTGGAAAGACCACGCCATTCTCTTCCGCACCAATCAACAATCTCGCGTCCTTGAAACCGCCCTCCGGAACGCCAAGATCCGCTACCGTCTGGTGGGAGGCCAGAGTTTTTTCGACCGACGCGAGATCAAGGAGTTCGTCGCCTACCTCAAGACGGTTCTGAATCCCCACGACGACATCAGCCTGCTGCGGATCGCCAATGTGCCGGCGAGAGGGATCAGCGACAAGACGGCTCAAACCCTCCTCGCCCTCAGCCAAGAACATCGTTGCTCTGTTTTTGAGATCATGGGGCGACTTCAAGTTCACAGTGAACTGAGCCGGCAAGCCATCAACGGAATCGGCGAACTCAATCGATTGATCCACCACTTTCATCTCGCCCTAGAACAACCCGGATTGTCACTGACGTCCTGGGTCGAAACGTTGCTCGAGGACACCCGCTACCTGGAGGAACTTCGGAGAAGTGAAAAAGACCCGGCCGTGGCCGATTCACGGATTCAAAACATCCGCGATCTGATCGCCAGCATCGATTCCTCACCGACCTCGCGACTCCCTCATCAGCAACTGGAAGCGTTTCTCGAGGACCTGACGCTCGACGCGGACCGGTTAACCGAGAAGGAAGACACGGGCGATCAAGTGACCCTTATCACGACCCATAGCTGCAAAGGACTGGAATTCCCTCATGTTTTTCTCGTGGGGGTCGAGGAAGGGTTGCTCCCGCATTCCCGCTCGCGAGTCGAGGGAACCCTGGAAGAGGAGCGCCGCCTCTTCTACGTCGCCCTCACCCGAGCGATGAGTTCGCTCGTGCTGAGCATTTGCCATTCCCGAAAGCGTTACGGGGAAAAAACACCCTGTCATCCTTCCCCGTTTCTCGCCGAGATTCCCGAGGAATGGGTCGAACACAGGGATGAGGCCAACCGAGCTCCGGTTGAACAAGCCGTGGGCAAGAGCCTGTTCGGTTCCATCAAGGACGCCATTCAATAGCCGATGGCCACTCCCCCTAGCCGACCTCCCGATCTGGACGGACCCCTTCGCCCCCCCCGGCCGGAGAGTCCGTCAGCGCTCAAGGGGATTCTGATCACCGAGGAAGAGTTGAGGGATCGCATCCAACAACTGGCCGAAGACATCAATCGTGTCTACCGGGAGGAGTCCGTTGTGGTGGTTGGCGTTCTCAGCGGTTCCATTCTCTTTTTCGCCGATCTCATTCGGCAGATCCGGTCTCCCTTGGAAATCGATTTCGTGGGAATCTCGAGCTACCGGACGGGAACCACGGCCGGTCGCCTCGAGACGACCAAACCCGTGACCACCGAATTGAAAGGAAGGCGCGTACTGGTGGTGGACGACATCCTTGATGGAGGCAACACCTTGACCGCCGTCAAGAACACCCTCCGCCCCTTGCAAGCGAGTGAAATCCGATGCTGCGTCCTGCTCGAGCGCTCGGACCGCCGGGTTCAGCCGGTCCAGGCCGATTTCGTGGGCTTCCGCATCCCCGATTACTTCGTCGTGGGATACGGATTGGACTATGGGGAAAAGTATCGTAATCTCCCGTATGTGGGTGTGTTAGACGAATCGCTGCTTTCCTCGACGAGGGATACTTGAATGAGGATCAAGGTCACATTCTACTCCTATTTCAGGGAATTGGCGGGCACCGAAACCGTCTCGCTCGACTGCACCGAATCGTGTCTCCTGGGAGAACTGGTGACCCAGGTTCAAGACCGGTTTCCCAAACTGAAATCCATGGACCGGTCTACCTTAATCGCCGTCGGCTTGGAATACCAAGACCGCTCCTATTCTTTGCAACCGGGCGACGAAGTCTCTCTCTTTCCTCCCGTCCAAGGCGGCTAGGACCGCTCCGTCAAGCCCCTCGCAACGATGAAACGAAGTCTCACCATCACCCGCGATCCCATCGACGAATCGGATCTCATCCAAGGCCGTGACCTCTCATCCGAAGCCGGTGCCGCGATTACCTTCTCGGGCATTGTTCGGGGAACGGAGGACGCCGCCGCGATTGACGGGATCAACTACGAAGCCCATGAGGCCATGGCGCGACATCAGTTCGAAAAACTTTTCGAAGCCATGGAGACCCGCTGGCCCATCGAATCGATCCGATTGATTCACCGGATCGGCCCGGTTCGAGTGAGCGAACCCTCTCTTTGGGTCGAGGTCATCGCCGGCCACCGCGGCGAGGCATTCGCCGCGTGCCAATGGTTGATCGACGAAATGAAGAAGAAGGTCCCGATCTGGAAACATCCGATGCTCCCTGAGTCGCACCGACTTCGCCGCTCCCGATCTGATCCGAATCCCGGGTCCCGCCCATCGAGAGGCTGATACCGAGAAATCATGGCATGGTGATCCCGCGGCGAGCCAAAGGGAAAGGGCCGTCCAACCGATAAAACCCTTAACCGGAGACTCGCTCACCCCGCCGGAGGATCAGTCTCACGGTTCGCTTGACCAGATCGACAAACTCACGGCGATACCCTTTCGAGTCGCTTCCCAGCCCTTCCTCGGCGAGCTCCAGAATCCCGTAATGATTAATCGTCCCCCGGAACGGGGCATCCGAAAGTAACATTCCATAGGCGGCAACGGAGGCGGAAAACTTCAAGTCCTCCGAGGCCTGCGCCAAGGTCCGACCGGCATCAACAAACGGAACGACTTCCCGCACCCGTTGGTTGTCCGACACCAGACGATAGTTCAACTTCACCGTGAGCATATTCTGGGTTCGAACCTGACTCCGTTCCCCCCGATGCAAGGGTCGGGCCTTGGCAAGGCTTGAGTCGGAGAACGCTCTTGCCGGAACGACTTCAAATAGCGAGGACACCTGCTGACCTGCTCTCAACGACGCCCCTCCCTGAATCGGTTCGCCCCCGGGACCGCGCGCCTCTCCGCCCACCCCATGACCCACCCGTCGGTAGGCCCAGACGGTCTCAGGATTGAACTCGATTTGCATGATCACTTCCTCGGCGAGGACCGGGGCCCGGCGTTCGAGAATCTCCTGCCAAAAATGATTGACCTGCGCCACCGACGTGACGGGACGCCAAAGGATCGGTTCCCGACCGAGAACAAGCCCCTCATCGGCCCACTCACCAAGAAAACTCCCGATCCCGAGAATGCTGCACCGAACGCGGTCATCCCCCGTTCTATGAAGCCCTTCCAGAACACGGGTTCGTTCCTGCGCACGAAACCGTTCGGAATTTCCGAGGACTAGGACAATCTCGTTTCGAGCATCACGATCAAGGTTTTCCAGCACCTTGGCTCTCAACCACTGGT
>MDTE01146416.1_pt1 | contig 23568 bp, 11 predicted proteins | sample 811231 | NCBI WGS metagenome assembly MDTE01 (sample SAMN05326651, study PRJNA326480) | marine metagenome | isolation source: seawater | place: Indian Ocean: Red Sea | collected 2010 | reverse complement strand
GGCAAGGACGGCAAGGGCAAGGACGGCAAGGGCAAGGACGGCAAGGGCAAGGACGGCAAGGGCAAGGACGGCAAAGGCAAGGACGGCAAAGGCAAGGACGGCAAAGGCAAGGACGGCAAAGGCAAGGACGGCAAAGGCAAGGACGGCAAAGGTAAGGACGGCAAAGGTAAGGACGGCAAAGGACAGGATGACCAGCAGTCTCAGCAGGATGATGCGAAGACTCCGGGGCGAGAGGAAATTGAACGTGCCCGGCAGGAAATGGAACGGGCCATCGAGGAACTCAAGAAAAAGCAGCGAGATGTTGCCTCGGAGCACCAGGACGAGGCTCTCAAAGAACTCATCAAGGCGAAGGAGAAGCTTGAGGAGATTCTGCGGCAGCTTCGTGAGGAGGAACGGAAGTTGCTCCTCGCTGCCCTGGAGGCTCGATTCCAGAAGATGTTGGCGATGCAACTGGCCGTGTACCAAGGGACGGTGACCCTGGGGCAAGTGGCCGAGGACGACTGGGTGGGGCGTCACACGACTCAGTCGATCAAGCTGGCGCGAGACGAAGAGGAAATCGCCGTTGAGGCGATCAAGGCTCTGACGCTGCTCAAGGAGGAAGGGTCTTCGGTGGCATTTCCCGAAGCCGTGGTGGAACTGCGGGAAGACATGTTGATCGTCTCTCGGCGACTGGAGGAGTCGCGAGTCGGCAAGCTGACCCAGGCTATAGAAAAGGACATCATCGAGTCTCTCGAGGAGATGATCGATGCTCTGCAGAAGGAACTCGAAAAGTCCGAGGACGAAAAGGAGCAAAAGGAGCAGAAGGCTCAGCAGCAGCAGGAGCAGGAGCCTCCTCTGGTCGACAAGCTGGCCGAATTGAAGATGCTCCGTGCTCTGCAATTGAGGATCAATCGCCGCACGCGTCGCCTGTCGCGCGTGATTGAAGGTGAGCAAGCCATGGAGAGGGACGTGCTGCAACAGCTCAAGGAATTGGCTCGCCGCCAGGCACGAGTCCAGAAGGCGGCACGCGATCTGGCCACGGGGCGCAATCGGTAGCACGAGAGGAGGCCGAGAGAACCATGCGGCGATCCAAGGATCAGCGCGACCCGACAGGACGAGAGCGTCTTGGACGAGGCTCGCTCGCCCGCTGTCGAGATTCATTGGGGGTGGCGTTGGTGGTTGCCTTCGTCGCTGGAACTGGGAACGCGCAGGTCGGTGTCGAGGTGTTGACGCTTCGAGACAAGCCTCAGCCGGTGTTGACCAGTCGTGGTCATGTGTTGGCCGGGGCCAGGATCAGCGGACAGCTCCTGGCGCTGACGGCCAACTCGGTGACTGTCGCAGCCAAAGGAGGCAAGGTCGAGGTTCCCGCGACGGAGGTGCTTGACGTCAGGTTCCCTGTGGCGACCGGACAGGCAGAGACGTCGGCCAAGGCCCCGAGGGCGTTTGTGCGTTTGCTGGACGGTGGCCGGTTCGGTTGCATGGCTGTCCAGGCGACCGCGCGAAAAATCACGTTCAGCACTCAATCGGTTGGAGACTTGTCGTTGCCTGCGACCGCGGTTTCGTCCGTGCGGTTTGGCACGGGCGAAAAGGCCGTCATGGCATCGTGGGCAGAATTGCTGGGTCGAGAAATCAAGCGAGACCGACTGGTGATTCAAAAGGGCAAGACGCTGGACTACCTGGATGGCGTGGTCGGGGAAGTGACGTCCAGGCAGATCAGCTTTTTGTTGGACGGGGACGAGATTCCGGTTCCGATTGAGCGAGTCTTCGGGATCATCTATTTTCGCAAGGCGACTGCCGTCGGCGAGCCGGCGATGTGCCAAGCGGCTCTGCGGGGCGGGGACACGTTTGGGCTCAACGGTGTTGAGATCCGGGAGACGACTTGTCTCGGAACACTTCGTAGTGGCAACCGGGTGAAGATCCCACTGGACCAGTTGGATCGACTCGATTTCGCGGGCAGCCGGATCGTCTACTTGTCGGCAATGACACCGCGCGACGTGGAACACGTGCCGTATTTTGACGTCACGTGGAAGTACCGACGCGATCGGAATCTGGATGGTGGCCCCCTGAAGGTTGGGCGTCGGGAATTTGCCAGGGGACTGGCCCTGCACTCCAAGACCCGCCTGGTGTACTCATTGGCAGGCCGACACCGGCGTTTCCAGGCCTGGATGGGCATCGATGCGCTAGTCGGTCGACGAGGGAATGTCCACGTGGTGATTTCCGCCGATGGCAAGCGGTTGCTCGAGACAGATGTTCGCGGGACAGACCAGCCGCAGCTTGTGGACCTCGACGTGACCGGAAAACGAAACCTCGAGATTCTTGTCGACTTCGGCAAGGATCTCGATATCGCTGATCATCTCGACCTGGCCGACGCCCGGTTGATCCGATAGGGGGGCGACCGGATGTCATGGCCGCGTCGACAGACAACCAGTTGAGCAACGGGGCAGGGAAGGGCCGGGTCATGAGAGTTCGCTGTGTTCGAGGTGACCGAGGAGCGACACAGGTCGTGGCTGGGATTGTGTCGAGCCTGGTTGTACTGCACGCCGGGATTCTTGTCGGGCCAGCCTGGGCTGTTGATCCGGCCGTACTCGAGGCCGAACAAAAGCGAATCGCCGTTGCGTCACGGCTGGCTCCCAGCGTGGTGGCGATCTTTGCTCGCGGCGGTCGTGGTGGCGGTTCGGGAGTTCTGATAAGCCCCGACGGTTACGCCCTGACGAATTTCCACGTGACGCGTGGTGCCGGTACATTCCTGAAATGTGGCCTCAATGACGGCGAGCTTTATGATGCGGTGATTGTCGGGATTGACCCCACCGGAGACGTGGCACTGGTCAAGCTCCTGGGCCGAGACGACTTCCCGCATGCCCTACTCGGCGACAGCGACACCTTGAAGGTGGGCGACTGGACATTTGCCATGGGCAATCCCTTTCTTCTGGCGACCGACTTCCAGCCGACGGTGACCTATGGAATCGTCAGCGGAGTCCATCGATACCAGTACCCGGCCGGAACAATTCTTGAGTACACCGACTGCATCCAGATCGATACCTCCATCAACCCTGGCAATTCGGGCGGACCGCTGTTTTCCGCCAAGGGAGAATTGATGGGCATCAACGGCCGTGGCTCATTTGAGAAGCGTGGCCGAGTCAATTCGGGTGCTGGCTACGCCATCTCGATCAACCAGATCAAGCTGTTCATGGACCATCTCCGCAGCGGACGGGTTGTGGATCACGCCACGCTCGGGGCCACGGTCACAACCCGAGACGACGGAGCGGTCGTGGTCGACGGGATCCTGGATGAGTCGGAAGCGTATCGGCGTGGTTTGCGTGAAGAAGACGAGATCATCTCGTTTGCGGGACGTCCCGTTCGCAGCGTCAACCAGTTCAAGAACATTCTCGGCATTTACCCCAAGGGCTGGAAACTGCCGCTGGTGTTTCGCCGTGGTGAGATGCGGACCGAGGCGATGCTGCGTTTGCGTGGCTTGCACCGTGCCAGTGAGTTGACCGGATCGCCTCGGCCGGGCAAGAAGCCGGGCAAGAAGCCGGGCAAGAAACCTGCTCCGGGGAAACGGCCGAACACGAAAAAGCCACCAGTGGCCAAGCCGCCCGAGAAATACAAGCACCTCCATGTCAAGAAGACGGGGTTTGCCAATTATTACTTCAACCAGTTGGAGCAGAAGCGGACGCTGCGTGGGATGAGTCAGCTTGGAGACTTTCGCCAGGCATCTGGGGCCTGGGTTCTTGGTGGCAAGTCGGCAGGTGGTGGTGCATTCGAATTGACGATTGCCGACGCGGGAGTTGGTCTCTCGTGGAAGCAAAAGGCCTTTTTCCAGGACCTGAAGGCCGAGCCGCAGGATGAACCGAAGGGGAGCGGTGGGTTGCTGTATGCCATGCATTTGTGGCGTCGGTTCCTGGCTCGGCAAAGCGACGGATTTGGTGAATTCTACTATCACGGCAGCGAGCCCCTGGACGGGAAGGGAGATCGGGTTGACGTGATGATCACCGAATTGGGCAACGTGAGAAGCCGCTGGTACTTCGCGCGAGAAAGCGGGAAACTGCTCGGGTTTGATACACAGCGGGAAGAGGACACCGACGAATGCGAGGTGAGGCTGGTCGGTGACCAGGTGATCGCTGGTTGTCATTGGCCCCAGAAGATCCTGGTGCGTTCAGCCGGGGCTGCGGTTGGTGATTTGGCGGTGACTTCGGTGATGGTCAAGAAGGGGGCAGCCCAGTGAGTGGCACGTGCAATGCGATCCGTAGGGATGACTGTCGGCGTTTGTCCGGTCACACCGTATGGACCCAGGCGATGCTATGGAGTCTCCTGCCCGTTGTGCTGACCACGCAGCCGGTTGCAGCCCAATCGCTGTCCGCGACCATTCAGAGGGTGCAGCAACGAACAGTCAAGGTGTTTGGTGCGGGGGGCATTCGCCGTCTGCATGCCTACAGTACCGGGTTTGTGGTGTCATCACGTGGCCATGTGGTAACGGCCTGGAGTCACGTCCTGGACACGGAGGAACTCACGGTTGTGCTGTTTGACGGGCGCAAAGTGCGTGCAAAAGTGCTGGGGGCCGAACCACAGTTGGACCTCGCCGTGCTGGAACTGGAAGGCGATGATCTGGATCTCCCGACATGGGACCTTGTCAGGGACGCCACGGATGCGGGACCTGGCACACGGGTCCTGGGTTTCAGCAACATGTTTCGCGTGGCCACCGGTGACGAATTTGTTTCCGTGTTGCACGGAGTCGTGGCGGCGAAGGCGCCCCTGGCCACACGACGGGGCGCGTTTGAAACGTCCTATGAAGGGACGGCATACATCGTGGACGCGGTGACCAATAACCCGGGCGCAGGGGGAGGCGTGCTGACGACGCGATCAGGACGCCTTCTGGGCATGATCGGCAAGGAACTGCGGAGTGCCGCGAGCAACACATGGGTCAACTACGCGGTACCGATCTCCGAATTGAAAGAGCCGGTCGCCCAGATCATCGCGGGAAAATATCGCGCCAGGCAGCGTGAGCCCGAAGACGCGGAGGCGACGCCACGGTTCCGACCGCTTGAGTTTGGCATCGTGCTCGTTCCTGATGTGCTCTTTCGGACCCCGGCGTTTATCGACCGCGTACAGCCCGGGTCGGCAGCATCGCGGGTCGGCCTGCAACCCGACGATCTCGTCTTGTTCGTCAATGGAGACCTGGTGCAATCGTGTCGCGTTTTGCGCCAGCGATTGGGGCGCATCGAACCTGGTGGAGTTCTGAAGCTGACCGTCCGTCGTGGTGACCAGTTGATTCCGGTTGAAATGCCGATTCCAGACAAGCCAGAGCCACCGGCGGCCAAGCCGAGTGAGGGGCAAGAGTGAGCCAGGGATTGATGAGCATGGTTACGAGATTGACGCGACGACCGTTGGCCTGGATGGTGATGGTCGCGATGTTGCCGGTTCCGGGCGGCCCGGCGATGCTGGCCCAGGACACACCCGGTGTCGACCTGGATGCGCTGGAGGAGCAGGCGTTCAAGGAGGCGTCAGCCGTGGTGGCTCCGTCGGTCGTCAAGATCCAGACCGTTGGCGGGCTCGACCGCGTTGGCCGTGTCCTGACCGGCACGGCAGCCACGACCGGCGTGGTGGTTTCCTCTGACGGGCTTGTCATCTCGAGTGCCTTCAATTTCATTTCCAGGCCGGCGTCCGTACTCGTGAGCTTGGCCGACGGTCGACGATTTCCCGCCAAGATCGTGGCGAATGATCGTGCCCGGATGCTGACCCTGCTGAAGATCGAGGCGGATGGCCTCAAGGTGCCCGAAACGGCACCACGAGGCAGTTACCGGGTTGGGCAGTGGGCCATTGCCATGGGGCGCACCTACGAGAGCCCTTTGCCGAATCTGTCTGTCGGCATCGTCAGCGCGTTGAACCGGATCTGGGGGCGAGCCTTGCAGACTGACGCCAAGGTGTCGCCGGCCAACTACGGCGGGCCGCTGGTTGACATCCGGGGACGCGTGATCGGCGTGTTGGTCCCCTTGTCGCAACGGCAGGCTGGGCGGACTGCGGGCGTTGAGTGGTACGATTCGGGGATTGGCTTTGCGATCCCGATGACAGATATCCAGTCGACGTTACCACGACTTCGGACTGGGCAGGACTTGTTGCCTGGCTTGATGGGTATCACGCTCAAGCGAGGAGACGTCTACGCGGCTGCGGCTGTGATCGACCGTGTGAGATTCAATTCGCCTGCCGAGAAAGCGGGGATCAAGCCTGGTGATGTGATTACGGGCGTGGATGGCAAGCCAATCACGCGTCTCGTGCAGGTCCGCAACGCACTGGGGAACAAGTATGCCGGTGACGCGATATCCGTAGAAGTTCGACGGGGCGACAAGGAGAAGATTTCCCAGAAGATCGAGCTGGTTGGCAAGCTGGATCCGTATACTCCGACCTACTTGGGCATCTTGCCGAGGCGGCCGGTGGTCGGAACCGCTGAAAACGGGGTCATCGTGCGAACGGTTTTGCCCGAAAGCCCTGCGTCTGCAGGCGGGCTGCTGCCCGGCGATCGGATCACCCGGTTGGACGACCGCCCGGTCAACAACGCTGTTGCACTTTTCGACGCGATCAGTCGGGTCCGGGTCGGGACAGGTGTGACACTGTACCTCGAGCGGGCTGGCGAGAAAAAAACGGTTGTCACCAGGCTGTCCACTGTGCCTTCGGAAGTCCCCGCGGTGGTGGCTTCGGTGGGAATCGCGGCGCCGGATCCCAAGCCTGCTGAACTTCCCAGGACCGGACGGCTCAATCTCGAACTCGCCGGCCATGACCAGAACTACTGGGCCTACGTGCCCGAGTCGTACAATCCGGCACACGGGTATGGACTGGTGGTCTGGATCCACCCCGGGAGCGACACCCGCGAGGCTGACATGCATGACCTGTGGAAGCCGGTGTGCGATGAGCGGGGCCTGATTCTCGTGGGACCACGAGCCAAGGACATTGCCGGCTGGAATCTCAATGAGGCCGGCTTTGTCGAAGCGGTTGTCGAGGAAATGCGCAAGAAGTACCGAATCGATGACAAACGGATCGTGCTTCACAGCTTTTCGGATGGTTGTCGCTTCGCCTATCACCTGGCTTTCAAGTATCGAAACCTGTTCCGGGGAGTGGCAGCCTGCTCGGAGCCACTCAAGGTGGCACCGCCTGAAAATCGGCCAGACCTGCGTCTGCAGTTCTTTCTTTCCTGCGGAGACAAGGACAACCTGCACCGACTTGTGCAGCAGACGCGAAGCCGCCTGGCGGCGATGAAGTTCCCGGTGACGCTCACCAGCGTTTCTGGTGACGGGCACACCTATCCACCCATCCCGATCCTCGATGCGATCGGCCGTTGGATTGACTTGCTCGACCGGATCTAGCCAGCGGGGTCGGTGGACGGCACAGGCGGATGTGGTCTTTTCTGCGACAGTGTCCGAGCGATCCAGCCGGCCGTGGCGAGTGTGAGTAGAAAACCGGCGGCGCCAGCCATTCCTGCCAGCCACCAAGCCATCCCGATCACAAGCCAGGCGACCGGGTCAGTACGCCTCATCCAGGCTTTCAGGCGGGATTGCTGAATGGCCGGATAACCCCAGGCGATCGCAGCGGCAAGTCCACAAGACAACAGGATTTGCCAAGCGACCGACCAGGGTGACGAATTGTGGACCAGCGGACGCGGGGCACGTGGGCCGGTGCCGCCGGCGGGTGGCGCCGGGTTCGCAGTTGGCTTGGTTGACGGTGACGTGGAGGGCACCCTGGTTTCACGTTCGAGATACCAATTGGGGCCATCGATTCGCCACATCGTCGTCGAGTCATCGACTCGGAGATCCTGGGGATTCCAGGCGGCTGGCCATGAGCTCATGCGAGAGACATCGCCAGATGGCCGCCACTGGCTGGTGTTGGTGATCACGAGAAAGCTCGCACTGACGACACGATTCGAGAGGCGAGGGAGTGGTGGGTGCCAGCGACCCGTCTCGGGAGCTTGTGGAAGAGTCAGCGCGAGCGTGACGCTGGAGACCGCCTGGAATCGAGACGTGAGGCGGCCGCCTGCAGACTCCTGGCTGTCGGGCTGGGGCAGCCAATTCGCGGGGTGTGTTGCGGTGTTGACCCCCATCAGGACCGGGTCCAGCGTGACGGCCAGCGGTCCCAGGGTTGCTGTGGCCGAGGTGGATCGCATGAAGGCCTGGAGATCGGGGCCCTCCGAATCGTCGGTGTTCAACCGATACACGACCTGCATCGGGGACGGGAGAGCCTTGTGGGCGATCTTCAACGACGCGGTCGAGAGAGCGTCTGGGATGTGGAATCGTCCCGCCAGGACGTCCTGCGACTCGTTGGACGACCCAACTGGCACGGGAGTCTCATTACCGGTTGTGACAGGAGTTGTTCCGGACACAGTGACAGTCAGCCGCGGATCGTGATAGAGGACGAGGATGTTCTCCGTGATTTCGGCGTCGCCAAATGCCAGCGCAGGCAGTCCCATCTCGGTGGCGGTGACAGGCATGTGGCCCGTGATGGCGATGGTCTGAATGTCGTCATTACTGTCGTCGCTGGACAGGTTGGCGCCCTTGAGGAAGAGGATGAGACGGTCTCCTACCCTGGCTTTGCGGGCCAGTCGTTCGGCGCCATCTTGTTGTCGTATGGTGACCGAGGTGATCGTCAACCTGGGGTCGACTTGCACTTCGTGATGGAAGACGGACGAGCCCGTGACCCGTGCGGCTGCTGCGACGTTGATAGCGACCTGCTTCTCGCCGACATGCAGAATCTGTTCGACGCGGAGGACTCGCCGAGGAACTAGAGGACGGAGTTCTGACTCAAGTTGTGGCCTGTTCAGGACATCGTCTTGCAGGGACCAGGTCGACACGGTGATGGGTTGCTCGACCGTGGGGTCGGCCTGCCAGTCGCGGGTGAACTCAAGCGGGTCAATGGCGGTCGCTTGATCAGCCGAAACGGGAGCTACATTGAGCTGAAATCCCGGGGCGGGAACGAGTCCTACGCGCAGAGGCAGCGTCTTGGCAGAAACCGGTGGGGTGGAGTGGGCGCAGGCTACCAGGGGAGCAATTCCCAGCTTGTGGTCCATGGACATGACCGGGAGACGTGCTCGAATCCGAACTTCAAAGTGTTTCTCCGGGAGTGAGTCCCATTCAAGGAGAAACGGCCGCGTGTGCTCGGCAGTCCGTGGGAGGGGAGAAACTCTCTGAAGACCTTCGGACGTGATGTCGGCGCTCCGCACCTGGAGAGAACCGGGCATCACCAGAGTCAGATGGTCAATCGCCTGGTCCGGTCTCGTGAATCTCAGTCGGTAATCCAACTGGCTCTCGAGCGGATGGACCTCGACAACACACATCGGTTCCACAACGAGCTGCGATCGCGTAGGGGAAGCGGCAAGAGTCGGACCGGTTGACCAATTGAGCTGTAAGCGGTTGGCACCGGTGAGCCGATAATGCCGGACCCCTTGCGGGGCGTTGGGGTGATCAAGCGGGACAGCGCCGGTGACCGATACGCGGGGTGCCATCGCGTTCACGGGATCCAGGATCCACTCCAATTCCCCATCCAGCACGACCGGGAGTTGCACATCGATTTGTCCGCCGTTTGCCGTGGCACTGAGCGTCGGACGCAGTGTGAGCGTGACCTGGTCGACACGTGGTTCATCTCCCGTCGAGGGGGGCAGGGAGAGGGACACCTGTCGCGCCTGCTGGTGTCTGACCAGCGGATGTCGTTGCCCATTGACCTGGCAGGATTCCGGGCCGAGGTTGACGCCGTCAAGCGGCAGGACGACCCGAGCCGGCGCCACCTGGTTGTCCTTGGCCATGCGGGTGACCACGACGTCGAATCGGGCTTCCAGGGTGGTCGGTTGTCCCATCGACACCTGGGCCTTGTAACGGACCCTGCGTATCAGTGCTCCGGCCTCGGATGTGAGCGACTTGAGTTCGTGTTGCCATCGCTCCAGCACGACGGGACGAACGAAGGCAAATGGCACTCGGGCCGAGGGTCGACCGCCTGCGTCAATGGGGACCAGCACGTCTGGACCTGGCGAGGATTGTTCAGCACGCGTGGTGGCCACAGCCTCGCGACGGGCGTCCTGGGCTGTGAGCGCGGGACCGATACCACTTCCCAGCCATAGCCAGAGCAGGAAAAGTCCGGCTGATGCACCGCGAAACGTTCGCGTGGAACCGAGCGACCGGTCATCGATCGACGTTTCGAATCCCGGCCTGCCGGCTTTATGACTGGCGAGACGTTGTCGCCAGAGATGGGAGGGCAACACCAGGAGCAAGAGCGTAGCGGCACAGACGGCTCCAGTGAGAAGTGTCCACGGAGACGGAGTCCACCATGCGGTCAATGCGATACCGGCGAGAAGGGCAGCTGTGTGTCTTGTGGCAGGGCGGCGGTCGAACCGGTGGCAGCTGATCCCTGCGAAGAGGACAAGAATGACAAGGAGCCAGGAGACCGCGAGCAGACGGTCGTGTCGCACGACCGTCACCGGCACCGATTCGGGAATCTTTCGAAACGTATGCTGCCGGCGACACCAATGGGAGGTCTCACCGTCACGTGAGAGATCGCCACTCCCCAGGCGTTGCCAGTCGAGCAGCGAGAGTGGGTTGAACATCCCGCGATGAGCGCCTCGACCCAGGGGACCCAGCCATCTCACCGTCCAGTGGTCCTCTTGCGGACGCCTCTGAGAAAGCCACTCGCCCGGTGATGAGGTGATGACTTGGTCGGGAGGAACGATCACGGTCCAGGTCATCGAGATCTCTTCATCGACCTGTGGTACCGGCGTTGTTTTGGACGAAACGAGGAATGCCGAGACGGACGGAACGGCATAACGGATTTCGATCGATCGCAGCAGGCCATCCTCGAGTGGTGGCACGGTCGTGATGTGCTGATCGGTCGTCGTGGCGGCCTCTTGGCCGTTGACCAGGACCGCTTCCAGTCTGGCAGAGTTGGACAATTCAAACCGGAACGGACGGCCGTAGGACCCGCCGGCAAAAGCGACGATCGCGGAGTGGTGATCGAGGTCGGCATCCATGGCGGCCAATCGGGATGTGACCATCATGGTCACTGCCCGACCGCTGCCCGCGAGGGACTCGACGTCCGGCGGACTGCTGTCGTCTGGCGTGCTGGAAGATCCTGGATCGGTGGAGGGATCCAGGGACGAACTAATGAGTGTCGGCGCTGCGACTGGCTGGGCCGCTCTGCTGGGGCGTTTGGTCAACGGCTGCGTGGGATCGTGTCCGGGCATGATCTGGGCGGGCGTCCAGCGAAACAGCCCGCCGTCGGCAGATTCGGTGACCGCATCAAACCCCGAAAATGATGGCCAGGGATCTCCCAGGAGTTCGGGGAGAACTGGGAGGAGAACGCCATCCTGCTCACGGCCCAGTTCGTTTCCCAGGCTTGTCCCGTCAAGTGAGACGGCTGAGGCCAGGATCAGGCGGTGACGATCGACGTCCAGTGGCCGGATCAACGGAAGTTCACTGGCCTCCAGATCGATCCCGATGCGAGCGATTTGAATAACCAGGGGGCGACGCGCTGTTGCATCGACCGCATCCGACCAATCGATGATCAGCTCCTGGCGATTTCCGGGGACGGCAACTGTCCGCCACGCAACCCGCGTTCCGGCGTCGACCGGCTTGAGGTCGACAACGTTCCAGCCGGAGGCGAGCCGGGCCCGCGTGGTGAAGGCAGCTCCCGAGATCGCCGTCCACACAATCTCGGCTGAGACTGTCCATCCGGCCTGGTTGCGGTCGAGGCGAGCGAGGGTGTCGGCCTGAAGAGATGTTCGTGACCGACCGATGACCCACTCCAGGGACGTGGCTGAGCTGATCCGCTTGAACGTGAACTGGCGACCTCCGACGGAATCCCCCGTCTGCTTCCAGCCAGTTGCTCGAAAAGTCTTGATCTCCAGCGGTTCTGTCACCGACAGCACGAGGTCGGGATCGGCATGCCGCGAGTCTCCAGCGATGAGTTGGCTGTCCTCGACCGTGATCTCAGGGAAAGGCCAGGGGCGATCGGTCACGAGGTCGGTGTCCAGAATGACCCGAAGGGTGCGAGACGCGCCAGCTTCGGCCAGGGGGAGAGCGTCGGGTAACGTGACCCGCCAGAGAGTCTTCGTCGGATTGTTTCCTGGCGTGCCGGCGCCCGGGGCGGCGACAGCATTCACGGAAACGGGCTGCCCGTCGTAGAGCACGCTGGAAACACGAGCCGCAGTCGGGGCGCTCAGTAGCAGTTCACGCCGAGGCGTGCCGGAGGATTCGAAGGCGAAGTCCGTCACCGTCCGTACCCCGCTGATACTCACCTGGCCGCTCGTATGTTGCCGAACCAGCAGCCTCGACGGTTCCCTCACCGCGACATCAGGCTGGGGTGAGACGAGCAGTCGGCAGGTGGTCTCTTGCCCGAGCATTACCTGCCAGCGGCGGTGGGGTTCCGGTGTGGGGCGGAATCCCATCGTGATCGATGACGAGAGCCGTGGTGTGACATGGCCATCGGGCGTGGATGGTTTGAGGCCCCCGTCGAGGTCAAGCAGCAGAGTGGATCGAACCGATGGGGCCAGCCGCAATGGAAATCTTTTGTGGTGAGCCAGGCGACGTCCTGGCAGTGACCAGGTGCCCGACACCTGGCTCGTTCCGGGGGGCACCACCAGGACGATGGAGCCTGCCGGCGTCGTTCCCCAGTTGGCCTCCACGTTGCCGGTCTTGAGCGATGAAATCTCAAGATGAAGTGGTGAAAGTGTGAGTTGGCTGGGAGTCGGTCTCGTGTTGACTACCTCGAATCGTAATTCCCCGTTGGAGAGTCGGTTGTCCCTGACGGTGGCGAGGTAGACGGCGTGGCGGATCCAGGCCGATCGAGGCCTTTTGCGTGCTCGGTCCAGTTCCCCAATCAGCTGAAAGAACTCGGACCGCGGAACCGCCTGCCATGGGCCAGCGGGCCAATCGGTGGTCTTTTGATCGTCGACGGCGCGGGCTGATCCAAAACCGTCCGGCAGCAATTCACGCGAATCAACGGGGTCGTTTGCGCTGACCTGTGGCTGGAGTCCCAGACTGCCGGCGAGTGTGCACCATGTCACGATGTGCCGCAGCCAGTGGGGGCGGCTGGTGCTCATGATTCCATTCCGCTCTCGGCGGTTTCCGACGCGAACGGTTCGGGGCTGGTCGCTGCGGCTGATGGCAGATCATCCCGGGTCCTGTGGACCGCCGTCGATGGCTCGCGCCCCATGGCCAGTGGACTGTCGAGTGAAATCTCGTGTGAGGAACCATGAGACCGGGGATTGGGCATGGCGAATGCCGCGAGGCTCATGGAAGGGCGACGGCCGAAACGGTGATGGAGCACCGCTGCGACACCGGCGAGTACGAGTCCGAGCAACCCGGGCTGGAGCAACAGCGTGATGGCATCGGCGAACCAGATCGCGAGCAGTGAAACCATCATGCTCGCCGCCAGAAAGGTGAGAACGTGTCGGGACCTGGGAAGGTACAGGAGAACGAGACCGGCTGCGAGCGAGATCCCCGAGCCGAGCAGAACGAGGCTCCACTGTGAGATCGATCGAAAGACCAGGGGGCCAGGCGAACCGAATTTCGTGAAGACGTACGACGCCCCCTGTCCGGCGGAGGAGAGATCGCTCGTGTGACCCGGCACTGTCAACCATGCTGCGATGTCACCGAAACCGGGATCGGTCGATCTGCCAAAGTGCCAGTTTTGCCACCGCCAGGTGAAGCGAGACGAATGGCCTGCAGCGCGGTCCAGGAGATGATGTCCGACGGGGAGATGAATGGCCCAGAGCGTCTCCGCCACGTGGACCGCCTCAGCCAACTGAGGAGCGACCATCTCGTGCCGGCTCGCAAACCAACCCCGTTCGGAGTGGTCACTCGATCGGTAGTCGATCCGGAGCAGGTGCTCCGTGGCCTGGCCGAATCGGGAGACGTCGAGCTGGAACTCGGCTTCCCCACGCGCTGTGATCGTCTTGCGGTAGCGATCACTGGTGAGTGACTGGCCATTCCACGTGAAGACCGGTGGCCGGTCGAGTGATGCACTTCTCGGAAATCGTACAGACAGGGTCGAGACCTCGCCGCGAATGTGGAAACAGGCCCAAGCCTGAACCTGGTCGCTCGCGGCATCCTCCAGCACCTGCACGATGGCAACTCGGGGGACGGTGAAGTGATGAGACGCCTCGCGGTTACCCAGTTGCAAGGCCAGATCGACGTGGTATGGCGAGCCGGTGGCGCGCCACACCGGCCGATTCTCAGAGTCGAGCTCAGACTTCCAGGTGTCATCATCGAGAACGGCTGTGATGCCTCCGCCGCCGGTCAGCTCGAACCGGGTCGTGGAAAACGCGGCGTCGTTGCACTGAAGAAGAGGGATCGGGACGGGCACGGTTGTGATTGCCAGTACCTCCGGCGCGTCGATCTCGAACGACGCCAGCACGCTGAACTGGTTGAGCCGGTCTTCGTCGAGCTGGATGTCGGCCTGTTGCTGAGTGCCCACCTCGATCCCGGGCCGAGCCTCCAGCGAAATCGGTTCCGCGTCACGGGCCGTGATGAGCTGAAACGTGACCTGGTCGTTTTGCAACGCCCTGGGCACCATGAGTCGCACGGCTCCCAGCCTGGCGTACTTGACGTCATAGTCGATTCTCTGGATGACCTTGAGCTTCCCATCAGTAAAGTGTGCGACAACCGATGATTCGGTCGCGACGCGACGTGGCTGCGGAGTGATCCTCGCCTGGAACCGTGTCACGGTGGCTGGCAGGCGGAAGTAGTTTTCGGTCGGCACCACCGATTCGGACAATTCTTCGGGCAGGCTGATCAGCTGCTTGAGACGGGCCGACAGCGGGCGGGCTGCTGTTTCATCGGAGACCGTGAGTTGCGAGTCGACATTGATGGCATTGGCGATGATCAGCACGGGGTGATTGGGAGTGGGAGTCTTCAGACTCGGCAACGTCAACGGCACTGCGTCCTCCGTGCTCAGGGGACGCTGAATGCGAAACCGGAGTGAGAATCGCCCGTCAGCAGCCGTCTGTCGCGACGGCAGCGTGGCTCGCAGGCGGCCTGTTGGCTCGTCATATCGCAACTGCAATTCGGGCGAAGACTCCGCATCGATCTGCCAGCCCTGTGGCGTCCAGTCGGGCCAATCAAACTCAAGGGACTCGATGGCCCCGCGGAAGACCTGGGCCCGGGGCACATCGATGATGAGGCTGATGCGGTCCTGGGAGAGATCCAGGAAGTACTGAGGTTCGGCAACAAAGCGAGGTTCGATTTCGACGAGATCGAGTTCGAGCCGGAATGGCTGCCTGAGCACTTCCCAAGCACTACCGACCTCGGTTCCGAACAAGGCCACCAGGGCAGGCGAGCGGGGGAGCGAACGGGCGCTAGTCCGGTGGACGAAGCGTTCAGATTTCAGCGACGTGCGATAGTTGTCCAGGAGTGTCATGGCCAGGTGCCCGGTTTGGTACCTGGCCCCTTCGACCCGAAATCCATCGAGGACCAGTGGAGTGCCTGCTGCGGGAAAGGCGCCCTGCAGTGTCCATCGGATTTCGATGGGCTCATCGGTGGCATTGATGCCGGCCTCGACGAGCGGCAGGTGGACCCGGCCGGGTTCGTCTGGGTCCACTTGGGGATCCTGGATGGTGTCGCCTTCCACGTCGACCATCTGGTAACCCGTCGGCAGGTCGACCGTGATCGTCTCGGCGGTTCCCTTCAGCACACGCACCCGCTGAATTGCCTTGAGCACAACGGAGTCCGTGTTGGGCTCAACGGCGATGGCGATTGTCGAACCCAGCACCGTGCTGTCATCGTCTGCCGCGGAGGTCGGACGCCAGGCGACGTCGATCCGCTCACCGATCCCGTGCACAACAAGCCGTGTCTTGTTGCCAGCCAGGGGGGTGACCTGGACTTGTCCGCGGCCGTCAGAGGTCGAAGCCTGGAGCGGACCGCCTGGGATGTCGAGAGTGAGCCTTGTGCCGGCGGCGGCAGGTTGAGGCAACGTGAGTTGGAGGCGGTGGCCTGGATGTTCTCGCTGGACGGGCGCCGAGAGTGTCATGGCCAGGGTGTGTATCCCCTTGCCTTTCAGCCACCAGGACAACCCCGACCGCGGGGCACCACGGGGTGTGGCGGGGTGATCTGCCGCCGGTCGATCGGTGTCGGGGCGATGCTCACCGGGGCCCTTGTACGTGACGGCCGATGTCAACACCGCGTTGGGGGCTTCCAGTCCCAGGGGGATGCGAATCCACTCGTTGTGGTTCTGAACCTGGATCTCGACCTGCACATCCAGCAATGCACGCCCATCGTCGACTTCGCCAGCAAGACTCACGGCCGTGACGTGGTACGAGGACTTGCGCTGCGTCGCCTGCCACTTGAGGAACTCACGCCACAATTCGATCGGGACCGGAATCTTCTGTCCGCTGGGGCCTGGAAGAAAGATCCAGTTGCCGTCACTCGTGACGGGCGGCTTGGGGGAGGGGGTGGTCGGAACCGGAGACTTCGGCGCAGCGGCCGACGGGGCCGACGGCTTTTCGGCTGGCTGGGCCAGCAACACATCGGCGGCCAGGAATATGATCAGCAGGAGCAGCCACGGGCTCCCGTTGCAGTGACGCAGAACGCGTCGTTGTGAAAGGACTTTCATGGGACCCACTGACCCCATCGTAGCCACGCCGGGCAGGACCGAACAGCACCAATCGCGGCAGAGGCAGCGTTTTGGTCGCCCGAAGCCGTGACTCGAGCAAGCAAGTGGGATTACATCAACTGTGAGAGTTGTGCGTGCACGTGGGTTCCGTTGCTGGCGAGCAGATCCGGCGTATCCACTGCGAAGCTCGACCCGTCAAGCTTTGTGACGCTCCCCCCCGCCTCGGTCACAAGCAGCGCACCAGCGGCCATGTCCCACGGCTTGAGCGTGGTGGAAAAGAAACCATCCAGGCGGCCAGCGGCGACATAGGCGAGATTGAGTGCTGCCGAACCGGTCCGTTGTGTGTGCTGGGCGTGGCAAAGCACCCTGAGAAACCGATCGATGGCGGGGTGGTTGGGTTCAGTAACTCCGACGGGCAGGCTGGCGGTGACCAACGCCGCGTCGAGATCCGTGATGCGATCGGAAGACACGGTGATCGGCTGCCCATTGCACGAGGCGCCATGGTCTCGCACAGCGGTGAATAACTCGTCGTGGCTGGGATCGAGCACCACGGCGACGGCGAGTTCACCTTCGAATTCCACCGCAATCGACACGGCAAAGTAGGGGACCCCGTGCACGTAATTGCCGGTGCCGTCCAGTGGATCGATGATCCATCGCCAATTGGCGTCGGCACCGGTCCTCGACAAGCCTTCCTCCCCCAGCATGCCATGGCTCGGGAAGTGCTGAGCGATCAGGCTTTCGATCGCCTGTTGACTCTCGAGATCAGCTTCCGTAACGACGTCCCGGCGCGTCTTTTCGGTGACGGTGAATCGATCTCGCCACTGCAGCAGGATATCGCCGGCGGTCTTCGCGGCCTCGATGGCCACGTCGAGACAACGTGGGAAGGCCTCAGTTGATGCAGCGTTACCCACGATTCCAAGTCCCCTTGCTCGTTGCCCGTGATTCGGTCGGCACGACAGGAGCCGGGATTCTAACGAGCCGTCGGCCAGCTGTCCTGCCTAGCCGGCGCCATCGACGTCCGGATTCACCCAGCAGGGGAGCGCTTCCCCGGCCAGTCCGGCGAGGAGATTCCTGGCTGCGATCTCGGCCATCCCGTTTCGGCTCGAAACCGTGCCACTGGCGATATGGGGGACGACCAGGCAGTTGGGCAGTCGCAGCAGAGGGGCGTCTGCTGCCGGCGGCTCGGGGTCTGTGACGTCGAGACCGGCCGCGAAGATCTCGCCGCCGACGAGCGCGTCGTGCAGGTCCTGGGACACATGAAGTGGGCCACGTGCTGAATTAATGAAGACGGCCGTGGATTTCATCTTTCGGAAGGCGTCGCTGTTGAACATGCCTGTCGTCGACTCGTTCAGGTCCACGTGGGCCGATACAAAGTCAGACTCAGCGAGCAGCGTGTCGAGATCCACCTGCCTGGCGCCGAGCTGGGATTCCGCGGCTTCATTCTGGAATTGATCGTGGTACAGAACATCCATGTCCCACCCGCCGTGGCAACGCTTGGCCATGGCGAATCCGATGCGGCCCATGCCGACGATGCCAATCGTTTTCCCAACCAGGTCCTGGCCAATATGACCTCGGGGTTCCCAGGTCTGCCATCTGCCAGCTCGGACATAGTCGGCGGCTTCCACGATGCGCCGTGACGCTGCGATCAGCAGGGTGAATGCCATGTCGGCGGTGGCGTCAGTCAGAACACCCGGCGTGTGTCCGATCCGGATCCCACGTCGCGAGGCCTCGGGGATGTCGATGTTGTTGAACCCGACCGCATAGTTGCTGACAACCGACAGCTGGTCTCCGGCCGCGTCAAAAAATTCGGCATCGACGGACTCGGTCAGCAAGCTGAGCACACCGTGGCAACCCGCTATTTTCTCGAGCAGGATCTCGCGGGACGGCGGAAGTGGCTCCCTCCAGATCTCGGCATCGCAGGCTGCGGTAACGATGTCGAGACCGGCGTCGGGGATGTTTCGTGTGACGAAAACGCGGGGCTTCGAGTCGCTGGTCATCGGCGAAAACTCACGGCGGGGCGGATTAGACGAGCCGGGTGGCTCACACATCGGCTCCTACAGGTCGACAGTCGGTCTCAGGGTAGGATGACCCCTTGGTGCTCAAGGGGCGTGAGTCGACCTGGCCCGGTGGGTGCGGCCTGCCTGCCGCATGGGCCATTTCAGTCTAGCGTCGAGACGGGGGCTGTCGCAACAAATTCAGAAACCGGCCAATTCATGGGCCAGTTGACAACGTGGACCGGAGTCACCTGCGCCACAGGCTGCGGGCCATCGGTGGGTGGAGGTCAACTGCCGATTCCGTCTCGCAGCATGGCGCGAGCCGCATTGCGACCGCAGGCCCCCATCACACCGCCGCCGGGGTGTGCCGCACTTCCGCACAGGTAGAGGCCGTCGAGTGGCGTGCGATGATCAGCCCATCCGGGAACCGGTCGCAGGTTGAACAACTGGTGAAGCGGCATGGCACCTTGGAAAATGTTGCCGCCTGTCAGGCCAAAGGTCTGTTCGAGATCGACGGGAGAGAGCACCTGGTGGTGCAGTACCGTATCGGGCACGTTGGGTGCGTAACGGCCGATTTCTCCCAAGCAGCGGTCCAGCAACAGCTGACGGGTGGCATCGTCCCATGAGCCCTCGGCAAGTTGGTACGGGGCGTACTGCACAAACAGAGACAGCACGTGGTGGCCCGGAGGAGCCAAGGTGCTGTCGACAGATGTCGGAATGGTCATCTCGATGATCGGCCGGCTGGAAACTCGTCCCCGGCGGGCGTCGTCAAAGGCCTGTTCGAGATATTCGCACCCGGTTCCAATGTGAATCGTGCCCCGGTGTTGTGGGCCAGGTTCATCATGTCCGGGAGCGCACAGAAAATCGGGCAACTCGCTGACGGCGAGGTTGATCTTGGCGCTGGCACTGGAGTAGTCGATGCGGTCCACAGCTCGCGTAAAGCTCGCCGGCAAGAGCCCGTCGGGGAGAAGGCGGCGGAAGGTCTGCACGGCATCGATATTGCTCGCAACGGTTCTGGCTGCGATGCGTTCGCCATTCACCCGGACGCCCACGACATGTCCGCCCTCGCATTCGATCTGCTCCACGGTGGCACCGGTCCGGATTTCCGCACCGCGTTCCCTGGCCGCCGATGCAATCGCCTCCGCAAGCGCGCCCATGCCGCCCTCGACATACCCCCAGACTCCACGAGCGCCACCCGCCGATCCCATCACGTGGTGCAACAGCACGTAGCCCGTGCCGGGGGCAGAAATCGGTTGAAACGTCCCGATGATCGCGTCGGTAGCGAGGGTACTCTTGAGGACGTCGGATTCGAACCAGCGATCCAGGATCGGGCGAGCCGCACCGGTCAAAAGTTCGATCGCCTCGGGCAGGTCTGCCCCGAGGCCCGAGAGGGCCTGGTGGAGAGACCACGCGCTCCGCGCGTCACGGATCTTGTCGCCGAGCCCTCTTTTTCTCCAACTCGCCGGCAGCGGCAGCAACTGGGGGGCCGGTCGTGAGAGGATCGGCTCAAGCACCTCGGCAATCCGTTCGAGCCACGCCTCGTACCTCGGGAACGATTCGGCGTCGGCGGTCGAGAACTTTGCGATTTGCTCGCGGTTGGAGTCCTGGTCCGGTCCCAAGAGAAGGAATTCTCCAGTCTCGGTCGGTGTGAAGCTCGACGGGTTGCGCGGTAGCACACGGTAACCGTGTCGAGCCAACTCGAGGTCCTTCTCGATGTCCGGCAGCAACAGGCTGACCACGTAGCTGGCTGTCGAGACTTGGAATCCTGGCCACGGGGACTCGGTCACACATGCACCGCCGATGACGTCGCGGCGTTCCAGCACAAGGACGCGGTGTCCCGCGGCCGCGAGATCAGCAGCACAGACCAGGCCATTGTGGCCAGCGCCGATGATCACGACATCATACGGCGTCGACATGAGGCGTCTCGGAAGGCCCCGGGGCGTCGTGCGGAACGCCGTCGGCCCACGCCGTCGGCAGCGTCTCGCGGACGCGTCGCGTCTCGTGATCCCAGCTCAATTCGTGACCGACACGGTAGGCCAGGTTCCCCAGGTGGCACAGAAGCGAGCTCGTGGTGCCGTCGTTGAGATCAGCCCGCGGGCGCTGGCGCGTCTTGAGGCAATCGACGAAATTGCCCAGATGATCGGCATCGGCACGACGGCCGTTGCCCACGGGAGCACCGTTGCGGCCATAAATTTTGAACCCACCTCGGTCGATGATCAGCGAGCCGAGTTCACCGTAGAACGCGGTTCCTTCGCTTCGGCCTTCCGGACCACGCGTGTTCCAGAGCCGGTGTTCCCAGGCCAGCGTCGCGTCTGGGTAGTCAAATTGCACACAGAGCGTATCAGGAGTCTCTCGACCGTCCTGGAAATGGTAGACGCCACCGCTGGCCGACACCCGCGAGGGCAATTGCAGATCCAGACCCCAGCGAGCCACATCGAGGCTGTGGACGCCAAAACGTCCGAGGGCACCAGTGCCGTGGTCCCAAAACCACTTCCAGGTGTCATGGAATCGTGCGGCATCAAAACTCGCTGGTCCCGATGGATCATTTGTCCCGAGCCAGCCCTTGTAGTCGACACCGGCAGGAGACCCGGCGTCCGGCCGCGAGGGAATGGTCTTTCCCTTATGAACGCTCCACGCACGAGCCAGGCGGACTCGACCGATTTCGCCCGACCGGACCAGGTCCACCGCTTCGCGGAAATGCTCCGCACTCCGCTGTTGCAGTCCGCATTGCACGATCCTCCCTGACTCGGCCAGTACGTCCTGAAGGCGGATTGCTTCACCGAGCGTGCGGGTGACGGGGGCTTCAAGGTAAAGATCTTTGCCGGCCTGGCACGCAGTAATGGCCATTGCTGCGTGATGGTGGTCCGGCGTGGCGATGACGACGGCGTCGAGGTCTGTGCGGTCGAGCAGACGGTGGTAATTGTCCAGACTGTCCGGGGCAAAGCCCTGGGCTTCGGAGACGCGACTTGCTGCCTTGGCCATCGGGCCGGGATCAACATCACACAACGCCAAGACGTCGGTGTCGCTGCGCGCGGCGAGCAGGGTGGCGAGTGTCAGTCCGCGTCTCCGGACGCCCACCACTCCGATCGTCACGCGCTCGTTAGGCGAGGCACTCACGCCGGCGGGAGCCAATGCAACGACGCCCGCAGCGGCTGCGCCGGCCATGGCGGCATTCTTGGCGCTGTGGCCAAGAAACTCACGACGGCTGAAATCCTCGTCGGGACCAGAATGGCATGCCGGAGGAGAAATCGACTCGGTGGTCTCAGAGCTGGACGGGAGGCGTGGCATGGGTTCAGTGTAGCACCGCCCTTTGGGGACTCGCCAGTGGTCACCAGCAACCGCGCGGAGGACGGATATTGACACCCGGGACGGAATCTGGGACGACTCGCCCGGCAGGGCAGACACCGCCCGCGACCCGCTTACGAGAGATCTCATGGACGGACTCAATCGAACAATCACCCGCTGCCTGGGCCTGGGCGGCGTCTTCCTGGCAACCCTGGTGGTCTCGGCCGGTCTGCTCGCGGTCTTTTCCGCTGCCGGCGACCATGCCGTCGAGACCGTGATGAAGGTCGTGGCTTCGGTGAGCCTCCTGGCGCTGCTCGTCGATGGGATCGTGCTGTTGGTCAGCGTCAGTCTCGCCAGCACGCAGTGCCCGCAGGACCGGAACGCTTCGCGAGACGGCTAGTCCCAGTCGAGCGGTGCTTGCCAGGCGTCCTTGAGGTCGGCGAGAGATGAGTCGATGAGGGCCTGGCCTGCCGTGCCAGCGATCGTGAGCCTGTCGTGTTCGCAGGTCGTCCCGATTGGCACAACCGGTGTGCGGCCCATGGCCTGGCTGAAGGCCTCGACTGAGCCTGGAGTGACTTCGACGAGCCAGCGGGTCGTGCTCTCTGAAAAGAGCAGGGTGGCGTCCGACAGGCCCTGGGGAGAGGCGTCGCGAAGAGGTCCCAGGTCAAGGGAGACTCCGATGCCACCGGCGAAGGCCATTTCCGCCACCGCCACCGCGAGACCGCCCTCGCTCAGGTCATGACAGCTCCGGACCGCACCCGTGGCAATCGCCTCGGCGAGCTGCCGGTGGACACCCGGGGCTGTCTGGAGGTCGACGCGTGGCACGCGACCGCCCTCGAGCCCATGGACCACGGCGATGTGGCTCCCACCGAGTTCGTCCCTGGTGGTTCCGACCAGGAACAGCTGGTGGCCTGGGGCTTTGAGGTCCATCGAAACCGTTTGGGCGATGTCATTGATCTGGCCCATCGCGCTGATCAGGAGCGTCGAGGGGATGGCCACGTTTTGCCGCTGGCCGTCTGCATCGTCCCAGGCGAATTCGTTGTTGAGACTGTCCTTACCACTGATGAAGGGAGTGCCGAAGGCGACTGCGGCGTCGTAGCAGCCCAACGCAGCTCGCACCAGCGTCCCCAGGGTCTCTGGCCGATCCGTGTTACCCCAGCAGAAGTTGTCGAGGATGGCGATCCGCGACGGATCAGCACCGGCGGCGACGCAATTCCTGAGGGCTTCATCGATGGCGGCGACCGCCATCCAGTAAGGGTCGTGGTCACCGTAGTGGGGATTCAGGCCACAACTGATCACGAGGCCTCGGTCGGATGAGAGGTCCGGCCTGACGACCGCCGCATCGGACGGTCCGTCGTCAGCGGCACCGACCAGTGGCTTGAGCACACTGCCGGCCTGGACTTCATGATCGTATTGTCGGATCACCCATTCCTTGCTGCAGACGTTCAGCGAACCGAGGATCCGCTTGAGGGCGTCGTCCCAGTCAGCCTCGTCGGGGAGCGTGATCGCCTTCTCAGCAGGGGGGGTATAGACTGCTTCGCGAATCACTGGTGGGCGACCGTCGTGGAGAAACTCCATGGAAAGGTCACCGACAACGGTGTTGTTGTACTTGAGAACCAGCCGTCCCGTGTCCTGGAATTCGCCGATCACCGCCGCCTCGACACCTTCCGACTCGCAAAGAGTGTGGAATGCATCCCAGTGATCGGGTGGGACGGCCAGCACCATCCGTTCCTGT